>JACCDW010929349.1_pt1 | contig 10873 bp, 10 predicted proteins | sample 7449781 | NCBI WGS metagenome assembly JACCDW01 (sample SAMN15323449, study PRJNA562643) | freshwater metagenome | isolation source: river surface water | place: USA:Blue River Watershed | collected 2017-08-18
TGCCATTCACAAAGCAGAGGCAGAACAAATAAAAATATTTAGCGAACTGCTGCACCAGGGTAAAAATATTGGTATTATTTCAGAAGCAGGTTGCGCGGGGATTGCAGATCCTGGACAGATTTTAGTAGCAGCAGCCCAGGAATTGGGGGCTACCGTTAAACCTTATACCGCCCCCTCCTCTATTTTACTTGCGCTTATGGCCAGTGGTATGAATGGGCAACATTTTCAGTTTCATGGCTATCTTCCGATCGACAACAATGATAGAAAGAAAAAAATTCAGGCACTTGAAATGGACACCCAATTAAAGGGGTGTACCCAATTATTCATTGAAACGCCCTATAGAAATAATCAACTCTTAGACGCACTCATTCAATACTGTCATCCACAAACAAGAATTTGTATTGGAGTAGACATCACCGGTCCTAATGAAAGTATAAAAACGGCTCCAATTAGTTATTGGAAAAATAATAAACCTGAGTTACATAAAAAGTTGGTTATTTTTTTAATGGGAACAAAGTAGTTGCCGAAATAAAATGCCTTACTGCATGCATTATATTAATGCATGCAAAGAAATTTCCAGTATTGGAGAGCTGCCCATCCCCTCATCTTCATTGGTTTATTTTTATTACTAGGAAACGGGATGGTTGTCATTTTTTTTGACGCTTTTCATCCCGGTATTGATATAGTCTCCATAGTCTTTGGGCTAAGTTTAATAGGCACTTGTTTTATAACCCTACTTCCCCAAAGCCTCATCCAATCCTTCCTCCTAGGCATATGTATTGTTTGGTGGGGCATTGCCTTTACATGGTTCACAAAGGGGACTCCGGTTATTTCCTTTCAACATGAATACATAGCAACCCTTCGAAATAGTATTATTGAAAAAATACATAAAACCTTGCCAAACAAAGCAAATCAGGGATTTGCACTGGCCCTATTGTTAGGGGTAAAATCAGATATGGACAAGTCATTGATTAATGCATATACGCAACTTGGTGTAATTCATATCATCGCTATTAGCGGAATGCATTTAGAAATTCTATTTTCCAACTTAAAACGCATCACTCATTATTTACCAAAAAATAAATTTTTCGGATTTATGGAACTCGCTTTTTTATTGATTGTGGTTTGGTTGTATACTTTGATGGCATTTGCGAGTCCTTCCATAGTCAGAGCCTCTTTGCTTTTTAGTATCTATAGTATTGGGGAATGGATCGGTAAAAAATCTTTTGCCCTCAATAGCATTGCTGCTGGAATAATCATAGCACTCTTTTTGAGTAAAAATGGACTGCATTCCATTGGGCTGCAACTTTCCTATGCCGCCGTTATTGGGATACACTTATTTTACAAACCTTTTTATAAGCGTATTCAAATGGATAATCCCATGATTCGCTTTTTGTGGAGTAACGGTTGTATGAGTCTAGCAGCACTCCTGACCACTGTTCCCATTTTACTTTTTCATTTTAAACAAATTGCTGCATGGGTACTCGTAAGTAATTTTATACTCATCCCTTTAAGCAACCTTTTACTATATGGGTTGGCAATATTGCTGTTTATTCCCTTGTCCCTTCCTTTTGTGTACCTATGGGGAAGCCTAATGAACAATTACATCAGTTGGTTTAATCAATTCATACAAACCTGGTTCATGCATACTAAGGCAGGTAGCCTAGCAATTCGTATGAATAGTCCAGATCTAATAATATATTATTTAATTATTTCATTTATATATTGCTGGCTTAAACAAAGAAAAACAAGCTGGTTATTGGGGATTTTAGTGCTAATTACCATCAATTCACTGCTAAAGTTATTCAGTTAGGCACATTTATTGTGGAAAATCAGCCAATTCAAAAAAAGGGGAAGGACTTAACTTTGCCTATGGAAAAGAAAATACAATCAGCCCTCATTTCTGTTTTTTACAAAGACGGCTTAGAACCCCTCGCTAGAACCTTACACCAATTAAATATTACCATCTACTCTACAGGTGGCACTCAAAAATTCTTAGAAGACTTGGGTATTCCTTGTGTTGCAGTAGAAACCGTAACTGGCTATCCTTCTATTTTAGGGGGTCGTGTAAAAACTTTACACCCATCGGTGTTTGGAGGTATTTTAGGAAGAAGATATGAAGCACAGGATTTGGCAGAAATGGAGGAGTATAAAATTCCAGCATTGGATTTAGTGATTGTAGACTTATACCCATTTGAAGAAACATTAAGAACCACCGACGAAGAAAAATTAATTATTGAAAAAATTGACATTGGTGGTCCATCCATGATACGTGCAGCAGCAAAAAATTTCCGCGACCTAGTAGTATTGTCTGCAAAAGACGATTATCAAAAGTTAAATCAAATACTTATAGATCAAAACGGTAGTACCCATTTAGAACAAAGAAAGTCTTTTGCTGCTAAGGCTTTTGAAGTAGTGATGCATTATGATATTGCCATTAGCAATTATTTTAATCCTGCTGCAGGAAAAGTATTGCGTTATGGAGAAAACCCACATCAGATAGCTACTTTTTACGGTAATTTAGACGAGTGGTTTACACAATTAAATGGTAAAGAATTATCCTATAATAATTTAGTCGACGTAGACGCTGCCATTGCATTAATTGGAGATTTGCAAAAAACAAGTTTTGCCATTATAAAACATACCAATGTTTGTGGTGTCGCACAAAGAGATACCGTATTTAATAGTTGGACTGCTGCATTAGCTGGGGATCCAGAAAGTGCATTTGGTGGTGTATTGGTAACCAATGGTACGGTAGACAAGGCAACAGCCGAAGCCATTCAAGAAATTTTCTTTGAAGTACTTATTGCACCCGCATTTGATGCGGAAGCGCTTACCATTTTAACTGCTAAAAAGAATCGCATTCTCTTACAAAGCAAAGCTGGTGTAAGCTTTAAGCCTACACAACAAAAATCTATCTTAAACGGATCCTTGGAACAAGGATTGGACAATGGCAACTTTGCCAACTGGGATGAGGTAGGTGCAAGACCTTGTACTGCTGCAGAAAAAGAAGATTTAATTTTTGGTAATATTATTTGCAAGCATTTAAAAAGCAATGCAATTGCTTTAATTAAGGATAAGCAGTTGGTAGGTAAAGGTTGTGGCCAAACCTCCAGAGTGGACGCCTTAAGACATGCTATAGAAAAAGCGAAGCAATTTAATTTTGATTTAAAAGGAGCTACCCTTGCATCCGATGCTTTCTTTCCTTTTGACGACTGCGTGCGTATTGCACATGCCGAAGGTATTGAGGCCTATATACAACCAGGTGGATCTGTTAGAGATAAAGACAGTATTGCCTATTGCGTAGAAAATGGATTGGCCATGGTAATGACACAATTAAGACATTTTAAACACTAAAATGTCTACTCAAAAAAAAGCATATTTAGCCTTAACCATTACGAGTATTGTTTGGGGAACTACCTGGGTAGCTAGTAAAATGGGCGTGAAGCATATGCCCGCTTTTGAGCTGGCAAGTATTCGTCAGTTTTTGGGAGGCAGCATTTATGTAATTTTCTTTTTAATCAAAGGAGAAAAATTACCTACTAAAAAACAATTTTTATGGTTAGTTCCATTGGCCTTTTTAATGTTCGTATCTGCCAATGGTATCGCCACTTATGGACTACAATTTATAAGTAGTGGGCTAGCTGCATTAATAGCTGCGCTTTATCCCCTTTCCGTTGTGCTTATTGAACGCTTTTATTATAAAGCCATTAAAATTAATGCGCCCACTTTAATAGGTTTGCTGCTTGGACTTTTAGGTATTGGATTTATATTTTATAAAGACAGTATGCAAATACACGGAAGTAACTATGTGCTGGGTGTGCTGCTCTCCCTCTTTGCCATGTTTAGTTGGAGTATTGGTTCTATTTTAATAGCAAGAAACAAAACCGACATGAACGCGTATAATGCAATAGGTTGGCAAATGCTAATTAGTGCAGCTTGCATGGGCTTATATACGATATACTCTGGAGATTATATTCCACTTAATGCCATTCCCGCTGTTTCTTGGGGAGTAATCATTTATATGGTTATTGGAGGATCTATTTTCGCATTTGTATCCTTTATCTATAGCATGAAACATTTGCATCCCGCTATTTCTTCCCTATACGCATACATTAATCCCATTGTAGCAATTTGGGTGGGCTCTTTATTGTTAGGAGAACCTATGACTTGGAATAGTATCATCGGTACCATTTGTACACTAATTGGTGTATACTTAGTCAATAGAAGTTTGAAGAAACAAAAAGATCCTGTGGAAGCCATTGCCGATGCAGATGGCATGTAATTACCTAGCTTTTAGGTATTAAGGAATTATTTATTTTTCTGGGCCTCTTTCCAAAGTTGATTAAAGGTTTTTTTAGGAAATACCAACGGAGCTCTTTGTTGACTCCACCCTTTAATCATTTTGTTAGCCATCCAACTTTTGATGGCTGCAGTACCTTGATTCATTAAGCGTCTGTTTAAAGAAGCTTGTTTCCAAATTTTCCAGGCAAATTTTTCGGTAAAATCACTTTCCCCAGCCACAACCGCTTCTCTTCTATTCTCTAATAACAGTTCGTGTAAATTAATACGCACAGGACAAACATCCGTGCAACTACCACATAAACTGGAAGCATAACTCAAGTGTTTGTAATCGTGCATGCCACGTAAATGAGGTGTAATCACACTTCCAATAGGCCCGCTATACGTGGTTTCATAAGCATGTCCGCCGATATTTTTATAAATAGGGCAAGTATTTAAACAAGCACCGCATCGAATACAATACAATGCCTCTCTACTTTTATCATTAGCCAATAATTCAGTTCTTCCATTATCCAATAGGATAACATACATGTCTTCAGGACCATCTATTTCGTCTGCTTGTTTAGGACCGGTAATGATGCTATTGTATACGGTCACTTGTTGTCCAGTCCCATAGGTGGATAGTAATGGCCAAAATAAACCCAAATCATTGATGGATGGAATTACTTTTTCTATACCTACTATTACAATATGTGTTTTGGGCATAGAAGCGGACAGTCTAGCATTTCCTTCATTTTCTGTTAAAGCAATTCCGCCAATATCAGATAAAATAAAATTAGCTCCAGTAATACCAATCTCCGCATTTACATATTTCTCTCTTAGATTTTTTCTAGCCACCAAAGTTAACTGCTCGGGGGTTGAGTTAATATCCGTCCCTAATTTTTCAGCAAATAATTTAGCTACATCCTCCTTGCTTTTATGCATAGCAGGGGTTACAATATGATAAGGAGCTTCTCCATCTAATTGTTGAATATATTCTCCCAAGTCCGTTTCTACACTTTCTACGCCGATGGATTCCAAATAAGCATTCAAATGAATCTCTTCGGTCACCATACTTTTACTCTTTACGATAGACTTGCATTCTTTTTCTTTGCAAATTTCTCCAATAAAATTCAGCGCTTGTTCACTATCCTCTGCCCAAAACACTTTCGCGCCTCTTTTGGTAATTTTTTCTTCAAATTGAGTAAGGTATAAATCCAAATGTTCAATGGCTTCCCACTTTCTGTTTTTAGCCAATTCTCTCACCCGCTTTAAATCGGTAAATTGTTCCTTGCCCTTTGGTACTACTGCATTGTATTTGCCAATATTGAAATTGATTTTTTGACGGTGCGCCAAGTCTAGTGCTTTTTCTGCACTCTTTGCATCAAATGAATCGGCGTAGATACTTCGCATGGGTGATCTAATTATTTTTTTTGAAGGTGTTGAGCAGAGGCATCAAGGGCATTATAAAATTCTTCCCCGTATTTTCTAATGATGGATTCTTTTAAAAATACATAAGCAGGCACTTTCAACTTTTCACCCAAAGAACAAGCTGCTGCACATAAATCTTCCCTTGGTTCGTAGTTTAAATATTCCACGCCTGGATCAGATTTACTTTTGGTTACTTTGATGGGAAACAAATGACAACTAATGGGCTTCTTCCAAGGAATCTTTCCATCGTTATAAGCCTGTTCAAAAGCACATTTAATAATTCCTTTTTCGTCCTTATAACCGTAGGCACAAATTTGACCATTGATAGTAGGGGTCACCCAACCAAATTCTCTGTCGTACATAAATAAGCCCACTTCTTTCACTTCCTTGATACCCTCCTTGGTCATATAAGGCTCTACAATATCATAATACTGTTTTACATATTCTTTTTCTTGATTTTCCAGCGGTGCTCCTGCATCTCCATCCTCACAACAGCCACCTTTACATTTTGCTAAATCACAAACAAACTGTTCCTCAACAATTTCATCGCTCACTAAAACAGAATCAATAATTATCATGGTTAAAATTATGAAGTAAAGTTAAAACTTTAGATTAACTATTTCCACTTAAAAGTATTTACTAAATGGGTTAAGTCTTTAAAAAGAAAGGCATTTACCGGCGCTAAAGAATCTTCATTGGGCGTCGTATCAAAATAAAGGGCCCCTCTAAAAAAGTGACGTGCAGAATCGGTTAAGAAAAACTGATAACTGGTAGCCACATTCCCCCCAATATGAAAAAACACCCCACGAACCCCCTGTTGGGTGGTAAACACCGAATCCTCAATAAAACTCGCCTTGTTATTATGATTACTTGCAAAGGTATACGCATCCCTTATCAAGGTATCTAACTGATGGGGTTGTACTTTTCTATAGCTTACATAAATGGTAGCTCTATTTTGAGGGAATTGAATGTTAATCCAGCCTGCGTCTTTTTGGGAGGTACCAAAATAATTTACCTTATTATCAATTTGAGCATAGACTGGATATTCAAAAGAATAAGGATATCCTGGGGCATCAAAAACCTGGTAGGCTTTTTGAGGAAATTGCAGAGCACTGTATCCTTTTGATTTTGGCACAAATGGACTATTGCATGCCCAAGTCAACAAACAACCAATGACTACAGATAGATAAAAGGGTTTATGCATTTTCAACATTGCTTGTAGTCTTTGGCGTTATAATGAGTTGAATTTTATGGATTCTATTTTTTTGAATTTCCATCACTGTAAAACTAAATTGCTTGTATTTAACCACCTGTTGTAAGGTAGGAAATTCACCAGCCAATTCTAAAAACAAACCAGCAATGGTGTCGCTTTCTCCCTTAACAGCGTCAAAAAATCCTGTAGATAAATCTATAAAATTACACAAATCAATGATGGTAGTTTTACCTTCGACCATATAATGAAAATCATCAATTTTTTTAACCATTGACTCTTCCTCATCAAATTCGTCTTTAATATCACCCACAATTTCTTCCAAAATATCTTCAAGGGTAATAATACCACTTGTTCCACCAAATTCATCTACTACAACCGCAAAGTGAATTCTTTTGAGTTGAAACTCTTGTAACAAATCTTCAATCATTTTTTGTTCATGTACAAAAAAGGCGGGCCTGATCAAATTTTTCCAATTAAATTCAGCTGGTTCATGAATATGCGGAAGGACATCCTTGGTATGTATCATTCCTACTATGGAATCTAAGTCCTCTTTGAAAACAGGAAAACGACTATAGTTATGTTCTTTAATGTGTGCTAGTAATTCATGAAAATGGATGGACTCTTCAACACCATAAACATCCAGCCTCGTTCTCATAATTTGTTTCACGGAAATATTACCAAACTTCACAATTCCTTTTAAAATTTTCTTTTCACTTTCCTGTTGGTTAGGTGAAGTGGTTAAATCAATAGCATGATCTAATTCTTCCATACTATAAGTGGACCCAAAATTTTTCTTAGCCAATCTATCTTCAATTAAATTGGTATACTTAACCATTAAACCACTTGGCTTGGAAAATATAAAATAAACCACTTGAATAATGCCTCCAAAATCTTGCGCAAAACGAATATTATTTTGCGTAGCCATCACCTTTGGCAAAACTTCTCCGAAAAATAATAATAACAAGGTCTCCGCAATAACTTTTACAAAAAAATCGAACCCAGGAATTCCAATAGAATCAAATACAAAAAAGTGATTAAAAAGAATATTGGCAATAAGAATGATACAAATATTTATAAAGCTGTTGGCTACTAACATAGAGGTGAGTAATCTCTTGGGGTCCTCTAGTAAAGTAACAATTCGCTTTAATGCCTTATTGTGTTTGGTTTTTAAATTTTGGATGTCTTTATAAGAAAGAGAAAAAAAAGCAACCTCCGAGCCTGCAATGGCAAAGGATAAAAACAAAAGAATAGACATTAACAAAAATAAAAGGGAATCTTGCTGCAGGGAGGGCGTACTCACCACAGATAAAAGAGAAAACGGTCTCGAAAAATATTCCACTAAGTTGGTTTTAAGATGGAAAGTTACCAATTAAATAAGACATTTCATAACAGTTACAAGCCTTCTTCTTCTAAAAAAGAGTTAATGGTTTTGGGGAAAGCATATTTCTTAAAAGCGGACTCCTTAACCCATAGCCCCTTTGCCAAAGTAGGGGGAATTTGCTTTAGTTGTACCTGTATAAATCGAACAGTTAATAGTTGATGGGTGAGCTGTTGTTGGTAAGTTCGGTTGGGCAGTTGAATTGTAATGGACTGGGCATCGATAGACAATTGATTGGCCAATAATTCCTTAAAATAAAATTCAGAAGCACTTACTGCTTTCTCCTGTTCCACTAAATAAAACTGATGCAATCCTGCCCAAATATCTCCTGCGCTTCTTTGTTGTAACCAATACTGATTGTCAACCCTTAGAATGAAATAATCGAAATACCTTTTTGTTTTTTGTATGACTTTAATTTTTAAAGGCAGTTGACCCACAATATTTTGATTAAAGGCAGCGCATGTGTTTTTCATAATGCAGCTAGAACACAATGGTGACATGGGTTTACAAACTGTTGCTCCAAAATCCATTAGCGCTTGATTGTAAATACCCGCTTTTTTCTTTGCTAAATTTTCAAATGCAATTTGATTAAATGTGGCTAATCCTTCTTTGGTATCTGTGGGCGTATGAATACCATAATATCTTGCAAATACTCTAAATACATTTCCATCCACAACTGCATGGGGTAAGTTATATGCAAAAGAAGCAATGGCCGCTGCCGTGTAGGGACCCACCCCTTTTAATTGCAACAATGCTTCATAGCTGTTGGGGAATTCCCCCTTCAAATTTTGTACAATATGTCTTGCTGTAAATAATAAATTTCTGCATCGATTGTAATAACCCAATCCCTCCCACAATTTAAAAACCTCATTGTCTTTCGCAGCTGCCAACTTTTGTATGGTAGGATACTGTTTCACAAACCTTTCATAATAGCCCCAGCCCTGCTCTACCCTGGTTTGCTGTAGAATAATTTCACTAAGCCATATTTTATAAGGATCTTTCTCTCCCTTCCAAGGCATGGGTCGGTGATTGGACTTTTTGTCCCATTTTAGGAGTAAATCGCAGAAAAAACTGTTCATTCTGAGCAAAAATGCATAAAAATGGCCAAAACAGGGGAAATTTTGACCCTCAGAAATGACTTATAAATTAAATATTTTACATATATAAATTATAAATATGCATATTTACTTAAAATTATGGTGAAATATGAAGAAATAAATGGGCAGATAGTTGTAAAAAGATAAAATTTAATTTATTTTTAATACCGAAACCCCAAAAATCAACTTCATGAGAAAATCTGATCTCATCAATCAAATCTCTGAGAAAACTGGAATTCCTAAAGTGGATGTTTTAGTTACTTTAGAAACCATGTTTAAGGAAGTAAAAGAAAGTTTATCAAATGGCCAGAATATCTATATTCGTGGGTTTGGTAGCTTTATTACTAAAAAAAGAGCCGCAAAAATTGGGCGTAACATTAAAAAGAATATTGCGGTAGAAATTCCTGAACATTTTATTCCAGCATTTAAACCAGCAAAAGAATTCGTAAACGAGGTGAAAAGCAAACGTAAGTAATTACCTTTGTCGGAAATTGTTACATTTTGAAGAAACCTCAGTTACTCGTTATTCTATTGGCCGTTCTATTGTGTACGGTGCTGTATATTTTCGTTCCCCGTACAGATCCATCCAAGTCCTTGGCTGTTGCTAATGCTACTGAAAATCAATCAGTTAGTACACAGTCCCTTTTAGAAGGTGCTAAAACGGCACTCAATGCTAGTCAAAAAATTTCTTTGCTAAGTGTTGAAAATCAACTTACTACATCTAAAACAAGCGCAGACTCCGCAGTTGCATTCCGCGCTTTGGCTAAATTCTGGGCTGACTCAGCTCAAAGGGTAGAACCTTATTTATATTATACTTACAGTGCTGCTTTGTTGGAAAATTCTGAAAAAAGCCTCACTTTTGCAGCCCAGCAGTTGATAGACAACCTAACAACGCCGGAAGCACCACCTGCTATGCTTAATTGGATTGCAGGAAATGCAAAAGTTCTTTTAGAGAAAGCATTGGTTATCAATCCTAATAATGACTCTGCTAAAATCAATTTAGGTGCCTGCTATTTGTTTGGAAATATTTCTGACAATCCTATGCAAGGCATTTTAAAAGTGAAAGAAGTAGTGGACAAAAATCCAGAGAACGCCTATGGAAATTTAATTTTAGGATTGGGTGGCAAAAAATCAGGTCAATATCCTAAAGCGATTGAAAGATTCACAGCAGTATTAAAAGTACAACCTAATAACATGGAAGCGATGGTTAACCTAGCGGAGTGTTATGAATTAAACAACCAAAAAGACTTAGCGATTGAATGGTATACCAAAATGAAAATGACGGTAAAAATGCCAGCCGCTTTGGAAGCAATTGATAAAAGAATAAAAGAACTAAAGAAATAACAGAAGAAAATACATTTTTTAATAACAAAATAGATAGGACATGCCTTGTGGTAAAAAAAGAAAACGTCATAAAATTGCGACGCACAAAAGAAAAAAACGTTTAAGAAAGAATCGTCATAAGAAGAAGAA
>JACCDW011636143.1_pt1 | contig 10871 bp, 10 predicted proteins | sample 7449781 | NCBI WGS metagenome assembly JACCDW01 (sample SAMN15323449, study PRJNA562643) | freshwater metagenome | isolation source: river surface water | place: USA:Blue River Watershed | collected 2017-08-18
GTACGCCTACCAACTCGTTAGCAATAACGGTTGGCATTACACGTCTGATCACAGGTAGGATCACACGATTTAGTGTTGCAACGTTACCGGCGGAAGTAGCACCAGCTGTAGCACTTTCTGCGAGATACTTGCGGGTATTCTCAAGAGTAGTTGCCATTACTGAACGCTTAGTACCTTGTAGGCCTTCTAATAGTGCCTCTTTGGTTTCCGACCAGCGTGACTCGAGTAGTTGTGACATTATAGTTCTCCTTAAACTTTAAGTCCCGCAAGCCTGCGGATGTCAAATATTTCAGCGGTCTTTTCCTCTCCGCCAATAGTTGGTGCCTTCTTATCGCCTGTAATTTCTTTTGCCTCTGTGAGTGCTTTCTTTGCCGGTACGCCACCATCCATTACAGCTGGTAAGTACTTGTCGAAAGCGCCGCGTAGTTTTTCTGTCTGAACAGATTCTAGCAATTCCTTCATGACTGAACGCTTGTCGCCACCTAATGGGCCTAGCAATTCGTTCATTACTTCTTTGCGAGAAGCCATGTCTTTCATAACACGGATTTCTTGTTCGCGACTTTCTACTAGTTTTTGTGTTTCTGCAACAACTTTGGCTGCTTCTTCTAACTCTGCTTCTTTCTGTTTTACAACAGACAAAAGTTTAGAAGTTTCAGATTTCTCATTTAAGTGAGATGCAGCATATTCGCTGGCAAAACTTTCAAAAATTCTGCGACCGAAGTCATTCTTACGTGCTGCTTCAATGTCTTCGCGTAGTTGTGTCATCTCAGAACGTAGACCTTTGGCCACGGTTTCTTGGACGATACTTGCTGAACGCTCAATAAATTCTTTCTTGATCTTTTCAAACTTAGCCTTAGACTCACGTACTAGACGTACTTTAGTTTCGGCTAGGTCTTTCTTATCTGAGTGGAATTCTGCGATTTCTTTCGCTAGTGCATCCACGATGAAAGATTCTAATTTTGCAACATTGGCTGCGACCGCCTTGCGATCTTCGTGTAGTTCTGACAGTTCTTTTCTAAGATTATTAAGAACAAATGATTCCATTGCTTTGGAATCGCTCTTCATCTTCTTAGCATACTTGGCACGGGCTTCAATTAGGCCCTGACGATCTTCCGCCAATTCAGATAACTCTGCTTGTAGACGATCTGTTAACATAGACTCAACGGCTTCCACCATTGCAGTTTTGTCGTGCTCGTATTTCTGTGCAAACTCTTCACGTAGTTCAGCGGTGACTTGATCACGGTTTTCTTGAATCCTATTTTGCCACGCAGATTCAATCTCCGATTTCATTTCCTCGGAAATCACATTGTTTTCAAACAACTGTTTAACGAAATCTAGCATGTGATTCTCCTTGTTATTTGAGACCTGAAATAATCCGTTTCAGGCTCTCTGCTATGTATTTCTGTGCCTTAGTATCGCCTTTGACTTCTTGTGCAATTTTGTATGCCTGATAGCCACCTCTATTGTTCATGAGATGTTCATAAATTGGTGTAGGGTAAGCACCAGGAGCAGAAGGTTGGGCAACAACGTCTACTGTTATGATTTCAAAATCACGAACATTTCCGCTGTTATCAACTTCTCCGCTACCTCTTGAACTTACACCTAACTTAACTCCCGACGTGAGCATAGTTTCTATCAACTTGCCCATAGGCGTCGGAAGTATTTTAAGTTTTCCGTAGCCGTTAGGACCGTCCATCCACATCTTGGTAATCATATGACTAACACGATCTAGATTGATTTTTAAATCCTGTGGGTGATCAACTTCACCTAGAACGGAGTATCCGCCAGCGATCTGTTCGTTGAGCGTTTTGACAGCCCTGCCAATTTCTTGAGAAGAATAAACACGTTGGTTTTGGTTTCTGATATCGCCTTGGATACAGATACCATTCAAGTGCAGCGTTTTACCGCCGCCATGATCTTCCTCGCTCTCCAATACAATCTTGGCCTGGTCGAAACTCAAATGTTCTGATAGGTAGTTTTTCACCATAGTGTCCTATTATCTACGACCACGGAAAAGACTTTGTTTGTTCACTGAAACACTGTCACTGTGAGCGCCTGTGCCGCTGTACTTGCCTTCGGCTTCGCCCTTCTTCTCAGCGCCGTGTCCTGGCTCTTTTTTGCTGAACGCATTGCCAGCTTTGCCGCCTGGAACATTAATATTGCCAGCATTGTCTTCTTTAGGATTCTGATCGTTTAGAGCAGAACCTTGGATTTTCTTGCCAGCACCAACTCTGTTGTTATCAGGCTCTTCTTTGCTGCTTAAAATGTTAGCAGTTGTACCGCCCATGTCGTTCTTGCCTGCAACTATTGATTTAGCGTTTGCACCGTTGTCGCCCATCTTTGCTGGCGCAACTTTTTCAACATACTCGCGAACAGTGGCTAGTTCTGGCTCTAGAGCATCTTTCATGCCCATCTCGCCTTCTTCGCCGCCTTCTTCACCACTTTCGTCGCCTTTTAATTCGTCAAATTTGGCTTGTAATTCGTCAACAATAGATTCTAGATCCATGAAAAGTTCTTCTTCAGATTTCTCTTCACCCTCTTCACCTTCCTCGTCGCCTAACTCACCTGCTAGGTCGTCGGTAGGATCACCTGCTGCTAGATCCATTTCGTCGTCGGCTTCAATAGCAACATCTTCGAAACCTTCGTCCATTTCTTCGTCGTCTTCTTCTTCTGCAGATTCGTCAACTTTGTCTTCTTCTGCTTCTTCGTCTTTTGCAGCCTCGTCGACTTCTTCGTCGTCTTCTTCTGCTTCTTCAGAAAGTTCGCTATCGATTAAACCTTCGTAGATTTCACGAGATTTTTGTACAACATACTCGTGGAATAATTCTTCTGCTTTGGCTTGATCTTCGTTGACCAAGCGCTCGAGCATTTGCTCGATTAAGGATTTGTCTGCCATGTTATTTTCTCCTCAAGATGGTAGGCTGTGTTTTATTTACTGCGTAGATTAAAAAAGGGTGTTAAATGGTAGTTTTTTGAAGGATTTCAGTTTTTTTTACGCAATCTGGAAACCTATTACTGAATTCATCATAGGTAATATGTTTAAGATTAGTATGCTGTATCCCCAATTGATCTGGTATAAAATCGCCAGGATTTATAACTCTCCAAAATTTTGTATGTTTATATTCACGTATAGTCTTTTCAGTTTGACTAAGCCAATTACCATGAAAAGTAGCCACATCTGAACTCTTTTTATAGTTGTAAGTATCTGCGTAGACGTTGTTAAAACGACCATTAACTCCAGAATAGTCAAAGCCAAAAATGAATATTTCTTTATATCCGTGACTGCAGGCAAACCATAAAGCAGTAGGACCCGAACTCCATCCTTTATGCGGATTAAAAAAATTAACGTAATGTTTAGTGCTAACACCTTTGTTAGGATTAGTCCATACAGAATGTGATTTATGATAGCCAGAAGCCACTATTTCATTGACCATTTTTACGTCAACTGCTACAAGATAGTGTGGTTCAAATTCTCTGTATATGGCATTACAGGCATACACAGTGCCTTTGTCTAGCAAATTATTGTGATTTAATGAAAGCCTGCTAGTTCCGTTACCTAATACGAATGCAGGGTTACTCGGCTGCTGGTGCTTCAACTGGTGTTCCGTACATTTGTTTAACAAACCCTAATTCGCTTTCTCTTTCATATTCATGCGCTTCGGCTTGCATACGAAGTTGATTAATTTGGCGTAGAGTTAATTTAGTTTTTCTTGAATCTCCTCGTTTCAATACAGATTTATCATCGCTATTTTCGTAGCGACGGTCTACCGCATAATCATTGGTATTGTCGTTGAAATAAAAGAATTCACGTAGAAGCATAATGTATTTATTATTATGCCGGTGTAGCCGGTGTCTCGGCTGCATCTCCTGCGGCTGCTGGTTCTGCGGCAGCAGCCATATCTGCAGGTGCTTCCTGTGTTTGATCTGCCATATCTCCTTGAATGTTTCCCGGAGTAATACCTGCAGATCTCATTTGTCCACCAGCGTCTAATGCTGGTTTGAGTTTTCCGCCATTCTCTTCTTTCCACAGACGTTCGTTTTCTGTAATCTCTTCTTGTGTAAGTCCCAAGAATCGTTTCATCGAAAAACGTTTGCTTAGATAAGGAACTTCTTGTAAAGAAGCAAATGTTTGTACTCTTGCTGTATCTAATTCGCTCTGACGATATGCTGCAAAGTTTTGTGGCGGGTTAAATTTTAATTCAAAAAGACTACTGTCAATATTGATACCGTTGTTCTTTAACCATAATTTAAATTCTAAATCAAACACTTCAACGATCATACTTTGTAATCTTTCACAGTATTTGTTGAAACGCAGTTCTTGGATATAGGCTGTACCAACCTTTCCGTCTGCTAGTGTATTTGATTGTTCGTCAATGGCTGTAGGCAAATAAGAACTAGGAATTCTTAATGCACGGAATAACTTGTTTGTAAAATAACGCAGGTCTGTAATCTCACCTAGATTAGTACCGCCGGGTAGTGTTTCAACTTTTGATCCACGACCTTCTGCTGTTTGTGGAAAGAAATAATCTTCGTTAACTGACAAAGGATTGTAACTAGCATCAATCATGTTTTGGCCGCCACCTGTGCTACTAGGAATACGTCGTTGTTGAATTTCGTTTTTGACACGCTCAACAAATCCCATGGCCATGTGTGCTGGCATGTTACCTACGTCTACATAGAATATACGTCTTTCTGGAGCACGTTGTATGCGATAGATGATGATAGCATCTTCAAGCAGTTCTTTTTGTTTGTAGACTTTGAACACTGATTCTAACAATGAATTACCAAAAGGATAGTTATTATCCAGTCCCTCGCTCATTGAAATATGAACAATATGTTTGGCATCTACTGTTATTTCATTAGTAGAATTTTGGAATCTAGTACCAGTTGCACGAGCAGCATCCCCTACAAAACCACGACCAAATCCGCCACCGCTGGTATAAGAACTTGTGCCACTTGGTGCTGTATTTGCAGTACCATGAGGGGTTGTGGCTATCATTTCTTTGAAATTAAAATTTATATCTCTTATGGTATATTGTTCAGGAATTTTGCCTTCGCTTTCGTTGACAATAATTTTAGAAACTTTTGCAGCATCAACGTGCAACCATTTTAATGTCTGCGGATCTCTGATAAAAAAGCAGTCGCCGTATTTGAAAGCATTACGAACAATACGAAAAATTCTGGTTTCAAATTGCTGTTGTTTTGTCCATTTTTGCAAACTTTCTTTGATTAATTTTACTTCGGTTGAAGTTGGTTGACCTCTAAAGAATGTATGAAACGGTGTTGCATTTTCTTTGTCTTTTTGTGTGCAAAATTCTGTAAGGATATCTAGAGCAGCATTAACTTCCGAATCCATGTCCATGGTGTCATACTGCATATAACGCTCAACACGATTTGGAGCACCTGCATAAACATCTGGTAAGAATGATGAGTAGTTGGCCCTAGCAGGTCCGGGGCGGCCGCCGCCATTAATCGGACTCATTGACCGATTTTCGTTATTGACCTGTACAGGTGTAAAATATTTTTTCCAACTCATTTTTGGTTTATCCTTTATGCCCCAGCATAAGCAGTAACTTCACCAGCAGTTGTTCTTGCAGCACTTAACTGTCTATCTCTAGTATCATTGGCACGTCTGTTCAAAGCAATGAGAACATCCATCTTAGTATTTAAACTTGATAGTAGTGTTGAAGGAGTTTCTTGAGTCTGTGTTGCTGCTTGTGCAGTTTGGACTGGGGTGGTTGATGGTTTTGGTGCCGGCTCCGGTGCTTGTGCCACAGCGGTCTGTGCGGCAGTTGCCGACGGAGTAGCGGTTCCCGGTTGTCCGATCATTCCTAGTGCTAGTTGCTGTTCTTGTGCAAATCTATTTTGGACACTAGATCTCACCTGTGCGGTACTTGATCCAAAACGTGTACCCCGTTCGGCATAAATGGCTTTGATGAGATCTTGTTCTGTCATGCCTTCTTTGAATACTTTGTTGAATATTCCAGAAGCACCTCCTCCACCATGTTGCACAGATGTTGACCACATCACTTCTTGCAGAGCCTTGCTCTTGCCCAACATGTCCTGTAGATTTTTATCTTTTAAACCTGCAGCACCGACATCGTAATGTGTCTTTTTAATAAATTCATGTTCAGATTGTGCTAATTTTCCTTCGCCTGCTAATTTCTTCCACTCTTGAGCAAATGCTCCATCTTTGCCTGCGTCGGCAGGTCCTGCTTTAGATAATCTTGCATATGCTTCGGGATTCGTTGCTTTTAAATGTTCCATGAATTTATTCATGGTACCAGTCTTAGATGCTATCTGATATTTTCCGTATGATGTTCCACCTGTTGAATCCCAACCTACTGCTGACGAACCTGCTGATCCTGATTCGAATCTTGCTGCCATACCCCCTAATCCAGGCATTACTTGTGCAGCACCTGGCTGCCCTTGTGCTGCGCTCTGCTGTCTGCGCATAGCACTTTCAAACATTTTTTGAGGAGAACTTAAATCATATGCTCCGCCAGGTTCCGTGGGTTTAGCCTGTCCTTCTTTTTTAGCATCGTTTTCTTTTTTCTGTAATTCTATGGCTTCTTTAGAAAGTTTATTTTCTTCTTCTTTGATACCACGTGTTTCTCTATTTTCTCTTCTACGTTGGTCTCTGGCTTTTTCTCTTTCTTTTAATTCCTGTCTTTCAAGATCAAGAGCAGCCTGTGCCTGCTTTATTTTTTTATTCGTATCTCCAAATGTTACTTTGTCTAATAACCCTAAAAATCCATCTGCTAGAGTTATCATTAAATTTTTGAGATTATCTTTCATAGCATCGATAGCAGTGCCAAGATCCCATCCAGCATTATACATCATTTTAAATGCAGCAATTAAGGCTATAACAGGCAATGCTATTTTTAAGAAAGGTAAGGAGGCTGCTAGTGCGGATGCGGCCAATTTACCCATCGAAGCAATGGCTCCGGTATTAGTGAGTATTTGTATCTTAGTTTGTAGTTCTAATATGGCCCAGGCAGCGTTAACTAATGCAACAAGACCAATCAATGGTGCTAGTACTAAAGCAAACTTTCCGGCATGGTCTGCTAAAAATGAGAACGTAGGCAAAACAAAAGTTTCAACAAATCCAATTACAGTTGTAAAGACTCTTTGGAAATCTTGCAGTAAACTACTATTAGCCAAGAAGGCTGTGAACGTGTTACTGATCTGTGCTATCTGTTCTTGGAATTTTTTTAGATTGGCAGCATCTAGATTTTCTTTTTCTTTCTTGGCTCTTTCTGCTGCGGCTTTTGCAGACTCTGCTTGAACTTGTCCAATATTCTTTTCTCTGGCTGCAACATCATCTATGGCAGTGAATACTCCTTGAGCGTATTTGTCACCGAACAATCTCATGTTTTCTGCTAGAGGACTATCTGCTACACGTTTGGCTTCTGCCTGTATAGATGCATTCAACGCTTTGTTATTTTCTTTGGTAAAGGTTCCTGTCTGTCTAATCTGTGCATTCATTTGCATAAATGCTCGACCAGAGTCTGGTAGATATTGTAATGCTGCTCTACCTGCTTCGGATGTAGCAGTACCTGTAGCGATAACTTCTTTGGCTCCTTCTTGCAACTCAGGAGGCAATGTTTGTAAGAATGCCATCAATTCTTCTTGACTGGTAGCATCCATCTTCCTTAGAGTATTACGTAACTGTGCATCACGCATCATCTGAGCACGTTGATCTTCGAGATCTTTTTTGTTTAAACCTGTAAGTTTAGAAACAGCATCTAAGTTTTGTAAGTATTGTCCAGTTTGACTAATTAACTGTTGATTACTCATGCCGCTCAGCGCACCAGTCTTAGACATGATTCCGCTATACTTGGCCATGCTTTCGTTAATCTGTTCTGTAGAATAACCTAATCTTGCTAGTTCATCACCTATTTTTGAATTTCTTATTCCTTTACCTAACTCTGCTAGACGTTTAGCACCTTCGGCTGTACTACCTCCTAGTAGTGCTAAATCCGATCCTGTTCTAGAAACTATCCCTGAAAATTGATCAAACGTCAGTCCAGCACCGCTGGCAGCATTAACCATATCAGTAATACTACCACCAAAGTTAGCACCAACCGATGCTGCTTGTTGGAAGGCTTTGTATGTTCTTTCCGCCGCACCTGTAACTGCACCAAACACTGTGGCCATGGCACCGCCTACTAATGGTATAGAACTCATGCTCTGTGCAGCAGCAGTCATAGAATTGTCTAATCTACTAATTGTGCTGATCATGTTGGTCATACCGGTGATCACAGAAGTAACTGAATTTAATAGCCCATTTAGGGCTTTGCCTAATTCAGCAGCCTGTTTAATTTCTTCGTCTTTTTTCTTTTGTGCTTCTTTGCTTTGTTTTATTGCTTCTTTTTGTTCGTCCGTGAGTTCTTCGGTTTGTTTGGCTAAATCTGCTAGTTTTTTCTCTAGTTCTTTTTGTGCTTTTCCGCCTTTTCCGGTTATACCTTGCTTAAGTACCGCAGCCAGCAGTTCTTTAAGCGTAGCCTCGGTGGCCGCATTGTTTAGTTGGATTGGTTGACCGCCTAGGTCTCCGGTGACTTCTGCCATTTAATAAAAATCCTAAAAACTGCGTATATAAATATCTACGTAGATATAATATTTATCGGAGAAAAAAATGTCGGAACAACAGGTGAATCCAATTGCTACCGCGGTAAAAACCGCAGGTAATCCATTGGCTAATTATTTTAGGCAACCTAAGATCTATATCAGATTGCCTAGTCAAGGAAGATTTTATCCAGAGGGATCTTTGGATAAAAGTGCCATCGACGAGTATCCTGTATTCGCCATGACTGCCAAAGATGAATTAATGTTTAAAACTCCAGATGCTTTGATGAATGGACAGGCCACTGTTAGTGTTATCAAGAGTTGTATTCCTGCTATCAGAGATCCATGGAACATGCCTAGCCTAGATCTAGACGCTTGTTTGGTAGCAATACGCATCGCTACGTATGGCGAAAACATGGATGTAACTGCTACTTGCCCTAACTGTCAAACTGTTAACGATTTAGTTATGAGTTTATTAGGTTATTTGGATTCTGTTTCAACCTTTGTTTATGAAGACACCATACATATCGATCCGTTAACTATTAAGATCCGTCCTTATTCATACAAGGAAGTTTCAAAAACAGCGATCAAAACACTTGAACAACAAAAGATTTTTGCAGTAGTCAACGATGACACACTAAGTGATGAAGAAAAATTAGATCGCTTTGGTGCTAGTTTTTTAAAACTTACAGAAATGACAGTTGATGTTATCTGCGGCTGTATTGAAAGTATCGCCACTCCAGAAGGTACTGTCACCGACACCTTGATTATTAAAAACTTTATAGAAAATACTACCAGTGAAATTTTTAACACTATCAAAGATCACGTAGAACGTATGAAAGAATCTATGAAGTTACAGTCTCAACAGGTTGTATGCACCAACTGTAATCACGAATGGTCTTTGAATCTAGAAATGGATCAAACAAATTTTTTCGACAGAGGATCTTAACTCAGTCTCTGGTTGAGATCCGAGAATACGTAAAGCATTTAGAAAAAGAAGAACGGGACATCAAAAAAGATTTGCTTAAGATCTGTTGGTACATGCGTGGCATGAGTTACCAAGAAGCATTGATGTTGAGTTATGATGAGCGTATGATAGTCGGTGAGATCATAAAAGAAAATTTAGAAACTACCAAAAAAACCAAACTGCCTTTTTTTTAATTGTCAGGTTCTATCAGTTGTTTTACTATCTCAGAAACTTGCATGCCTGCTTTGACTATTTCGTCTGCCAGAGCATCTAAGTTTATTTCTTGTTCAGTTAATTCGTTTATTTTCATACTGTCTTTTGGCTGATTAATTTATATAATTCAGCACGTTGCTCTAGATTTAATTGATTGATCTTTTCAATTATCGGTCTTGGTACTGTACCACTTTTATCTTCTACAGGCGGAGCACTGTTAGGATCTTTTGTTGTGCTGCCTGTGGCAAATGCTTTAACTAAATTTTTTGTATGTTCTGGATCTGCTTTGGCCTGTTGTACAGCACCTACTCCTGCGCCAACTGCTTGACCTGCGGCCTGCGCAGCCTGTCCAACCTTGGTGCCTAACTTGGCCATAAGTCCTGCTTCGTCGATGCTTTCAACTATAGAATTACCTTTTCTAATTATTGAATCAGAAGTTGGTCCCATGATTCGAGCACGATCGGCATCAATTTCTGCTTGACTAGGTGCTGCGGCTTTTTTACGTCCGCCTTTTTTCTTTGCTGGCGGTTGGTCTCCAGTGGATGCTGGAGGTGTCTGTGGAACGGCGGCAGGTTCTTGTTGTGGCTGCGGGGCCGCGGCAGGTGCTGCCTGTGGCTTTTGTTTGGCTTGAGCAGCCTTGTCTATGGCTGATTTAACTTTTGGATCTGCTTGTAATGCAGTCAATATTTCTTTTTGTTCTTCTGGTTTAAGTGCGGCAATGGCTTTTTGTGCCTGTGCATATTGTGTGTCGTTGGCTGCAGGTGCTGCGGTTTTAGGTGTGGCAGCAGATGCAGTCGGAGCAGCAGAAGGAGCAGCAGTTGAAGCGGCTGCGGGTTTCTCAGTAGGAGCAGCAGGTTTTGTTTTGGCTGTTGGACTAGCAGTGCTTTGAGTTTTGCCTGCAGACGCTGCTGTGCTAGGTGTTGCTGTGCTAGGTGTAGTACTAGCAGGTGTAGTACTAGCAGGTGCAGTACTAGCGGGTGCTGTGCCACCGTCATCGTCTCCGGCACTGCCTACTGTGCCTTTTCCTGCGGAATATCCTTTCTTAAAGGCCTTGCCAATGCCAGCGATGCCACCAGCCACAGCGCCTGCGCCTTTGGCCAGCGCACCTACGCCCTTGCCCACA
>JACCDW010657420.1_pt1 | contig 10870 bp, 7 predicted proteins | sample 7449781 | NCBI WGS metagenome assembly JACCDW01 (sample SAMN15323449, study PRJNA562643) | freshwater metagenome | isolation source: river surface water | place: USA:Blue River Watershed | collected 2017-08-18
AGTGTTTGAATGGCCTCGGATTGGCTACGAATTACCTCCAATAGCTGCTCAGGAGAAGCGTGGTAAAGGGATTTTTCCACGACGATAGCTGATTCCGGATAGCCAAAGACCGCAGCGGTAAGTCGAGCCGTATCGGCGGCACGAAGGGCGGTGGAACTTACGATTAAGTCGGGCATAATTCCTTTTTCTTGTAGCTTACGAGCCATTTGGGGCACATCAATAATTCCCCGTTCCGCAAGTGGGCGGTCGTGGTCACTGAGCCAGGGGCTATCCCAACCAGATTTTCCATGGCGAATCAAAATTATTTTTTTCATAAGGGGATAAAAAAAACGATTATTTTGTTTTTTTTAATTGAATAGTTATTTTTAAGCCTCTTTTATTTCCAATTTATCACAATTTATTATGTTTACCGGGACAGTAAAATTTTACAATGAAGCCAAGGGTTTTGGATTTATCGTTGATGACGAAACTCAAAATGACGTGTTTTTGCACGCTACAGGCTTAGTAGACAAAGTTGCTCAAAACGACAAAGTTACTTTCGACATTAAGGAGGGTAAAAAAGGACCCAACGCAATCAACGTGAAAAAGGCATAAGTTTCCCTAGGACAACTTAGATCATGAAATCCTCCAAATCGAATTTGGAGGATTTTTTTTAGGGTTTTGCCGACAGTTTATTTTTTTTGCTGCCAATTCGTCAGATTGTGCCAAGAATATTTTAATTCAGATTCCGAAACTTCCAGTCCATGGAATGGTTAATTAAGGTAGTTTTCTAGAGCTTGGTTAATTCTTGTTAAGGAATCTTACCTTGGAAGCAAATCGGCGTAAAAATTGAAAACAAAAAAAATATAGTAAACCATTAGATTTTAAAAAGCGATAACAATGAGTAAAAAACAATTCTTTCTCGGGGTCCTAGTGGCCGCATTGGTGGGTGGATTCGTGGCAGTTGCGGGAGTGAGTTTTTTGATGAGACCGCAAAATGCCAGCACCTTTGATGAAAAACAAAAATCAAGTTTTGTCAATCTACTTGGTGGGGAAAATTTTACTGTTCCTGACGGGATCAACTTTATTGCTTCTGCTGAGCTGGTCACCCCAGCAGTAGTGCACGTCAAAAGCCAAGTTTCTTTTTCCCCTCGTTCCCGTTCGCAGCGAGATCCTTTTCAGGAGTTTTTTGGGATTCCCCAGCCTGAATCTGGACCAAGAGATCCAAGACAAGACATGCCAGTGAGCTCCGGTTCTGGAGTGATTATTTCTGCGGATGGCTACATCGTCACCAACAATCACGTGATCGAAGGAGCTACCCGCGTGGACATTTCCTTGGACAACAACAAGCGCTACGAAGCCACAGTGGTGGGTACTGATCCGACTACTGATTTGGCCTTGCTGAAAATTGGAGGGGAGAACTTTGCGTTCATCAAGTTTGGCGATTCATACCAAAGCAAAATTGGAGAGTGGGTTTTAGCCGTAGGCAATCCATTTGATCTCAACTCTACTGTCACCGCTGGGATCATCTCTGCAAAAGCGAGAAATATTGGGATTCTCCAGGGTGTAGAAAATAACCTGCAGATTGAATCCTTTCTTCAAACCGACGCAGTGGTCAATCCAGGTAACTCAGGAGGAGCATTGGTAAATTTGGCGGGCGAATTGATCGGTATCAATACGGCTATTGCGTCTAGTACGGGTACATTTAATGGCTATTCATTTGCCGTTCCTAGTTCTTTGGTGAAGAAGGTGATGGATGACTTATTGAACCATGGAGCAGTGCAGCGTGGTCTTTTGGGAGTTCAAATCCAAGACGTGAGTCCTGAACTGGCTGACTACTTGGGTAAGAAGTTCCCTGTAGAACAAGGGGTCTATGTCGGTGGCGTAAATGAGAATTCCGCAGGCAAAGCTGCAGGTCTGAAAGAAGGAGACATCATCGTAGCCTTGGACGGCAAGCCAGTAAATACGGTAGCAAACCTACAGGAATTTGTAGCCAGAAAACGACCTGGTGATCAAGTGGAAGTGAGCTACTTGAGAGATGGTAAAACCTTCAAAGCAACCGCTACCCTTAAAAATTTCTCTGGTGACACGAATATTGTCAAAAAAGAAGCGCCAAAGGTACTGTCTTATGAAGGACTTCAATTGGAAGACGTAAAGCAACAAACCAAAGATCAGCTTAAAATTGCTGGAGGCGCAGTCATCAAGTCCAACGCTAACGAAGCTTGGAGAGCTGCAGGCGCTCGAAATGGATTTATTATCACCTCAGTGATTTCCGACAAGGGTCGCAAGCGTGTGACAAGTGCAGCTGAAATGATTGACTTCTTGGAGGATTCCAAAGGGGAAGAGATCGTAGTCTTGGGCATGTTCCCGGATGGTACGGAATACTACTTTGAAGTGAAAACAGAATAAGGATTTTCCTTTTGTATTTGGGAATCTAGAAAACCGGAGAAATCCGGTTTTTTTTGTTTCTTATTTTGCTTACTTTATACTGTTCAAACCCAAAATCACCATGAAAAAAATTCTAAGTTATGCCCTGCTCTTCCTTTTTTTAGGGGTAGGGGCTACCGCTCAAACCATCATTTCTGCAGGAAATAACCCTGTTCCTGGCATTTCGAAAGACCGAATTGCCAAGATCGATGCGATGCTGGAAGAGGCCATCAAAGCAGAGGAGGTACCAGGGGTAGTCGCCATGGTTGTCAAAGATGGAAAGATTGTTTACCATTCAGCAAAAGGATTTGCAGATGTGGCCGGAGGAAAAAAGATGGAGAAAAATTCCATTTTCCGAATCGCCTCCCAAACCAAGGCCATCACCTCTACAGCCATCCTGATGTTGTATGAGGAGGGAAAGATTCAGTTAGACGATCCGATCTCCAAGTACATTCCTGAATTTGCCAATCCTCAAGTTTTGGCTTCATTTCGCTATGCAGACACCAGTTACACAAGTAAGCCAAGCAGCAAGGTTATAACGATTCGGCACCTTCTCACCCATACTTCAGGCCTAGGCTATGGGGTGATTGATGGAGATGAACGCGTGAAAATGATCTACCACAAGGCTGGCGTAATGGACTTGTTTACTACGGAGAAAATCACAATTGGTGAAAGTGTGAAGCGCCTAGCAAAACTACCTTTGCACCACGAGCCTGGTGCTAAATTTACCTACAGCGAAGGGTTAGATGTGTTGGGCTACTTGGTAGAAATCATTTCCGGCAAGCCCTTCGATGTGTTCTTGAAGGAACGGATTTTTGATCCACTTGGCATGAACGACACCCGTTTTTACCTCAATGATGCTCAAGGGGCTCGTTTAGTGGAGGTTCATACCTACCAAGGAGGCAAATGGAAAGCCTATCCAGTTACGTTTTATGACCCAGCTTACCCTAAATCAGGAGCCAAGACATTCTTTTCTGGGGGTGCAGGACTGTCTAGCACGACAGAGGATTATGCCAAATTCCTTCAAATGTACCTGAATGGAGGAATCTACAATGGCGTACGCTTACTGAGTCCGCTTACGATACAAACTGCCATGAAAAATCAGGTGGGTGACCTCTGGAATGGGGATAAACACTATGGTCTAGCTTTTGGTGTAGTGACCGCCAAAGGGGTAGCGCAAGGGGGGCAAGGAAGCGAAGGTACCTTCGATTGGGGTGGTTACTTCAACACCCAGTACTTTGCAGATCCCAATCACAAGGTGATTGGATTGCTATTCAAACAGACTTCCGGTGCTGGAAAGGGCGATCAGACCGCATGGAAGTTTAGACAAATGCTCTTTAGTGCAGTAGAATAATTGACTAAATCACTGTTTGTAAGCCCCTTAACGATTCTTGGATTGTTAAGGGGTTTCTTTTTGGGTGAAAAAAATTGATCTTTTATCCCTTGCTGTCCCTTTTGATAGATAAAAATGTGACTTTACTAGGTTTATTCTGTTAAACTTCTTGAAAAACTGCAGATTTACAAATTCTGAAAATTTGAGATTAGTGTTAATCTAAATAGTAAAAAAGAGGGTTTTCAAGTCGAAAATTCCGTTTAATAAAAATATAGTTTTTTAACCTAAATTTGAATAAAATTTAATAAAACAATATTAAAATTAATAATTACATATTAATTGATAATATTTTTTGTAAATTAAGCTTTTATTAACAAGTTGTTTGAGACCTAGCGAATCCCATTACTTTTAGCCCTGTCGCAAGCAGCAATAGTTGCCAAGAAATAGAGAAATGGAGGTTAATTTATTGAGGCGAACCAAGTTAAAAAAAAGATGAGCTACCATTTTCAACTTAATAATGGAAATAAATTCAAATCATTTGATAGGCCAATTCAAAAAGCTGGTTTCAGATAAATACACGATTTACAATAGTTTATTTGCGGCTCTTCCCTATTCTGGAGTAGCTAATGCGGGAGCGTTGCTTCCGATTTTTTTACAAACCTGTGAGAAAGGTTATGAAAAGAAGAAATCTCCAAGTGAGATTATTGACTATTTTTTTAACCAACACACGGATGTAAGGAGTGAACAAGAACAATTGAACCACCTATTTAAATATGTTCAATACATTGAGAGACAGGTGGTCCTTTTTGATGCAATTGAGGATGCGGCCTTTTCAAGCTTGCATGATGTCACCGGGGCTGGAACTTTAAAGTCAATCTTGCGGGACGCGGAATTATTAAAAAAAACAGCCTTAATTTCTAATAAACTAGAAAAATTTAAGTTGAGGCTCGTTTTGACAGCTCACCCAACTCAATTTTATCCTGCCAATGTTTTAGGTATTATTCATGATATGGGGGAAGCGATTGGTAAAAATGACTTCAATGCAATCAGTCAATTTATTCAACAATTGGGTTTAACTCCATTTTTTAATAAAAAGCAACCTACCCCTACTAATGAAGCAATCACCTTGATGTGGTACCTAGAAAACGTGTTTTACCATGCGGTAGGTAACATCTACACCAAAATTGTAAAAGATGTTTTTAATGGGAATTATACAGGAGAACCTAATTTTATTGAGCTTGGATTTTGGCCTGGTGGTGACCGAGATGGAAACCCCTTTGTGAATGCAGAAACCACTCGGTTTGTAGCAAAGGCCTTACGGAGCAGCATTATTGTTTGCTATTACCGGGATATTAGAAAGTTGAAAAGGCAGTTGACCTTTTCTGAGGTGGATGTTTTAGTCCAGGAATTGGAGGCAAAACTTTATCAAAACGTCTTCACTCCTGAACAAACGAAGCCAATCTCCAAAGTGGAAATTTTGGAAAGCTTATTAAAAATAAAAGATCTTGTTGTTGAGCGAAATTATTCAATGTATTTGCCAAGACTGGAGCGCTTTATTCATAAAGTGAGCCTATTTGGAACACATTTCGCCTCCTTGGATATAAGACAAGATAGTCGAATACATCATCAAGTTTTGGTAGATGTGCATCAGACCATTCTTAAAAAGGATGGGATTGGGATTCTGCCAGCGAATTATTCCAGTCTTAGTTTACTCCCTCAACTTCAAGTATTATCTGAATTAAAAGGTAATCTAAATCCTTCAGATTTTGAAGAAACTATCACCAAAGATACGCTTCAATCCATCTATGAGATTCAGTCGATTCAACAATCAAATGGGACTCCAGCTTGTAATCGTTACATTATTAGTAATACGCAATCCGCCATTCATGTGATGGAATTGTATGCCTTATTTAGGCTCTGTGGATGGGATCAATACTTAGCTCAACTCGATATAGTACCCTTGTTTGAAACCATAGAGGATTTGGATAACGCGGAAGAGATTATGAGGATCCTCTACACTGATCCCCTCTATAAAAAACATTTAGCACATCGACAGTTTAAGCAAACCATTATGCTTGGATTTAGTGATGGAACAAAGGATGGGGGATACCTACAGGCAAATTGGAGTATTTATCAAGCAAAAGAACGTTTGACTACTATTTCAAGATTTAACCAAGTCATAGTTCAATTTTTTGATGGTCGTGGAGGTCCCCCTTCTCGGGGAGGTGGAAAAACGCATCAATTTTATGAATCACTTGGAAATCGAATTGAACGAGAAGAAATTCAACTAACCATCCAGGGCCAAACCATCACATCAAATTTTGGAACCATCCAATCCGCAGAATTTAACATTGAGCAATTACTAAGTGCGGGTGTCAGTAATGAACTATTCTCAGATACGCAGCTTCAGCTTAGTGATGAAAACCGTGAAACCTTGGACACCTTGAGTCAACTCAGTTATGCTGCGTATCTCAAGCTGAAATACCACCCTCAATTTTTAACTTACCTGCAAAAATTTAGCCCACTTAATTATTATGGCAAAAGCAATATAGCCAGTAGGCCTACGAAAAGAGGGATGAAAAATGAACTGAGCTTTTCAGATTTGCGCGCAATTCCTTTTGTAGGAAGTTGGAGTCAACTGAAGCAAAATATACCTGGATTTTTTGGTTTTGGATCTGCGCTAAAAGCATTCAAGGAAAATGGGAAATGGAATGAGGTAGAATTACTAATGAAAAATAATGCCTTCTTCCGAACCTTGCTCGATAACAGTAGTATGAGCATGGTTAAATCTAATTTTGCGATCACTCAATTCATTGAGAATGATCCTGAATTCAAAGATTTTCGCCAAATTATTCAGGAAGAGTTTGAACTTACACGGCAACTGTATTTGGAATTGACCCAAGATGCAAGTTTGATGGAAAAGGATCCCTTAGGAAAACAATCGATCTTAATGAGAGAAAAAATAGTGCTTCCCTTACTTACCATTCAGCAATATGCGCTAGGTAAATTACAAGTCCAGGCAAGCGACCCATCACTTAAAGACGCTTACGATAAATTAGTTACACGAAGTATGTTCGGGGTGATTAATGCAGCAAGAAACTCGGTTTAACTAAAGTTGGTAGGGGTTTTAACCTGATCAAACAGAAATTTTAGATCAAAACCTGTTGCTTAAATTTCATGTTCTGGTGTAGGTGCGGCGGTCTTTAGCGAGGTATAAAGAATTGGTGGATTTCATGTAATTTTGCCCCATGAGTAAGCAAAGAGAAGAATTAGAACACCGACTTCGACTACGAAACATCAAGCTTTCGGATTACGAGGATATTCGTGAGATCATGGTGTCTATCTACAAAAACCAAGGTGGAGCATGGACCAAAGCGGAGCTCAAAAATCAACTTCGCATCTTTCCCGAAGGTCAAATTTGTATTGAGGACAATGGAAAAGTCATCGCTGCAGCCTTGAGTATCATCGTGGACTACTACAAATTTGGGGACAACCACTCCTACCATGAGATCACGGGATATGGCAAGTTTGATACCCACGATCCGGATGGAGATACCTTGTACGCAACCGACATTTTTGTACACTCCGATTACCGGGGCATGCGACTGGGTCGCCGCCTCTACGATGCCAGAAAAGAACTTTGCGAGAACCTCAACCTACGCTCCATCATTGCAGGAGGACGTATCCCTGGCTACTCCAAGTATGTCGATGAGATGACTCCACGCAAATACATCGACTTTGTGAAGAACCGGGAGATTTTTGACCCCGTACTTTCCTTCCAGCTTGCCAACGAATTTCACGTCCGAAAAGTAATTACCAAATACCTTCCTGAAGACACGGATTCCCGTGCCTACGCTACCTTATTGGAATGGATCAACATCTACTACGAAAAGGATGAGAAGCTGATCGGCAACAAGAAATCCATCGTCCGACTTGGCTTGGTGCAGTGGAAAATGCGCCGATTCTCCAACGTAGATGATTTGATGCAGCAGGTGGAGTTTTATGTGGATACCGTATCGGGCTATAAATCAGACTTCTGTTTGCTGCCCGAGTTCTTCAATGCCCCCATGTTGGCAGAGTTCAACGACATGGATGCCTCCGAGGCGATCCGAAACTTGGCGGACTACACCACCGAGATTGTGAACCGGATGAGTGACTTGGCAGTGTCCTACAACGTAAACATTATCGCGGGTTCCATGCCCGAGTACGATGGCAAAAAGCTGCGCAACGTGAGTTACCTCTGTCGGCGAGACGGCACCCAGGACAAGCAATACAAATTGCACATCACCCCCGATGAAGCAGCCTATTGGGGCTTACAAGGAGGTAATGGAATAAATGTATTTGATACCGATGCAGGCCGAATAGGCATCTTGATTTGCTACGATGTGGAATTTCCTGAGCTGGGACGAATCCTTGCAGAGCAAGAAATGGATATTTTGTTTGTTCCTTTCTGGACCGATACCAAAAACGCCTCCTTGCGTGTCAACATCTGCGCCAAGGCTCGGGCCATCGAAAACGAATGTTATGTGGCCATCACGGGGTCCGTGGGTAACCTGCCCAAGGTAGAAAACATGGATATTCAGTATTCACAGGCGGCGATTTTCTCCCCCTCTGACTTTTCCTTCCCACATGATGCCACGGTGGCCATGGCTTCTGAAAATGCCGAAACCACCATTGTGGCGGATGTGGACCTCGATTTATTGACCAAACAACGAAAAGCAGGATCTGTGCGTAACCTAGAGCAGCGAAGGCTAGACCTATATTCAATTCAATGGAAACAGAAAAAATAGTAGCAGCCTACTTTCAGCATGTCCCTGTGGAGGTGTTTGAAAAAGCAAAGCAGATCAAAGTGCTCATCACTGATATCGATGGGGTCCTCACCGATGGGGGAATTATCTACGACAATGCAGGGATGGAGTTCAAAAAGTACAACGTGAAGGACGGTTTAATTGTCCAGCACCTCAAAAAGGCAGGATTCCTTGTTGGCGCCATTACAGGCCGCGCCTCTCAAGTGGTGGAAAATCGCTGTGAGGAACTCCGTTTTGACTTCCATTACCATGGCGTGAAGGACAAGCACAAAAAGTTGACCGAATTGCTAGAAACCATGGAGCTGACACTTGAGGAGGTTGCCTACCTGGGTGACGATTTGATCGACTTACCCGTGCTGACCAAAGTAGGGCTTTCCATAGCTCCAGCTGATGCTTTGCCCTATGTATGTGCGGCGGTGGATTATGTGTCCCCATTTGTTGGAGGTGATGGCGTCTTCCGAGAGGCAGCAGACCTATTGCTTCATGCCAAAGGACAATTGATCCCATTAATCGAGCAATTCGCTAAAAAAGAAGCATGAATAGAACAACAAATACGATGAAAATCCGGGATGGGATCGAATTAGGATCTGGTAAGCCCGTACTTTTTTCCGGCCCCTGCGCCGTGGAGAGTTTTGACATTTGCTTGGAAATAGGCACCAAGGTGAAGGCTTGGGCGGAAGAGCATGGCTTTTCCTATGTGTTTAAAGCTTCATTTGACAAGGCCAACCGTACCTCTTCTTCCTCCTTTCGAAGTATTGGCATGGACGCCTCTTTGGAGGTGTTGCAGCGGGTAGGTAAGGCCTTGGATGTGCCTTTGGTTACCGATATTCACGAAAGCTACCAGGCTGCCGAGGTGGCGGAAGTGGTCGATGTGCTGCAGATACCCGCTTTTCTTTGCCGACAAACCGACCTGCTCCTTGCTGCTGCCGCCACAGGGAAAGCGGTTAAAATCAAACGGGGGCAGTTTATGGCTCCAGAAGACATGGCCTATGCCGTCAGCAAGGTTCGTGCCGCTGGCAACGACAACGTATGTTTGACTGAGCGTGGATTTTCGTTAGGCTACCACAACCTTGTTGTAGACATGCGAGGCTTGCCCATCATGCGGCAATTTGCACCTGTGGTATTTGACATCACCCACTCGGTGCAGCAGCCCGGAGGACAGGGGGGAAGCAGTGGAGGACAGCGTGAGTTTGCACCTATTTTGGCTCGAGCAGCTGCGGCTACAGGCATTGACGGTTTCTTTATTGAAACACATCCCGAACCCAGCAAAGCGCTAAGCGATGGGCCGAATTTGATTCCTTTGCATAAAATGGGAAAATTCTTGGGAATGCTGAAGGATTCTTGGGAATTAGGGCAACGCTACCAAGATTTTAACGTAGAGTAAACAGGAGTTTTGCTCTTTTTCGAAAAGGACTTCCTAGCTTATTTATCCGTTTTTTAACCAATAGATGGAATGTCGCATGTGTAATTTTTTGGAGAAAATGTCTTTCGAAATCGAAAAAGGAGTGGCCATGGCACTCCTTTTTCTTTTTTTAGTGCCCGCTGTACAGGGTCAGGTAAATGCAGATTTACTGCGTATCGCGCTAGAAAAAACGACCCAAACTTCGCCAGCGCTGCTAGGAGGGAGGGTTCTTTCTGAAATCAAGGAAGTGTATCCTTTTTATGCGCATCGCCAGTTTGTCCCCGTTTGGTCAGAAAAGGAGAAATTGACGGAGTTGGCCTACGAACTTCGCTTCGAAATCCGTCAATCGCGATACGATGGACTCAAACCGAGTGACTACCATCTGCCTCTCATCGAAACATTTTTTGATGCAATTGAAAAAAAAGAGGCTTCAGGAATGGCTGGAAGTAGCACGGAGCTGCTCGAACTTGAAATCTTGCTTAGTGATGCATTTTTTGCCTTGGCCGAAGATTTGGATATCGGAAAAGTGGATCCTACTCAATTGAAAGCCTCTTGGGGCATCCCAAGAAAAAGCAAATCAAGGGCATACGATCAGCTCTTGGAAGAGGCTTGGCGAAGGAAAGATTTGCGTAGCTCTTTGGAAACCTTGTATCCCAAAAACCCAAGCTATCAAAAAGGGAAGCTGCTGCTGCGCCAACTCGAAGACCGCTCCAAGTCCAACTCCATGTCATGGAAGCCTGTTAAAACGGACAAATCACTTCATCTTGGGGAGTCTAGTGGTTTTCTTCCGGAGATCCGGCAGCGACTGGCCTTTTGGGGATATGCTTCGGTTGCCAGTCCCAAGGAGGAGAGGGTTTACGATTCCCTGCTTTGGATTCAAGTAATTGCTTTCCAAAAAGACCGAGGGATTTCTGCGGAAGG
>JACCDW010792498.1_pt1 | contig 10870 bp, 17 predicted proteins | sample 7449781 | NCBI WGS metagenome assembly JACCDW01 (sample SAMN15323449, study PRJNA562643) | freshwater metagenome | isolation source: river surface water | place: USA:Blue River Watershed | collected 2017-08-18
ATTCATCCTTGCTGTGATCAATAAAAAGATCGATTATGTTCCACTCATCTTCTGTATACCACTTTAGTAACTCTGGAGTATACATTCCTAGTTCAATATTTCTTTTAACTATTTCATAGAGTTTAGGTGGTTCATAATCACCGTAGACTTCTTTACGAAGCATTGATAGTTTTTGTCTACCTGCCACGTATTGATAGTTTACATTATGTATTTCTGGATTTTCTGTTTCATCAATCAGATCAACCATGGCTTTTAATAACAATTCGTCGATGGTTTTTGTAGTCATTCCATCGTGAAATTCTAATTGTGCCTTGATCTCTATCATAGAAGGACTAACACTATCTATGTTTTTGCAAGCATTTGCAACTTGTCTTTGTATTTTTGCGATATCAAGAGGAACACGATCCCCATTACGCTTTACCACTGTAATCATAGTATTACCTTTTATGTCGACGAGGAAGATATTTACCTAGGTCGTTTTAGTTCAATTACATTTTCTATTAAAAACGAATCTGGTATAGAACTTGCCAAAACAGGCTCATTATCTTTATAGTTAATGGCAATTTCATTGTCAACAACAATAATATTGTAAACAGAGTTTTTGTTTTTGTCTACAAGTGTTTTGAGTTCTATTAAAGAATTCTTAAATCTTTCTGTGGCTTTAATAGTCCATCCAATCATTAAGGCCTTGGTAAAGTCATCGTACTGATTTTCCACTATTATTTCCCAGGGACTAGGCCAAGATCTTTGATAGTGTGGATCAATTCGATGATTATGATGTATAAAGGGAGCGAAACGCCAAAAATCAACAGCATCATGGAATGGTCTATTTGATTGTTCCAAATCCTTTCGATGCTGTGCCCAAGACGATAATCTTTCGTCTGTAGTCAGTTTAAACATCTTAGGTCTGAATATCTACTTGATAGTTTAATGTAAATGTACTTGTAGTCGGACTATTCATTGATAAACTGATAAAGTTTTTATTGGCCAAATAAGTTGTATCATAAGAAGCCTCTACAATGGTGCTTTCTGACTGAAGTAGAGTCCAAGTTCCAGTTGAAGAAAAATCAAAAGCCGGAGAAGCTGAATCTGTAGTTACCAAATAATAACTACCCGAATTAATTACTCCTGTAATATAAGCAGAATTTCCTGCGTAATAATCCCCGGTCAAATACCATACACCTAAATTTGCTTGAACATCTGCAAATCTAGTATTAGTAGCTGTATTTAAAATCAATAAGTTTACAGTTGAGCCGGGCTCTGCTATAATACCGGTGGTATCTTCTACCAATGTTTCTACGTAGTTATAGGTATCCGATAATGACACTCCGCCGGTAGGAGTAATGTTAACAATCAATCTACCTTTTCTAGATTGTTTATTGTTATATAACTGATAATTAACCGTAACCATTTGATCCTCACCATTTAGAGGAATCTTGTAATAGTTGTTAATACCTAAACTTACCGTAGCTGTATAAACACCACCATTGGCTATTGTGGTATTTCCTCTAACATAAGGATTATAATAAAATGAAGCCGACGGTGCTATTGAATCCAAATAATCTCTTCTAGCAAAGTAATCGTCGACTGTTTTATTTCCATGAGAATAAAAACCTAGCACAGAAGTTACGCTGGTCGATGTTACAAATTCGTTCAAATATGTTCCGCCAACTCTGGTAAAATGATTCTGTGTACTTAGATGATTTCCATTTTTACCATTTGGATTTGCGGCCAAATAAATTCCTTCTTCGGCAATGTCCTCAAATCTATTATAGGCAATATATCCATTGGTAGGACCTTGCAATGAATCATTGCTTGTAAAATAAACACCGCGTTTTAGATTTTTAAATTTTCCATATCTGATAGATGGAGTGACCACTGTACCTGTGCCTAATACTCCATATTGTAATCCATTAAATTCGCAGCGATCTATAATGATATCTCGACATTGTTCAGTACCATTGGTACCTTGACCTCTCATATGAATTCCGATACCGGACTCTACTATACCATATGTAGAAGTTGATTCTGGGTTATATTCTGTTTGAAATACACAATCTTGTATTGTGGCTCGATCTACGTTGTCTAAAGAAAGCAAGGCTCCATAACTGCTAGCACTGCTTGAAAATTCAAAAGTAATTCCTTCGATGACAATATCTTTACTGGATCCAGTTGATAATTGCATGTTGCCATCTTCGAAAGTATTTCCGGCAGCATCAACTGTTTTAAACATGGAAGTTATTGTATTAGTATACTTAATTCTAGTAAGGCCCGGTCCTGCTCCGCTTAATCTGGTATAAGGTGGTAATGTAACTGTATTGCTAAGATAGAATGATCCTGCAGGAATTTTTAAAGGTCTTCTACGTTCTAATCTAACATTAGGGTCAAGATTATTAAAAAGCTCGTCTACGGCTGTTTGTAACACAGAGTCAATTTGTACATATGTACCTGTGCTAGCATTAACTCCAAAATCAATTAAGGATGGATCAAGACTATCTAATTTCTTTTGTATAGTTGTAGTTGTAGTGCCTAAAAGTATACCCTCTCGATATTCGTAGGATGATGCTGCGGTGCTGGTATTATTAAGACTACTGACTAATACCTGAAAATAATTTAAATCATTTTCGGTTAAGATACGTGTATTTCTATCATCCGAAGCACCTTCGATAATTCTTTTACCGATATAAAGATGCTCGGTATCCTGCGCCCAACCGAGTTCACCTGCGTCTAATTGTGGTATACCTGTTTGTAGCTCTTGTCCGCGACGTATCTGAATTTTGGAGATTTGAATAACAGCCATGTTGAATATCCCTTTATGGGATATTTATCTAGTTAGAAGCTGTTTAAGTCCTCTTGTGCCTGTGGTGTAATATTCTTGTACTTTATCTAACCACATGTCTTGATATTTGTTAAAATCATCAGGCCAAAGATCAAATTGTTGATATTGTTCGCCACCGGGTTTCATAGGATCGTCTCCCCTACTGACCATAAAAACATGCCCTTCTTTAATATCAGTTCCATAGACTTCATTATGAGCCATGATATAAGCAATTAATTGAATCTTATAATCTTCAATCCACTCTTCTTTTTTAGGTTTATTAGATTGTTTATAATCCATTACAGCAGGATTACCTTGATATACTCCTACGAGATCTGTAGTACCACTGTAAAGTCCTGGAAAATAAAGACTTTGTTCTATGGCCCAAACTTCATCTACTTTGCTTAGACCTTTTTCAATAATCACATCAGCCATAACATTGGCTTTGACATGTACAGGATTATTCCCAGGTTGACGCTGTAATCCTGTAATAAATCTTTCAAGATTGGCATGTAAGCCAGTACCTACTCCTGCTGCTTCTCTTGTGATTTGATTGGCTTTTTCTTCACCGATGCGTTTCTTCCATTCATTTAGTGCAGTCATATCTTTGGTTGCACCGAGTATTGTAGTTACGCTAGGTAATTGTTCACCGTCAGGAGTTTGATATACTCTTTTTTTAGTTACAGGATCATTAATTTGTCGACAGTTTTTGTATTTGAATTTTTCAACAAAAGGAGGAGGTTTTAAAATAGTCATAAGTTTAATTATAACTATTTGTTGTTGGCTGTCAAATATCTGGAGTTAATTTTTTAGCGGCTCTAGAGGCCATTTTGTCTAGAGTAGGACTAGCACCTTTTTCTACAGGCTCTGGTTTTACCTGACTTGCAGTTTTAGTGTTTAGAACTACGGTACCATCATCTAATATATCTTTAATAACATCACCTTGTGGATCTACTTGATTTTTTAATCCTATTAATGCGTCAGGTGTGCTAATTCCCAGACCAAACGGTCTTAGCAAGTTAATCACTGATTTAAAAGGTATTTCTGATGATTGTCGATTTTTGTCAGCCATACCTTGAAGAACTGCCAGAACGTCTCTGGCAGATCCTAAATCAACTTCAAATAATTTCATCTTGCTAGTTTAGAAATGATGTTATGACTTTCTGCTAATTTTTTAGAGAAACGGCTTTCTCTCATTTCGCGTCCACTAGTTTCTTCACCGCCGGCAGCAGCATCACTGGCAGCAAATTCATCACCTGTGTTCATTTGATCAGGCTCAGATGGTTTCATTGCTGCTTCTGGAGGTCCTATATCTGCAGGCTCAGCACCCATTTGTTCTTCAGGAGCAACTTCCTCGCCGGCAAGTGCAGCAACAGCATTGCTAATTGTTTCTCTTTGTTGAGTTAAAGTTTCTAGTGTAGCTGCTAATGCTGGAGATACTGCTTGTTTGAATGCTTCGGCTTGTTGTAAACCAAAATCAGCACGAATTGCATCTGCTAATTCAATTAGAGCCTTGGTCTGGTATTGACCAACACGCTGCATCCAACTAGTAAAATCATTGACCATATCACCTGCAGAAGTAATAGCCTTGGCCTTGCCTTCTTCGTCTTCAGCTAGAAAACGTTCTAAACTTTCATTAACTGTTTTAACATTTTTTCTGAAACTTTCTTTGGCCTGTTGTTTCCACATAGCTGCGGCTGCAACTGCCTTAGGATCTTTTGCGCCACCTTTCTTAGCGGCTTTTTCAACTTCTTTGAATCCTTTGCCTGGTTTACCAATGTCGCCACCGGCCTTGGCTTTTTTAACTACGGCACTCTTTTCTTTCTTTGTCATACCAGCACTGGGTTTTGATTCTTCGTACATACCACATTCTTTTAGACCATGAACTGGGCATTTCTTACCTTTTGGTGTATGGTTACATTTTTCAGCAGATTCATCCATATCATCTTTAGGTTGTGGAGCACTTTGAGCCTTGCCCTTAACCACGCGATTCTTTGAGCTACCTGTAACTTGTTTGGCCAGGAATTTTGCTGCTCTAGAATCATGCCAAGGATTATCAGGAACTTCCCCTGTTAATGGTTTGTCAGAAGCATCATCTTTACCGTAGGTATCTGGGCCACGTTTACCTTCTGTGGCTGTTTGTTCTTTGAATGGCTTACCTGCTTTAGCAGCAGCTTTGGCACGACTACCCCATACTTCATCTTTAGGACTTTCAATTTTGCCGTCGCCGTCGTAATCTTTATCAGAAGTACCTTTAGATCCTTGTGGATGTTTAGCAGCTTTAACGCCTTTTTTGCCTTCATTAATTTGATCCAAGGTATCCTTGAGTTTTTTGATGTCTTCGCCTAGCATTTCTTTAATCCTTGTATTAAGTAGTTGAAGCATGGCCTTGTCTTTCTGATATGTTTCGTTGGTCAACAAATCATTGTAGCCGGCACTGCCTTCTTGTTGGAATAACTTAGTTCTTAGCTTATTACGCATATCTTCTAGTTGTTCTCGAGTATAATGATCCAATTTGACTTTACCGCCAAAATGTTTGGCAAAAGTTTCGTTGAGTTTAGAACTAGATAGAGATTTGAAAAAGACGTTTGCTTTCATAATTTATTCCAACTATATGATAAATCTATTTATGCGAATATGCGAAGTTTTTCAAACTGCTTTAATATCTCTCGACGTGCAGTTTCTTTTTTTTGTTGTTTTAATTTGACTTTTGCCAATAATATATCTATATTTTCCAAATGTTTTTTATCTTTTAAGATTAATTTATTGTATAAATTTTCTTCAAATTCAGCATAACCGTAATCTCGATCAGTCTTAAGTATTCGAGTGTCTAGAAATTTTCCTAGTGCTAGTTTATTGGCTAATACAGCAGCGGTCTGTGGAAGATTAATTTTATCTGCAATAATTTCTTTGGCAAAATTTGTAATAATATAGAAGCCATCGCGTTTTGAGACTATATAGGTTCCTATACTAATACTACCATCATCATTTTCAAAAGGTATAACCATACCTTTTTTTTCTAATTGTTTTTTTACTTGTGTAGAAACAATTTCAAATTTTTTATAAACTGAACTGCCGGGATGTATCATTTAGAAGTTTTGGTTAAAGTATTATTGTCTTTACTTATTGTATATAGACCTCTTCGAACCAAATTTTGAGCAAGCCATTGATTTCGTTCATCTAGAGAAGAAATTCTCACTTGATCGTGTGTTTTAAAAAAACTTTGTTCTTCATTACTAAGAACAGTATCAAGTCCTGATAATAATTGAATAATTTTCATATCAAGGAGTTCTGTTTAAGTCAGCCAATTGTTTTTGTAAAGCTGATATTTGATTTTGTATGGCCTTTTTCTGCTCATCTTTTTGCTTTTTTTGTTGTGAAAGTGCGGCAGCTTGCATAGCAGGATTTTGTAAATCGGCTGTATTACCTGTAATACCTGCCGAGAAACCACTGGCTACATTTTTTATAGCAGAACCCATGGCACCGATCACAGGAGCTATCTCCTGTACTTGTTCCGAGTTTGTAAATTCTGAATATCTCATGTCATGGCATCTTTGTAATAATAACTGCTAAAGTAGACAAGATTCCCACAATAACTGTTCCTGCGGTTCCAATTAAAACTTTAATGGTACTTAAACTACTTTTTTCTATGGTATCTTGTAAATTGGCTACTTTGTCTTCGATACTGCTTAGTCTAGTTTCTAACTGTCTGTAACGCTCTGCACACAATTCGACATGTGCTTCTAAGTTTTCTTTTTCGATGTCAGTAGGTCCTGGCATTATCTAAAACTCCATATGTTGGTATCAGACAGTCTAAGATACTGTTCTAATAATTATATTTTTTAATAACTGATCCTTGGCATCAAAGATCGGCTTGTCAATATTTATTGTTTCAGATAAATTTTTAATCACAGGAACTTCATGTAGATCCTCAATTAAATGTCCCAATGGGTCCCCGGAATCATCTTGATAGACACCATCTCTGTCGGTGTTAAACTTAAACATCCAAACTTTATGTTTTCCTTTGTAGATTGTACCAAAGCCTAATTTTTTAATATCTTGCTCGGGCAAAATTTCCGGAGATTTTTCATAGAAAACAATAGATCTAATTTCGATGCATTGCATCAAAGTAATAAAATTTCTTTGTTGATTTAATTGTAATTCAGTTCCTTGACCAAGTCTGATCACTTTAGTATTGGTAATGTCAATCAAGGTTTGAATCTCTATAACAGCCATAAAATACCCATATAACGATATTTATGGTCAAGAAAAAAGGGAGTTAAAAAACTCCCTTTTAAGGAACCTAATTTTAAAATTAGGCTGTTAGTGTAACAACACCAGAACTGTCGACTCCTAGTACACTTGAACCACCGACAACTACTGTGACGTTTAAACCTGTAGCAGTTTCGACAACGTCTTCAATACGCTCAGCTAGTGTTGGGCTTCCATCTGTGTCATAAGCAGGACCAGTTGGCTGTGCAGTTGGGGCATCTAGAATAACTAGGAAACCGTCGTCACCACGTGTTCCAAGGAATACGATGTTAGCGATTGTTTGGATAGCACGAATTGACTTTGTGAAGTTTCCTTCGGTGATTGCACTTGTACCACCACCTGTATCGGCAGTACCAACGTTTGTAACATAAACCTTAACAACTGCTGGGCTGTATCCATAGAAACCAGCTGGTGTTGTAATTGTACCATTTACACGATCGATTGTAGCCATTTTATTTCTCCTTAATCATTAATGGCAATCTCCGCTCCGGAGCATTGTAGAAGTATTTAGTCGTTTTGGAAAAATCTTTGGGTTATGGCCCAAAAATCAATCATTATCTTGTATATCGCCAGTAATGACTCTAAGGTTCTTGGCAATTTCTTTAGAATCACGTAGTTTTCTAATGCTACGGGTAAACTTAGCAGGATCAGAACCCTTAATAGAATTAATCAATCTACGTTCTAGTTCGTAGGCTTGTTCAGGAGGATAACTTTCTTTGATTAAATTCAATAAATTAATTGCACTATCGATAACATGAGTGGCTCTAGTTTCGATAATGGCTTCACTGTTCTTTTTTCTAGCAACAGAATTTAATTCATCCAGTAAACTTCTAGTGGCCTTTTTCAATTCAGTTTCCTTTTTAATATTTATTGATTGTCTCTGATATTTTAACATAAAATTATAAAATGTGTTTTTGTGCGGTTGCAGCAAATTACTGCTAAATATCATTGAGAAGCAATCGACTTCTCAAACACACTTAAAGGAAACACACAATGTTAACATTCACAGGAATTTTTGTCTGGATCAAACAGATCTTTAACGAAAATCAATACAACGACAGTCTTAAGAGATATGTTGTATCACATCATCCTAAAACACCCGGTGATGTAGAAAATCTCGAACGTCAATGGAGTTATCAACGTCATTCAGGAGGCGGATGGTGGCTATGAAAATTCTAAGTACACTCGGTGATTTTGTTGTATCTTGGGCTGAATGTATAGCCAACTATCGTAATAACAACAAATATCATAACTGGTATTAAAATATCAGCAGAAGGTTAAAATAGTTCAAGAATAGTATTGTATTTCTCGTCACAGAGATATATAATAATAACTGTGCTTTAGTTAATAAGGCACAACATAGACATACACACATAAGGAGAAACAAATGTCTGAATTCAATACACCTAAGATGCCCGAAGTAAAATTCAACAAGAACGGCTACGAGATCCGTACAGATATCCTGGCAATGGCCAAGGATCTTGTGGCCAGCGACTTTCATGCTAAATGGCAGGGTTGGGAAATGACTGCCAGCCGAGACGAAAAAACCGGCCAAATTGTTACCAAAGTAGGCATGCCTGAATTTCCAGGTCTTGACAAAGTCTTAGAAACAGCACAAAAAATGTATGATTTTGTTAATGCCGGCGTTAATAAGAATAAATAAAATATTAGAAATTATTATATAAAAACATTATTGGCGTAGCCTACTACTATCGTTAAATAAAAAATAAAACCCCGGATAGAAATATTCGGGGTTTCTTTATGACGATAATTTCTTATATAACAAACCAGGGCTAATATCTACATCATCAAGTTCTAATACTTCTGATACAAATTCACTACAAGCCTTGTTTCTGTTATTACGATCGGCTGGTAATTTAATATCAAAATGTGTGAATAAAAATTCTCTAAGTCCTATGTACATGGCACTAAACCATCCATATTCGGCTGTACCACTACGACCTAGTGCAGTTCCTTCAATGTCGATCCACGCTTTTGGCGCCGAAATCAGGTCAATTTCTCTATCAGAATAAGTGCTTGCTTGTACAATTCTAATTCCGCCATGAGTGGTCGATTCTACCAACATCAATCTATCCTTGTACCAAAATACAAATGCTGCATGAGTATAAGGACTTTTAGTGAAAAAAGAAGTTAGACGGGACATCCAATCTTTTTTATTAACAACTAAAAAAATTACATCACCGTCTTTGGCTATAGATCTAATTTCTTGATAATTCATATTAAATCCTTTGTTCGATAATGTTCCAATCAATGATCTTCCATTGATTGTTTAGATATTTGGCTTTGTCTGTTCGATAGTCAATGTTAAAGGCGTGTTCCCACCAATCAATTAATAAAACAATATCTTGCTTAATTTGATGATTAGGAATAGTTTTTATTTCTCCATTACGAGCAAGATAGGCCCACCCACTGCCTTGTATTTTCATTGCTATCTTTTCAAATTCTTCTTTAAATTTTTCCCAACTTTTGTGGTGTTCTTCGATGAAAGATAATATACGTCCAGTGGGTTTATTCCCGGATACAGGTGATTTAAATTGGCTGAAATAAATGCTATGAAGAAATGCACCTGCTTCGTTAAAATCCGGATCACCTTCGCCTTTGTTATAACGATCGACATAACCTTTGTATAGTTGACCGAAATGATAATTTAAAGATTCTTCACTAAGGCTAGGCTCCAAGTCATCTCTAGAATAGGATAAACTTATTTGTTCCAGTTCTCGACGAGATTTTGATTCAGATAATGATTTAATAAAATTATACATCGTTCTCAAAATTTTCTAGTATCAAAGGTTTTACTGTAAGATATTCTGGATATTGTTTATTGAAGTTTCGCATGACTATACCAGCAACAGCATTGGCTTGATTTTCTTCGGGACTACCGGTAGAACCACTATTAGCATGTAATTGATGTTCTGTATCTTGTTTGTAATGTACTAGTTCGTGAGCAATTGTTCTTAGTATATCGTTAGGATGACGATTGGCCATACTCACATACAAAGTCTTTTCGTCGTTGACATATTGACCAAAAGTAGGTTGTTCTTGATCGTTGATATTGGTCAAAAATACCATGCGTGGTAGGCCTTTTAGATCAATGATCTTCATGGCCAGAGGTAAGAATTTTTTAAACATATCTATAAAGATATCTTTTTTTTCTTCTATGCTTTCGACTAAAAAATCTTTTGCTCGCATAATTGTATTTAATCCTGCTTACTTTATACAGGGACTATTGACGCAAGCCAGTGAAATTTCGCGGACGCCTGTTACCGTAGCGACACCCGGCCCTAAGGTGGGTAGATTGTTAAAATGATTGACCATTACCAATTATTTATTAGTTGCCAACTACATCACTTATACCAACAATTGCTTCGTTGTTGACAAATTAATAATAAGAATAATAGGTAGGATTTTTTCTTACTACAATGGTCGCCCGAACGATAAGCCCGGCATTGTAAGGTGAAGTGTTATTTGAGATAACGGCTAGACCTTCTCCACTTCGAATCACAAACCCCTGGACTCTGCTATCTTGATATTTGTATCCAAAAGTGGTAAAATAATCCGTCCACTGCATGGCACTTTGGAATTCACCTGCGAATTGAGAAGTACCACTGACCTTACCGGCATTACCCATTTGAATCAATCTTTGTCCAAAAGTTCTTGCCCTTCTATAAGCGGCAGCACCCACTGCATTACCCTGTGGGTAACCGAGATCGTCAACTGGATTTATACCGCCGATAATACTTAGTGAAATTGGACTCAGTA
>JACCDW011045077.1_pt1 | contig 10870 bp, 20 predicted proteins | sample 7449781 | NCBI WGS metagenome assembly JACCDW01 (sample SAMN15323449, study PRJNA562643) | freshwater metagenome | isolation source: river surface water | place: USA:Blue River Watershed | collected 2017-08-18
CCATAATCCAGACTTGACTATCAGTTTTGACTGTGCCAGTCCATTTTATGCTGCTGCCAAGGGTCAGGCATACCATACCAATCGTATTGAGCATGGTCGTAAGTGGAGTTATCGTATGGACGCCACTGCCGAAAACAAGGCCTATGCTGGTGATACCAGACCCTTCGCCCAGGCAGTCATACAGGAAGGTATCCATAAAACCTTTACAAGTAGTCCCGTCACTGATAGAATGACCCTAGGCGACTTATGTTATCGTGGCATAGGTGCCGTGGGCAAACATGGTAAAGAAACTAAAACCAGTTGGGATACTTTGAGTTATGTGTTGTTGCAAGGTCACAATGTCTGGATGCACATCAATGCAGTTCAAGAGGCCAATCGCCAGTACGAACAGGGTGTAATTCCAGAAATGCTTATGCATGAGAAGTTTGATCGTGTGCTGGTGCGTGATGTTATTGATCATGTGTTTGCACAACGTGATCGTGCCCGCAGCCTGGCAGTGATTGATGAATATGCCTGGCTCTGGCGACAGTTCTACAAGAATGTAGACACAAAAACTCACTTTAATCAGTTATTTGAAGTTGTTGAAACCCCCGATGATGATACTGCTGACAGTGAAGAACTTGATGCAGACGCAGTATTGGCAGATAAACTAGGAGAATAAAATGGATATTAGTGCTCGTATTCGTGATCTTGAACGACTACATCGTGATCTGGACAATCGCATCACTGTGCTTGAGGCACAACCTGGTGCTGATAACACAGCCATCACAGAAATGAAAAGGCAAAAGTTGGCCTATCGTGATGAACTCAGCCGCCTTCGCCGTCAACAATACGAAGAAAATCAGCGTGTGGGATATGGAGACGAATGATGGAACATCATGTTTTTGAACCCAATAGCATAACGTTACAATCTGACATGACTGAAATGTTGCGTGTGGCAAAAGATGGTTTTTATGTGCGTGGTGTAAAAGTTGAACAAGACGCACAAGAAGCACAGAGAGTTTATGAAGCCTTTACACAATGGTTGACCTGGGCATCACTTACAAGGAACTATAATGGATAACAGAGAGCAAGCACTAGCCGAAAAGCGTACACGCATTAAAGATAAAGCTCGTCGCATGATCTGGGTAACCTTCCAGAAGGAAGGCATTCACATGTACCCTGCGGCACTCACAGACCCCAACCTAAAAACCAACGACCAGTATGACGTTAGTTTCTTGGGAACTCCCCACAGGCATATTTTCCATTTCCGTGTGGGCATTCAAGTATTTCACAACGACCGGGATATTGAGTTTATCCAATTCAAGCGTTGGCTGGAAAATCTTTACAGCCAGGGTACACTTGTGTTAAACTTTCTTAGTTGTGAAATGATTAGCGATGAACTCTATGAGCAAATCGCCAGTCGTTATCCTGACCGTGACATTGAGATTACCGTGAGCGAGGACGGTGAAAACGGTGCCACAATTTATTACAATACACATCAACCTTACCAACAACTAGCCATCTAAAGGAGCAATAATGGCCAAGCAAACTTTTCAATCTAACCCCCGTGTTCAACAGATTTTTGAGGATCTGGAAAAATATCACAATTTCTGTGTAGAGTACGGATATAAGTTTGATGAAAGTACACTGTATGACATGCGTAATTACGCCTATCAACAGTTTTCAAAATTCATGGGCAACAAAAATTTCCGTGATCAGTGGGCCGACGATGCCCGCAAAATGCAACCTCCAGCATATGAGGTGTGAACATGAACACCATCTGGATCGTACCCATTGAACCCATTGACCAGCGTTATACTCGTCAATGGTATGACAACATTCCAGCAACACTGCGGTCTACAATCAGTGAGCGTGGCCTGGACTGGCGGGTGGAGACTGTAGATGGTGAAAGTGTTCCTGATGGCACTACTGCTGGAGCATTTCTAGACTTTGGTGCCACTAATGTATACAAAGCCACTCAGGCAGCGGCCATCGGTCGCCTGTTTACCAGTGGCCAAGTCCAGGCAGGTGATCGTTTCTTGATCACTGATGCCTGGAACTTTGTTATCACGCCCATCCGCTACATGAGTGATCTGCTGGGCATTCCCGTCGAGATTCATGGCATCTGGCATGCTGGTGCGTATGATCCCACTGACATTCTGGGCATGCGTATGAACAAGCCCTGGCCCTGGGTTCAGGAGCAAGCCTGGTTCATGTCCCTGGACTACAGCTATTTTGCCACACAGTTTCACATGGACATGTTTGCTTACAATCTGGGCATTGACAAATCCAGTTGGGGGCACAAACTGATTCGTAGTGGACAACCACATGAGCAGATTGTGGCACCTCTAGAAAGTTATCAACAGGTGCCCAAGGAGTCGCGTGTGATCTGGCCTCATCGTTACAACGATGACAAGCAGCCTGCAATTGCAGAGGATCTGGCACTGGACTTTGACATGGTTATTACGCAAAAGATGAATCTGAGCAAAGCAGATTATTACGCTACTCTGGGACGTTGCCGGATTATCTTTAGTTGTGCACTACATGAAAACCTGGGCATCAGTGTCATGGAGGCCACTCTGGCTGGTGCTATTCCAGTTCTGCCAGATCGTTGTAGTTATGCTGATATGTACTTGCCTGAGTTTAAGTATCCCAGCAAGTGGACGCAAAACTATGCCATGTACGAAACACACAAGTCTGATCTAGCGGCATTCATTAGGGAACGTCTGGATCATCCAGAACATTATGCAGAGGCAATGGAACGCCAGCGTGAAATTCTCAAGCGTGATTATCTCACAGCCCAGATAATGACAGACAATCTATTAGCCAAACGAGAGGAACAGCAAAATGGCAACTCGCAAGAAAACTAAAGAACCAGTTAGCACAGAACCTGTGGTGGTTGTGGGCACACATCTCACAGTCACCACATGGCCTGACGGTCGCACAGAATTAAAGTGGGACGATGCGGCATTGCTTAGTGAAGTAAGAAATGCTATATTAAAACATGAATCAACAATGGCTGTTGATAATGTCAAACCTGCTGTAAAAGCCAAAACAGCAAGAAACAAAAAAGTAAAGGAAACAAAATGAACGCACACAATGATATCAAGGCACAAATGGCAGCATACGAAGCCGAACACGAGAAGTTTGAAAAAGGTAATAATGCAGCAGGCACCCGTGCCCGTAAAGCACTAGCAGAATTGGCCAAGGCTGTAAAAGCCCGTCGTAACGAAATTACTGAAACAAAAAACGCCCGCAAAGAATCTAAGGCATAAATAAGAGTGCTACACAACGGTAGCACTTTTCAATTTTCAAGTCCGTGTAAGGAAGGATTCTATATGAGTTATAACAAAACTAAAACTGATCCCGAACTGGGTCGTCAAGTGCATGAGCATTTGGTCAAGATGGGTGTAGAAACTCCTACAATCCCTAGTCTAATCGACAGAAAAGAAAAGATTGATATCATTGAAAAGAATTTCAAAGATATCATGGAAACATTAGGTTTAGATTTATCTGATGATAGTCTAATCGAAACGCCCAAGCGTGTTGCCAAGATGTATGTCAACGAAATCTTTTGGGGGCTTGATTATGAAGCATTCCCCAAGTGCACCACAGTTGACAACAAGATGAAGTATGATGAAATGGTTGTTGAACGCAATGTAAACGTTCAAAGCAACTGTGAGCATCACTTTGTTGTTATTGACGGTCTGGCCACAGTGGCATATATTCCCAAGGAAAAAGTTCTTGGCCTTAGCAAGATCAATCGCATCGTAGAATATTTCAGCAAGCGACCACAGATTCAGGAACGATTGACTGAACAAATCTACTACGCTCTCCAATATATTCTGGACACAGACAACATTGCTGTGGTAATTGATGCACAACACTACTGTGTGAAGTCGCGTGGCGTGGAAGATACTGGAAGTAGCACAATCACTAGCAAATTGGGAGGTTGTTTCAAGACTGATCCGGCCGCTCGTGCAGAATTCATGAACATTGTGAACAACTGCAAGAGGGCATAATGGTCAAAAAAACCTATTACAGTTGGCAGGACATACATGGTTTCTGCCAGGAACTGGGCCGTCAGGCCAGCATTGACAAGTGGATTCCTGATTATGTTGTGGGCCTGACCCGTGGGGGCTTGATTCCTGCAACCATTCTGAGTCACTGGTTCCAATGTGGTATGCATACACTGGATGTTCGCTTGCGTGATGGTTCAGGTAATCTGGAAAGCAACTGCTGGATGCCTGAGCATGCTATCGGTTATATTGAACCTGGTAGTAGGCCCACTGGAGGCTGCCGCTATGATCCCATCTTCAGAAAGCGTATCTTGATTGTGGATGATATCAATGATAGCGGTGCCACACTGAACTGGATCAAACAAGACTGGCAGGCCAGTTGCATGCCAGGTGATGGTGTCTGGGATACTGTCTGGGGCAACAATGTTCGTGTGGCAGTATTGTTTAATAAAGAATCTAGCAAGAGCCAGCTGCCTGTGCATTACAGTGCAGTAGATATCACAGAAACCAACGATCCTGGCTGGATTGTTTTTCCCTGGGAGATTTGACATGGGATTCCGTAAACCTCTGGATTATCACAGCGTACATCATCAAATTTACATGGCTGGGGTTGAACTACATGATGCTCGTAATGATGGTTTCAACCAGTGGACCATCAAGCAAGACCTACATCGTCTAAAATGGTTGCTGGATGAAATCATGGCCGATGCACCTGAATTCGCAGATGAAGCCCAGTTCCTGAAAGAACACGAACAAGTCAAAATGTGGAGAACATTGACCAAATGATTTTCAACAAGATTCGTGAACTCAAAGACAAGGGCCTGAAAATTGGTATCACATTCAGCCAGTTTGACTTGATGCATGCTGGTCATGTGGCCATGCTGGCAGAAGCACGTAATCATTGTGATTACCTGATTGCTGGCCTACAGAACAATGCCACCTGGGATCGTCCAGAAAAGAACGCACCAGTTCAAAGCATTGTGGAACGGCAGATCACCCTGAGTGCCTGCCGTTTTGTGGATGAGATTGTGGTATACAACACCGAAAAGGACCTGGAAGATATCCTGTTGACATTGCCAGTGGATGTTCGTATACTGGGTGTTGAATACATGGAGAAGGACTTTACTGGTCGTGCCATCTGCGAACGCCGTGGCATTGAACTGGTATTCAACGGTCGTGATCACAGTTTCAGTAGCAGCAGCTTGCGTAAGCGTGTGGCTGAAGCCGAAAGTAATAAAAATAGTAAATAAATTAACCGGCCTAAGACGTTCAACCCGGTATACAAATTCTGCATGTCATCAAACTTGCTACTTTAATAAAGGAGACTAGAGATGGCAAATCAACCTATTACTTACAAATTCACCAGCACAAAAGAATACCATGATGCATTTCCCTGTGCATATCGTCAATGGCGTGCTGATAGTCACTGTAACTTAATTCATGGTTACAGTTTTAGCATGAAATTTTATTTTGGCACAGACGACCTGGATGTGCGTAACTGGGCTGCCGACTATGGTGGCTTGAAAGAACTCAAGCGTGTGCTGGAAGACCAGTTTGACCATACCTTGATTGTGGCACAAGATGATCCAGAACTGGAGACATTCCGACTGCTACAAGAACGGAAAATGGCCAAGATCGTAGTGTTACCTCGATTAGGCTGTGAAGGTCTAGCAGATCAGCTTTACAAGTATGTGAATGGTGTTTACATTCCAGAAATGTGGGGGCCCGGTGAAGCCAATCGCCTGTGGTGCTATCGTGTAGAGGTGCGTGAAACTCAGGCCAACATGGCATTCCGCGAAGGCCATCGTGAGTGGAACGAGGACCTATTTGCCTGATGGATGTGGTCAACCAATGTCCAGAATGGACATGCTGCCTGGCTGAATTCCCACTTTCAGCCGGGCATGTGGTGTTCGTAAATCCAGTTGTAGAAAACTGGCCCAAAACATACTCGGCGGCCCAGGATTATGGTCGTGGTATGGTTGACATGGGCTTGTGTTTGAATTATCATGTGTTTAGCGTGGATGCTCACTTGATGCACGTTATTCCGGTTTATCGGGATACGCCAGATTTGGTAACTTGTATGGAAATCATATGCAAAAAATAAAAGTAAGCGAATTGTTTTATAGTATTCAAGGCGAAGGCCGTTACATGGGAGTGCCCAGTGTGTTCTTGCGAACATTTGGTTGCAACTTTACCTGCGACGGTTTCGGCATGCGGCGTGGAGAAAAGACTGTTGAACGCCACTTCATTGCAGATCGTATTGCAGAATTCAAGCAATACAGAGATTTGCCTCTAGTCAGTACAGGATGTGACAGTTATGCCAGTTGGGATCCACGATTCAAGGACCTGAGTCCCCTGATTACAACCGAAGGTATTGTGGATGCCATCATGGACATGTTGCCGCATAAAAAGTGGCGGGAAGAACACTTGGTAATCACGGGAGGTGAACCCTTGCTGGGCTGGCAACGTGCCTATCCAGAATTGCTCTCACATGAGAAAATGGCCGCACTGCCCGAAATCACATTTGAAACCAATGGCACACAGATGTTGAGCAAGGAACTGCGTCATTTCTTGCTGGATTGGACACTGAATCCCCGACATGGTCGTCGTGGTCGTAATGCACTCACATTCAGCGTGAGTGCCAAATTGCCAGTAAGTGGTGAAAACTGGAGCGAAGCCATTCAACCAGAAGTGGTGTGCCAGTATGAAGAAGTGGGATACACTTACCTGAAGTTTGTGATTGGGAGCACAGATGATTTTGCTGACGCACAATGTGCCATAGCTGCCTATCGTGCGGCTGGTTTCACTGGGCCCATTTACTTGATGCCACTGGGCGGTGTTGAAAGTGTGTACAGCATGAACAATCGCCTGGTTGCCGAAATTGCCATGCGTCATGGGTTGCGTTACAGTGACAGACTTCAGGTTCCACTGTTCAAAAACGAATGGGGCACATGAATTTGACTTTATTGCGTAAAGGTGATAGACTAACTATCTATCTACAATGTTGGTAAATGTATGCACAGTTTTGACATTAACACTCGGCGTATTGGTTTCGCGTGTAAGTGGATTGATGATGCCAGTCAGATTCCCGGAATCAAGCCTCGTGATCCTGCACGGCTACTAAACACCAGCACTACCACAGTGGCCTGGCTCAACCGTCAGAACCGTGATGTTGCTGAACAGAAACTCTGGGACCTGATGGTCTGGAATATTGAAAGCATCCGCCTATTGGTGGAGCGTATAGGAGGTCTACATGAAAATCTTAGGATGGTTCGCCTTGGTAGTGATATTCTTCCTGTTTTTACCGAACCTACTTGGAGCTATTTTTACCAGCGTAGTGACGTTCGTGAGTATTGTGCTAACCACTTTGCTAGGGTTGGCGATATTGCTAGGCGGCACAATGTTCGCCTTAGTTTTCATCCTGGTCAGTTTTGTGTACTGGCTAGTAGTGACCCTGGTATCGTAGAACGTAGCATTGAGGAGTTTGAGTATCATGCCCAAATGGCAGCCTGGATGGGCTATGGTCGATCTTTCCAAGATTTCAAAATCAACATCCATATCAGTGGGCGACAGGGTCCTGCGGGTCTACGTGCTGCCTGGAAACGGCTCTCGCCAGAAGCAAAAAATTGTATTACTGTTGAAAATGAGGAAATGACACATGGATTGGATCTTTGTCTTGATGTTAGTGATATTGTGCCTGTGGTGCTTGACATTCACCACCATTGGGTTCGTGAAGGAGAATACATCCTTCCTACTGATGTACGTGTTCAAAGGGTTATTGACAGTTGGCGTGGTATTCGGCCTGCTATGCATTATAGTCTCACTTGCGAAGAATACGTAACTGACCACGCACAGGATGTGCGACCCTGCCGCAATACTCTCATGGAGGCTGGCATCAACAAGCAAAAGCTACGCACACACAGCGACTGGTACTGGAATCGTGCCAGCAATGACTGGGCCTTGAGTTTCTGGCCACAGTTCGATATCATGTGCGAAAGCAAGGCCAAGAATCTGGCCAGTTTCGCACTGTACGAGCATGCAAAGAGTATCGTATAGTCCCATGCACAGTTACAAAACCCACGAAAAACGCTGGTGGAGCATGGCCACATGGAGGCTCAAGTTTAGTCTGTTGCCCCGGCGTTGTGCCCTGAGTGGCCGCCTGCTATGGTTCCGCTGGGCCTATCATGGTAGTTTGCTCTGGACTGGACCTGGGGAACCAGTTGAAGAAATTCGCTGGCATGACCCTGACGAGCATTTGTTATGGCGACTGTGTGAGTAACTAAATAAGCCTATGTTTGAAAGTCTAAAAAACCTATTTGCGAAAAAGCCAGTTGAACCTGAGAAACCAGAAGTCAAGGCTCAAGAAAAAACTCAGGAAAAAAAGCGGCGTGAACCTAAACCACGACCACAACTGAGTGCCAAAGAACAGGCCACTGCGGCCAGTGAACCATATATTGCCATCACCCGTGTAGATGTTGATCCAGAAAACATCAATGCTGGTAGTTTTGAGCTTGACTGGAACGACAAGTTTGTGCTAAACTTGATTCGTGCTGGTTACAAACAGCGTGAAGATGACACAGATAACGTGATTGTGGATCGCTGGTTCCAGACTGTGTGCCGCAATATTGCACTGGAAGTGTATGAGCAACAACAGGCAGATCCGGCTAATCGTGGGGCCGATGATCTTAGGCGTATTCAGATTAAAAACATTGGTAACGGACGCACTGAAGTAAGTTAACTTATTGGAGAAATACATGGCTTCCTTATTGACAGAAAATTCGCAGGCTGGCGATTTACTTATTCTAGAGGAACTAGTAAAACATCTAAAAGTTCCAGCAAATGAGTGTGACGCCCTATTCAAAATTGCCAAATGGGGTGGACTGGCCATTGAAACTTGGCTTGAGCAAGCTATTGCAAAGGTGGCCAAAATAGAGCGTAGCTCAGAAAAAGGTCAGGACTTTGTAAATGGCTGGGAAGCAAAGAAATGCACAGTGATTTTTCACAGCCATGGCAAAAATAATCTCACTGTGAATAGAGAGGCAACAGTGCATAATTTGCATGCAAAACATGGTGATGTTCTTATTGTTGCCGCAGATACACTTAGTAACAAATTGTTTTTCTTTAAGGTTCCAGCCAATGAAATCAAGGGTCGTAGATCAATAACCATAACATTTAATAAAACGGGTGGTGAGCTTACCAATTTCAGGGCAGTGCACGGATCAGTACTAAATTCATTTTCATGGAGACTTTGGAATCTTTATCGTTGTAAAAGTTTTAAAGAACTCTGTAAATCTTGACAGAAAATCAAAATAGTAGTATACTTAGCAAGTTACTACTAATAATCTATCCTTGACATGAAATACATTCTTGTGGACAGTGCCAACCTGTTCTTCAAAAGCAAGCACGTGGCCAGCCGCAGTAGCAGTGACTGGGAGCGTGTGGGCATGGCCATGCACCTGACCCTGGCCAGTGTGAACAGCGTGATTCGCAAACTGGCTGGCACTGAGGACAGCCATGTGATTTTTGCACTGGAAGGACGCAGTTGGCGTAAGGACTTCTATGCTCCCTACAAACGTAATCGTGCGGTTCGCAATGCCAGCCTGACAGAAGCTGAAGTGGCCCTGGACAAGTTGTTCTGGGAAAGTTATGATGGCTTCACCACATTCCTGCGTGAACGCACCAATGTGAGTGTGATCCGTTGTGCCACTGCCGAAGCCGATGATGTTATCGCCCGCTTTATCCAACTTCATCCCCAAGACGAACATTACATCATCAGTAGTGACGGCGACTTTGCCCAGTTGATCAACGAACGGGTCAGCCAGTATAACAGCCTGCAAAATCACTTGATCACAATTCGTGGTCACTATGATGACCGTGGCCGTGAGGTCAAGGACAAGAAAACTGGTCTACACAAGAAACTGGAAGATCCGGGCTACCTGTTGTTTGAAAAGTGCATGCGTGGCGACACTAGTGACAATGTGTTCAGTGCATATCCAGGTGTGCGTGAAAAGGGCACCAAGAACAAAGTGGGTTTGCGTGAGGCTTACGCTGATCGTGAGGCCAAGGGCTTCAATTGGAACAATCTCATGCTACAACGTTGGGTGGACCATGAAGGTGTTGAACATCGTGTGCTGGATGATTATATTCGCAATGTGGCCTTGTGTGACCTGACTGCACAGCCTGAGGAAGTCAAGGCGGCAGTAGATGCTAGCATTAGTGAGGGCATCCGCACCAAGATCACACCCAGTGTGGGCATTCACTTTATGAAATTCTGTGCCAAATATGAACTGGAAAAAATTAGTGAACAGGCTGAGGCTTATGCTCGTTGGCTTAACCAGCCCTATCGTGGGGTGTTACATGAATAACATTTTCAAGCGACAGTTTTATGCCAGCATGATGGAAATCTTGCGTGATGACCAAATGTTTTACAAGAGCATTGTGGGAGATAGCTACAGTCATCTAAGACCAGAAGGTGAAGCAGAAGTGCTAAGGCTCATAAACTTTATGGCTCCACAAATGCTACGCATTGAGCAACAAGAACTGGATGACCGTGCCCGCAACCTTGTGGCTAAAGCCCTGAAAGAATAAGCATGAGCATTGTTTACACTAACCGCGATAGTCGTATTCAGCGGGTCAGGCCCGGTGACCGTGAGTTTCACTTGCGTGATGGCTACACTCTGGCCCCCAGAGCATACATTGAATTTGATCCTGCTTGCCCTGCCAGCATCCGTACTCAAATTCTCTGGGCCGCAGAACAAGGTTGGTTGCGGCCGGTTGCCAATGTGTTTGATTACGAAGTAACAGCACAACTACTTACAGAATAGGAATCAAATGTTTGAACTAAGATGGATCGTCAGACCGGGTTGGGA
>JACCDW010005918.1_pt1 | contig 10867 bp, 14 predicted proteins | sample 7449781 | NCBI WGS metagenome assembly JACCDW01 (sample SAMN15323449, study PRJNA562643) | freshwater metagenome | isolation source: river surface water | place: USA:Blue River Watershed | collected 2017-08-18
CACGGCGGTGGCAAATTCCGCGATGGCACGGCCCGATCGAGGCCCCTGGTACTCCCGCACCCGCCGATCCCGACCCACTACCAGGACGGTGGGAAAGCCCTCCACCCCGAGGGCCTGCACCGCCTTGGCATCCCGGTCCGAGTCCACCACGTACACCGGGATGGCGCTCCCCAGCAGCTTTTGGGCGCGGTCGATCTCGGGTGCCGCGTCGCGACAGTGGGGGCACCACTTGGCGCTGACGAACAACACGCACGGCAAGCGAACATCTTTGCGAAACGGCCGGAAACGGTACACCATCTTAACACTGTGGAAAAGAAAAAACGGGGAATGCTAAACGCCTCGTCGCCGCCGGCGGTTCGGGACCTCAAGGACCACGTGGCCGATCTCTTGCTCAATTGGGACTACAGGCATCTGGAGCTCGAATTCCGCATCGGGCTCAAGACGCTGACGTTCATGCCCAGTGTGGGCAAGGGCAGGTTTGAAAGGGTTCTGAGTTCGCTGGGACCTGCCGTGCACACCGGCTCGACGCACGAGTTGTACCCCGCTGCGGATGGGGTGTTGCGCCGAGAGAAGTCGGGGGATTCCGTCACGTGGGTCCACAAAAAACGATTGGCAAACTTTGACCTCCGGCTCGATACTGCGCCGTGGCACGTGCGGGCATCGACATCGTTCGAGCGAAGCGAAGACCACCCCAAGCCCTCCCATCCACCCAACTTTGTGCGGAGACGTGAGCGATGGTCTTGTCGTCGCGGGGCGTGGTGCATAGACCTGACGGCCACCACCGGCAACGCGCCCGACACCGTGGACAACGACGAAGCAAGCTATGAAGTCGAAGTGGAGCTCGCCGATCACGACGAGTTCTTTCGCACGCCCCTAGAAGAGATCATCGCACAAGGCCTTCGAATCGTCGCCGATCTCACGCTCGCCTTGGGAGCAGACTGATCACCACGACCGACGCACATTGCGTGGCACCACCTTTGGGCCCACGAAGTCGGCGTTGGACACCGTCGTGGGGTGCGGGTCATCGGGAACCGACCGAGACACTTTGTCGGGCTTGATGGGGCGCACCACGGTGGTGGTGGTCTTCACCACCCCCTCGGACACCCACCCACCACCGCCCCGAATCGCGCGGCGGGACACCGAGGCGCTGGCCTTGGTGGTGGTCACGCCTCGCACCTTGCTGACGTCGTCCGTGGCCACCGTGGCCGCCGCCGGCGCAAGCACCCGCATCCGGTTGCCGGGCGTCTCGGGGCGGCGCCACGTGCTGGTGTGGTCCACCTCCTCGGAGGCCGCACACTGCTTGGGGTCCGCCATCAACCATGTAATCAGCGTGGTGATCCACGAAATCATCTTGATGTACATGCACAAAAAAGTTTAAGCGTCGCGCTCGTCGCACGCGGGCGCATGGGTCGATCCAGTTCTCGCGTGGTCCAGTTGGCGGTCGAGCGGGCGACTGCACAGGCCTCGAAGAGCGTGGAGACCTTTCGCCATGGCGCGGTGTTGTTGTGCGGCAAGAAGTTGGTGGCCACGGGGCGCAACAAGAACATCAACGCTTGCGGGTTGTCGAGCATTCACGCGGAGATGGACGCCACGTGGAAGGCCAAGACCGTTATGGGCACGCACATCGTGGTGGTGCGGTTGCGACGCGACCAGCTGTTTGGGTACTCGCGACCGTGTGCGGCATGCGTGCGGGCCCTGGCGCAGTCCGGCGTGCGGCGCATGACCTATACGACCGGAGATCCCGAGCAGCCCCTTGCCACAGAGTGTTTGACACGTTTGCCATTGTAACATTTACAACGTTCATCCCAGGGCGTTTTCGATGTGGAACAGGTTGATGTCGCACCCGACCACCCAGTCGCGGAGACGCTCCACGCCACGGTACGACCGCACCTCCCGTATGGTGTACAAGCCGAGCTTCTCGAAGGGGCCCTCCAGCACGTCTTTGTTGTTGATGGCCGTGGGGCGCAGCGAGTTGCGGTGCTCGTACTCGCGCAGGGCGCTCTTGAAATCGTCCAGGGGGCAAAACTGGTCGGGGCCCACCTTGACGTCGGTGGTGGCCAAGAAGCCCTCCACGCTGTTGGTGGCCTGAGCCAGCGCCTCCCGCGTCCCGATAAAGTACTCGGGCAGCACGGTCCATATGTTCTTGTCCGAGTGTTGGCGTGCTTGCTCCAGGTATGCCTTGTTGCATTTCTGAACGATGTTGGGCAGCTCTCGCTCCAGTTTCTCGCCGAGCTTCATGTCGCCGTTGCGCACCGACTTCATGAACTCGAACACGACGCACCGTCGCTGGATGCTGCCCGCCGCGTCCGCCCACCCGGGCACCTCGTTGCCGGCGAGGCCCAGCGGCACCGTCCACTCTTTGGAGAACGCCTTTTGGTGTTTGACGTTGACTTGCACATCTTCGCCGGACACGATGGACTGGAACTCTCCTTGCTCCATCGCCAGGTCGTTTCGAATCTCCGGCGCCAGGACCAGGTACTTGTCGTGGAAGGCGGAGATGCCAAACTTGCGCTCAATGTTGTTGGACAGAATCCCCACGTCCACTGGCTCGTAAAAGGACTTGCACACCTTGAGCAGCAACGTCGACTTGCCGGTGCCCGCCTTGCCCTTAAAGAACGGCACCACTTGCCAGCCGTCGTGCTCGTTGATGGCGTACAACATGCGGCCGATGAGCACGTACATCCACTGCCGCACCTCGTCCGACCATCCCTGGTGGTTGGCGATCGAATCAAAGTACGGCGTGGGGATGTCTTGCCACCGCTCGTACGGCGTAAAGTGTTCATCTATGTACTTGCACGCCACCACGGAGTCGGACAGCGGCTGCTCCGCGTTCGCAAAGCTATGGAATCGGTCCTCGGCCGCGAGGTAGACGCCGTTCTTGAAGCTGTAGACGCCGCGTTGCTTGACCAGCACGGGCAACTGGTGATCGCGACAGTTTGTCAGGTACTCGACGGCCGCGGGAATGTTCTTCATGTTTTGCGTGGCGTTCTTCCACTGCTCCCAACACGTCTCCTTGGGCAGCTCGCGGTACACAAAGTCCTTGATCTCGCACACCGGTTGCCACGCGTGCGTGTCCACGCCATCCACCACCACGGGCTCCCACATCCACCCACTCGCCTTGCGGTACTTCTTTTCCATCGCAGCGTCCAACAGGTACAACAACAAGCTCTGGAGCGGCGTCATGTCACCATCGATGTACCGGAACCGTAACGCCCACGCGCCGAGCCGAGTGTCGAGGTCCTGGTCCAGGTCGAGCGTGCCGTCCTCCAGGTGCAGTTGGTGCACGGCGAGCTTGGCCTGGAAAGCGCTGAGCACCACGCGCTTGGCGTAAAAGATCATTTCCAGCACCTTGGTCACGCGTCGCAGGTTCAAGTGCTTTTCGGGGTCGGGGGCATCTTTGCCCGGGAAAAGGTCCAGTTCGCGCAAGCGGTGGTACAACCCGATGGCCTCCAACTCGCACGTCCGGATGGCTTCGTCGACCTCCCGCAATCCGAAGCTGCCGCGGTCCTGGTCCAGGGCCTCCAATAGGTTGTCGTCAAAGTTCATGCCCAGCGTACAGAACATCTGCATGGTCTGGATTTCAAACGTCGTCGACGGCCCTTGCGGCCCCAGCTGCCATTTCTGACACAGGTCGTCCAACATACGCAGCGCGCCGTCTCGGTCCAGCTCCTTGATGGATCTCTCGATGCCGCGATCTTGGCCCTCGCCGCGGTCTGGCTGCTCCCGGCCCCGTTTGCGCCCGCTCATACTCTACCGCGCCAAAATTCGGGGAGGCCTTAAGCCGTGCCGACCTGTATCGATCCCGCATCGAGCATTTCCACGTCACGATGATGTCATTCACATTTATTCTAATTATATAGCATCAATCACAGGATGCCCGCCACCAACACTGGCCACAAAGACAACAAGGGGCGTACCATCTGGGTCGGCCCTCGTGGCGGTGCGTTCGTCAAGGGTGCCAACGGCAACATCAAGCCCGCCTTGGGAGGTGCCCGTCTCTCGCGGGCCCCCAGCCCCGCACGGAAACCCAGCCCCGCACGGAAACCCAGCCCCGCACGGAAACCCAGCCCCGCACGGAAACCCAGCCCCACACGGAAACCCAGCCCCGCACGGAAACCCAAGCGTGCACCCGGTAAGAATCCCATATGCGCCCTGGCCGCCAAGGTCCTGGCCGCGCTGCCGCACTGGAAGACCCAACTGAAGGCCATCGAAAAGCTGATGCTCGACGTGCTCAAAGATAAATATGAGGGTGAAACGTTCGTTCCGGGGAGCGGCGAAACAGAGATGGCAGACATTCTCATCGGGTTGGAAGACTGGCTCAGCCGGTTCCTAGATGGCAAGAAGGACGAGTATGGTCGGTGGGATGGAGGCTTCTCTTGGGATGGCTACAAACGCAAGGACCCCCGCGTCATGAAGATCACCGGCGAGTTCGTCAAGCTCATGCGGTTTGAAATCAACAAAGAATTCAAAGAAATGTGCAAATGAGACCCTTTTTTCTGGACACGTGTCATGACCAACACCAACACCGGACGCCGGGACGCAAAGGGGCGCGTCATCTGGGCCGGCCCTCGGGGCGGACTGTTCGTGAGGGGACGCGACGGGAAGAGGCTGAAACCCGCTGTGAAGTCCGCGGCGGTGACGGGGCGCACGGCACGGGGTCCTCGCGCCCCGTCGCGCATGTGCACCGTGCTCAAACGCATCAAGATCGCGCTGCCGCAGTGGCGCACCCGGCTGCGGACCATCGTGCAACAATCGCAAGAGCTCGCCCACCGGCCGGAGTACGTGCGGCGCCCCGACGACGAGGCGATCCAAAGTCTCTTCTTCCAGCTGGACGACTTCTGGGACCAAACGCTGCAGGCCGGCTTCGACTGGGCTGCATACGACCGTCGGGACCCTCAAACCATGGCGCTGGCGGAGCAGTTTGTGGAGATTGCCAAGGACGGTGTCACGGAGGCGGAGCACTACTGCATTTGATTTTTTTGTGAGCTTGTGACATGACGGACACCAACAGCGGACGCAAGGACGCCAAGGGGCGCACCATTTGGATCGGGCAGCGCAAGGGCGAGTACGTGATCGGGCCCAGCGGCAAGAAGACCAAGCCCGCCATGGGCCGGACGCCCTCGCGCGCCGCCTCCCGCGAGCGCACCGCCGCTCCCCGCCGGACGCCCTCGCGTGCCGCCTCCCGCGAGCGCGCCCCCACTCGCCTGTGCGCCAAGGTGACCAAACTAAAGCAGATGTTGCCGCAGTGGAGCACCAAGCTGAAGGCCATCGTCAAGCTCGTGGACGAGCTGGCTCGCCAGGACATCTCCTCCCGGGAGGACGACCTCGAGGTCCAGAGCCTGTTTTTCCAGGTCGACGAAGTCTGGGATCGGGTCATGGCCGCCGGGTTCACCTGGGCTGCGTACGGCCGGAAGGCGCCGCGGGAGCAGGCCGTGGCACAGGACTTTGCGGGTCTGGCAAAGGACGCGGTGTTCGAGGCGGAGCACTATTGCATGTAAGGGCGTGCGTGCCCGGCGCGTGCGGTGCGTTTAAATCCACGGATATTTGTCGGGGCATGAGGTACAGCAATGAGCTCTACCGAGGTTGCCCCCGCCGCCACCGAGACCCCCGCCCCCACCGCTCGCGCCTCCATCGTCGACCTGGTGAAGCGCCACTTCGACAGCCGCGAGGCGAAGATCGCCAAGCTGGAGGCCGAGGTCAAGGCCCTGAAAGAGCAGCTGAAGAACGCCAAGGCGAGCCGCACCCGGCCCGCCCGCCTGCCCAAGCCCGCGACTGCGTAACTTAAGAATTTTGTGAGCACTCTTCAGGCAATGTTCAAGCCACCCCCGCCATCGTGCCCCCCGCCCCCCAACCATCCCGTCAACCCCGAGTTCGTCAAGCGTTCCATAACGCCGGACGAGTTCGACTTGCCTCCCTCCACGCGCGACGGCCGCCCGCTGACCAAGGAGCGCGTGGAAGCCGCCCTGGGGTTTGAGATCCTGAATTTCGACACGTTTGCCCGTGCCTTCACCCACATGTCGGGCGTGCAGATCGGGGGAGAGTCCTACGAGCGGCTGGAATTCGTGGGAGACGCCGTACTGGACTTTATCATCACAAAGTACCTGTACGATGCCTTTCCCGGGGCGGACGAGGGCTTCTTGACTCGCGTGCGGACGAAACTCGTGTCAGGCAAGTTCCTGTCGGTGCTCGCGTGGCGGCTGGGCTTTCAAGAACTGGTGGTGATGAACCAAGAGGCCCTGAGCAAAGGCTGGAACTGCAACCCGAGGATCCTCGAGGACGTGTTCGAAGCCGTGGTGGGCGCCCTGTACCTGAGCATGGGTTTGGTAGCCGCGCGCGACTTTGTGTTGGCGGTCATCGACCGGTTTGCCGACTTTGACGATGTTCTCATCGACACCAACCACAAGGACCGCCTGACGCGCCATCTGCGGGCCATCGGCGTGGCGGCAGCGAGCTACGACGTGCTCGTGGAAAGGGTGGGCCCCAACCCCTGGTACGACATCCAAGTCAGCTCCGACGGACGCGTGCTCGGTCGCGCGACCGGGCGGTCCAAGAAGGACGCGGAACAGGCCGCGGCCCGCGTTGCGCTGGAAGCCATGGGCATCAAGGCGGAAACCATTCAGCAGACTGGCGGGCGGGCGGGGCGGCGCAACAAGTGACATCGACGTTTTTTGGTATCGACGAAATGCAAAAAGGATTGTAAGACCCTCGGGCCGAGGAAGAGCCATTCTCGGGCCGTCGGTCACCCGGCTTCCATCCCAGCTTCTCGGTTTTGGTATCGACGAAATGCAAAAAGGATTGTAAGACCCTCGGTCCAAAGAAGAACTATTTTCAGCCAAAGAATGCGTTGTGGACATGGCAAAATTATGTCATGCCCCTTGTATGAGTGACAAGACCCCCGCCTTCCCACCCAGCACCTGGGGTCCGTCCGCGTGGCTGCTGATTCATCTGACGGCTCTGCGGTACCCGGAGCGCCCCACCACCGACGACAAGAAACGGTTTTCGGCGTTCATCAAGAGCTTACAGTACGTTTTGCCATGTGAAGGGTGCTGCAAGGGGTTTCAGAAGATCATTGAAGCCACCCAGTTCGGCCCCGCCACGCTCCGCGACCGCGACGCCCTGTTCGAGTGGACCGTGATTGCCCACAACATGGTCAACCAGAAGCTGGGCAAGCCGGTGCGCACCGACTGGCGGGCCTGGAAGTCCCAGTACATGGCGCTGGCCGCGTGACGGCGTCCTCCTTGCCCAGTTTACGCGACACGTGGCTCGTGACCAGCGCCGAGCGTCGCTTGGATTTCAGAAACTTGTCCTGGAGGCTTTCGTCGTGCACCAAGTGTGCGACGAAGTCGATGAACCCACGGAGCCTCGGGAAGTAGTCGTTGGTCCACTGAACCTTGTCGCGGGCGACCGGGATGAGGTTGACGTCCTCGTGTGGCACGCTCCCCCGGTCACCCGTTTTCATGCACTCCACCAGCAGGCCCTTGTCGATGTTCAGCAGCCAGAGGTACGTCTGCACCTGGACCATCTCGTACGTGGGCGGCCGACGGAACAGCCTGTTCACCCGGTTCTTGATCTCGATCAACAACGACCTGTCGGAGCTGATGGCGTCGATCTTGCCGCCGATGAACCACGGGAAGCTGCCGTGGGGCGTGTCGACGACGCCGGCCTGTACCTTGTAGAACGTGGGGTCCTCCACGCAGTCGATGCCGAGCGTGTCGCGCAGGTACCTGAACACGTTGGATTCCTGTTCGTTGCCATAGCTGGTGTAGCTGGTTTTGCGCAGCGCGTCGTCGATCACGCGCCGCTCGTCCTCGCCCAATTTGTTCTCCGTGGCAAACTGTTGGAACTTGGTGCTGAGTGTGGAGTACTTGCTGGCCACCTCGGTGGAACTCTCCGCCCGTGTCGTCGCCGCCTTCAGCATGTCGGCCACCTCGACGTAGGCGGTCTCAGCTTTGGCCAGTATTTCATCGTCCGTGAGGATGCCGTTCCTGCGCCGCGCCGCGCGGTACCCGACCGCGTCCGCGCGCTCCCACACGGTTTCCACGGCGTCGCTGATTTTCTTGTGTCGATTCTCGCCGATGCATGCCGCCGCTTGGCTGGCATACACGCATAGATACGGTGCGTGACGTGGCGAATCGACGACATCGACGGCCTGCGGAGTCATTACGTTTATCTTTCTCATTGTCTTTTGCGCTCACTTGTTAAGATGTCTCGCCCCCATGTCTACGGCTGGGCGCGGCAACGTGGGTTCTTCGGGCGCGGCAAGGCGCCGGTGTCGCACCTGTTGTTGGACGGCGGCGTGCTGAGCGTCCCCCTGGCCAACACCCCCGAGTTCACGGCAGCCTACGCGGTGGGGGTGATCCGCCAAGGGGCACCACGGCCGTGCGTGGTGGAGGTGCGCTCCGACGTGTTCCGCATGTTCTACGACTTGGATGCCGTGGTCAAGCAGGGCGACACGACGCAGCTGGCAGCCGGGGTGATCCCGGACGGCATCGACGCCGCCATCCGTGCCGTGTGCATTGCAACGTTGGCGTGCTTTGACGCCACCGAATCTACGATCGTGACAGTGTGCGCCTCCAACCAGGGGAAGGCGGTGGAGCGTGCGGCCAAGCACGGCATCCATCTCACGTTTTCCAACGTGTTTGTCAAGGCGGCCACTGCGCGGCTCGTGAGGCAGCACGTGCTGGGCGCGCTCGACGGCCAGCCAAACCCGTTTCTGAACGAGTGGTCTCAAATCGTCGACGAAGCGGTGTTCAAAGGCTCGGGCATGCGACTGCCGTGGTCTGCGAAGAAGGGGGACCCCGACCGCGTGTACGTTCCCATCGCCGAGTACACGTTCGGCGGCGACTCGGTATCCGTGACGCGGTTGGACCCGGCGGCGATCGCTCAGTCGGTGACGGCCGCGCGCGAGCTCTTGGCGCGAGTGACCCTTCGGTCGAGCGTGCCGCCGACGGCTCCCAAGGTGCACGTCGTCGAGTCGGCGGACCGAGACTCGTCGCCCAGCGATGCCGCGCTCACGCACGCGAGTTTGCGCGAGTTCGCCAACGTGTTGCCCGCCATCGAGGCCGCGATTCCCGAGAGCTACGCCGGCAGAGTGACGGCCGTCATGCGTGGCGAGCATGCCGTGCTGTTTCGGCACTCGTCCAAGTGGTGCGCCAACGTGGGCCGGGAGCACCATAGCAGCAACACCTACTTCATGCTGACCCGCAAGGGGTTGCAGCAGTGCTGCTACAGCCGCAAGGGGGAAGAGTCGGACCGCAAGTGGGGCAGTTGCGCCGACTTCCGCGGCGAGTTGCTGAAAGTCCCCCAAGCCATCATCGACGAGCTGTTGCCCGAGCTTCCGTCCGCACTACCACCACCGCCGCCACTGCCTTCCCAGGCCACCAAGATCACGTTCGAAGCCCTGGTGGCGCGCTCGCGACCCAAGCAGCCGGCCAAGCGCCGCAAGACGAAGAAAGACCCCTCGACAGGCGACGAGCTCAACCCGTTTGCGATGGCGAAGCGGTGTCGATGCAGCACGCCTCAATGACGACCCATAAGATCAACGACGATGCGACGATGCGGCCGAGAGGAGGCCTTAACACCGCGCTTCGGTCCGGTGCCACACAATCATGCAGATCTTCGTCAAGACCCTGACCGGCAAGACCATCACCCTAGAGGTCGAGTCGAGCGACAGCATCGAGAACGTCAAGGCCAAGATTCAAGACAAGGAGGGTGAGTGCGCTGACGAGACCCACAGCGAGCGGCCGACGCGACTGGCCGCCCGAGCGACCGACCGAACAACCGCCCCTTTCGTGCAGGGATCCCACCCGACCAGCAGCGCCTCATCTTTGCGGGCAAGCAACTCGAGGACGGCCGCACGCTGGCCGATTACAACATCCAAAAGGAGTCGACGCTCCACCTTGTCCTACGTCTGCGCGGCGGCCTTCGCCCCGGACTCCTCGTTGGCTTGGCGCTCGTCGTGGCGATGCTCGTGGCGTATGGCGCGTATGGTGGATACGGCGGGCATGGTGGATACGGCGGGTATGGCAGTCGATGAGAGCTTAACAAAATGAGGAGCACGGCGACACCAATGGCGTCCACCGATCTCCCCCAGGGTCTGTCCCTCGAGCCTGATGTCATCACCGTCCCGGGTCAAAACTTTGCGCTTGTGTCGTTCGTGGGTCCCAACCAACGTCAGAAGAACGAGAAGCTGGGCATGAAGATTCGCGGCGTGTTTGGGACTCGCGAGGAGGCCACGGCTCATGTCAAGCGGGTGCAGCGCTCTGGCGACAACCTCGTGGACATCTACCTGCTGGACCTGTACCAGTGGTGCCTCATCCCTCCGGACCCGGACCAGATCGAGGACCACGAGTACCAGGAGGAGTTCCTGCAAAACCTCATGAAGGGCTACGCCGAGTCGCAGCGTGCCGCCAAGGAGATTTTCGAGGAGCGCAAGGAGCGTGTCAAGAAGGAGGGTCTGGATGCCAATCTGCTGCCGCACGAGCGCCTGCCCCCGCCCGAGGAGGACGACGGCGCCGGGCCCTCGACGGTGCCCACCCAGGTCATGGAGTCGGACGACGTGTGGGTGACCCGCAAGAGCGATGCGTAGTTGTTGTCATGAGCTTAAGACATCGAGGGGATGTAACCGATAGTGTCACAAAAGAATGTCTTCGCCCGACGAGCTGTTGCTGAGCTCGCTCGGCAGATTTTACCAGGAGCCAGGACGGTTGGGAATCGTGCTTGGCGTGTTGGAACCCTCGGATTCGTCAGCCATGTCTCTCCGCAGTCTCGATTGGCTGGTGACCAACTATGCCAAGAAACACAACATCATGTACGAAGCAAACGGAAGGTTGTTCAACATGTACTGTGCATACAAAGAGCAACTCAA
>JACCDW011150234.1_pt1 | contig 10866 bp, 3 predicted proteins | sample 7449781 | NCBI WGS metagenome assembly JACCDW01 (sample SAMN15323449, study PRJNA562643) | freshwater metagenome | isolation source: river surface water | place: USA:Blue River Watershed | collected 2017-08-18
CCAAAAAAAGCAAAGGCAACCGTAGAGATCGTGTTCTAACCCCTTGCATTAAAAGATGACCAAAAGATTGCTCAATGTTGGGCTCTTTTTCACTGAAGGAAAAACCAAGCATCATTTTTTCTCCGAAGGCTCAACAATTGTCTTTAGTGCTGCACTGGTTACTTCAGTTACTGCATTTTGAACAACAGGCTTAGATGAAACGGCTCCGCCTAAAGCCCCAGCCCCCAATGCAACCGCAGCGCGGGCGCTTAGGCTGTTGACTGCGTTGATGCTGCCGCCTACGTTGTTGAGGTCTTGCTGCGCCGAGATTTGCATGTCTTCACCTTGTATGAAGCTCATGGTTTTCAAGTGAAAAAGAAATAGCGTAGAAAAATTCCAGCCAACATGACTGTCAATGAAAAAAGCAAAACAGCACAGATGATCTGCTCAAACTCATCCATTTGATATCCAAATATGGCTGACAGCTTTTTCGAGACCCACTTCAAGATGTCTATAACCAACGATAAAAAGTCCATGATTAAGCCTCATTTTTCTGACTTATCGCTACCTGAAGGCAGAGGAGCGACTACATCTGCCACTTTTCCTATTCCATATGAAATTGCCGCATCAACGCCTTTACCTCCTAAATAAACAGCCCTATTCACCCCAATCTCGCGTAGTGGGTTTACTTGATTTGCCCACTCAACTTGGGCATTCGTCGAGCCACCTATTGGCTCTTTCGTTAATGGAGCTGTGTGTGCTGGAAGAATTTCCCTTAGCCCGACATTTGATTCTGAATCTATACCTATGCCAAAAGCCGTTGCCCCATTATTAGGCTTGGTTACAGGAACAATACTCGCCGCACACTCAGCCGTCACACACCCATTGGCATTTGGCGTGATGGTGTTCAACCCCGCATTCGGATTGGTCGTTCCCGCTTGCGGCATCACCCACTGATAAGGCGAGTTAGCCCCACCCGTATTCGCTTGGATGAACGCAGCCAATTCAGCGTCTACAGGCTTTGAACCCAACGGTGAGCCATCACGGTTGACTTGCACAACACTGCCTGCCTCACCCACGTTAAACACAGCCCCTTTATCAAAATTCGTTGATGCCACAGGGTCTGTCGGGTTGTTGCCCAGCGCCTTGTCTTTGCTTGGGTCAAGGATGATGTTCGATGCCGCTGTCTCTCCCGTTGCCTTGTTGCTAGCTAGGCGCAACGCATCTTCAATTTGTTGCGCTGTGTATTTACCTCCGCTCTTGGCAGCTAGGTTGAGTGCGTTTTGACGCTCAGGCAAGCTCAACTGCCTGTTATTCATATCCGCATTAAACGCCGTAGCCCCACCCGCCACGCTGCCACCGCTGGCCGCTGCGCCTATGCCTGCGGCTGTGGCACCGCTGGCCAAACCCGCTATCACTTTGCTTGCACCTTCGCTCAGGCCCGCGCTCTGCAGGCCTTGTTGCAGTTGGGTTTGTAGCTGGTCAATGCTTGGCGCGGCTGCGCTGGCACTGCCCGCACCCACAGCCCCTGCCGTGCCGCCTGTGAGGCCGCCCACCACGGTGTGCATCGCCACGCGGTAGGCCCCGCCTTCGCTCCACTTGGCTATTTCGGCTTTGAGGGTGGCTAGTTTGTCGGGGTCGGTTTCGGCGTCAGCTTGTTTGTTCAACGCCTTGAGCTGCGTGGCTGCATACTCGCCCACCGCTTTGGCTGCGTTCTTACCAAACTCACTCGTAATGGCCGTTTGTGCACCTATCTCGGCTTTGACCTGATTTTTGTTAAATATCTGAGCTATGCCCTGCTGTGCGTCACCTGTACGTTTGCTTGCATCACCCGCAATGCCGCTAATACCTGCTGTGGTGGTGCTGGCTGCGTTGCCTTTGTCTGTGCCAAAACCCACACCGCTCATACCAGCACTGGCGCTTTGCCCAGGTGTGCTGCCCATGCCTACGTTCACACTCACGCTGTTGGCGTCGTAGGCGGCTTTGTTTTGTATGTCGCTTGTCGTTAACGTGCCGCCTGTGCTGAAGGTGTTTTTGTTGTTGTCTATCGCAGCTTGGGTTGAGGTGATAGCACCACCTTTGAGGTCGGTGTTGCCTTGCACGTTAACGGTAAAACCACCATCACCCGCTTTGATGGCGCTTTGCTCGGTCACGCTTGCGTAGGTGCTGTTGATGTTGCTCTTTGCATAGTTGACGTTGCCTTTGACGGGGCCTGTTGGAGTTACCCCCACCATCACCGAGCCGCCGACTTGTTGGTTTTTCTCGGCGTAGGTGGCTGTGTCTTGCAGGCTCTCGATTTTTAAGTTGCCGCCTACAGTCGCTGTGACTTGTTTGCCCTCTACGGTGGCGCCTTTGAGGGTGGTGTCACTACCGCTTTTGATGCTCACGCCATCCGCGCCATTGATGTGGGTGTTGGTGTAGCTGGTGTCTGTGCCGTTGCCGCTGCCTTTGCCCAATGAGGCACTGGCGGTGATGCCAATCCCACTGGTGCCAATGCTGCCCCCTACACTGGCACTGCTGTTGCTGCTGGTGCTGGTTTGCGTGATGGTGTTTTGTGCGGCAAGCAAGTTCACCTTGTTGTCGGCTTCTAGGTTCACAGTTTTACCGCTTACGTCGCTGCCTTGGATGGTGAGGTTGCTGGCCTCACCTGCGCCTGTAGCTTTGATGGTGGTTACGCCTGCAGCTTGTACGGTGCTGCCTCGTGCCGTGTCGCTGGTGCTGGTTTGTTTGCTCTCGCTTTTACTGGTGCCGTAGCTCAACGAAACATCAACCTGTGTGGCGTTTTGAGCGGCTGCGGCCACATTGGCCACCTCGTTCGCCACTGCAAGGGCTTTCATGCGGGTGTCTTTGGTTTGGCTCGATGCCTGCTGTTGCTTTTGTGCGCCTTGCAGATTGCTCACTAAGCCGCTGGTCACGGCCAAGGTCAGCCCGCTTTGCTCGAACTTCTGCTCTGTGCTTTGTTTGTTGGTTTCCCTGGCTTCTTGGATGTCAACGGTCTTGGCTGTGATGCTGATGTCGCCGCTACCGGAGGGGCCTTTCGAGCCGGGTGCGAGCACGTCGCTGCCCACTTGCTTATATTGATTGCCAGCGGTGATGGCGACGTTGCCATTGATTGAGCCCACCGTGCTGGCTGCGGCTGTTGTGGTGGTGTCTTTTCCATCAACGCTTTGTTGCTGCTTGCCATAACTAATGCTCAAGCCGCCACCGCTCATCAGGCCCGAACTTGTTTCGTTTCTGTAGCTGCTGCTACTGCTGGTGTTTTGCGCGGCCTCAATGTTCACATTTCCACCTGCTGTGAGCTTGGTTGCGTTGTCGCTCACCACGTTGGAGCCTTTGACAGCAATGTCGTTGGTGGCTGTGATGTCTACCGTGGCTCCCCCAAAACTGCTACCCAACGCCGTGCTGGTGCTGCGCGTATCTCGGGTCGTTATGGTTTTGCTGCTTAAAAACCCTTTGCTGGTTTGTTGGTGCGCTTCGTCGTAGTTGCTGGTTGCAAGACCTGCTTCAATGTTGATGCTGTTGCCTGCTTTAACAGTGAGTGCTTGGCTGGCTTGCACATCGGCAGCTTTGGCTGTCAGGTCTTTGCCCGCGCTCAGGGCAACGCTGCCACCGCCTGTGACTTGACTGCCCACATCTTGACTCGTGCCGTATTTGAAGTAGTTGTTTGCGTTGCGCACGCTGTTTTCTTGCACTTGGGTGCTGAGGGCTTGTAGGTTGAGGTTGTTGCCTGCGTCTAAGCGGGTTGCACCGCTACCTGCGTTGCTCACCACGCCTGCCACGATGTTCAGGTCTCGGCCTGCGCTGGCTACCAAGGTGCCGTTCGCCCCCGAAACGTACAAACCCGCCACCCGGTCAATACCCGTGCGACTAAAACTTGAGGCACCCACTTGGTTGCTAGCGCTTTGCGTGGTGGTTTGAATATTCAAGTCTCGTCCAGCGGTGGCGCTTAAGCCTTTGACTGCACCGATGCTGCCACCAATGTTGTTGAGGTCTTGTCGTGCGGCCACGCTCACATCGTTGCCGCCAATACGCCCACCTAAGTTGTTGACGTTTTCAGCCGTGAGGCTGACCACATTGCGCCCAGCGATGGTGCCGCTGTTGGTCAAATCACCGCTCAGATTGAGGTTGACATCTTTGCCTGCCAGCAATGTGCCGCTGCCGTCCAAGTCGCCGGGTCGGACTTTGACATACACCTGCGGGACAAGCACCTTTTGGCTAGAGCCATCGGGCAGACTGACGGTTTGCTCCACCAACCACACGATGTCGCTAGTGAGCTGCGCGATTTGTTGGGCGGTCAAGGCGATGCCGGGGCGCAGGTTGTATTGGTTGGCAAAAGTGATGGCACTGTTCATCAGAGCTTTGTATTCTTGTTCGTCGCTGGTGTAGTCGGCCAGGAAGCGGCGACCTGTTAGTTCGGCCACTTGTTCGCGGATGAGTTTTTGTTCGTAGAAGCCATCGCCTAGGCGTTTTTGAGTGACGTTGGGGTCGAGGCTTAGGCTCTGCGTCATGAAGTCGCTGCCTAGCCATTTGTTGCGGTCAATGAAACGGGGGTCTGTTTCAATCAGATAAGCAGAAGTGAGCGATGGGTTGTTTTTATAGAGGCTTGTTGTGGGTAAGGTTGTATTAGCTGACGTGCTGCGTATAGAAAACCCTTGAGGCGTTTGAACACTTGTAGTTTGCGATGTGGCACGACTACCCGCCGCCTGATTGACTTGATGGGCAGCTACTTGTGTCGTTGTCGTGTTGTTTTGCACAGCGGTATTCGTGCGAACACTGGCGCTACCTGCGCTGGCAATACTTGTATTGACCACCGAATTGCCTCGGGTCGCTACTTGAAGACCACTGCCAGTGGGTGTAGTGTTTTGCAAAACTTCGGTCACAGCTAGGGTGATGCTTTGCTCTTCATCGGCTGGGGCATAGGCAACAGGGCTATTCCAGTTTCTCTGGTGGTAGCGCTTAAATCCGCCACGCCATTGAGAGGTTGTGTATTGACTAGTACCCACTTCGTGCGTGACATGAACACCTTGGCCCTGTATGTTGTTCAAGTTCATAAGGTCGCCATCTAAGACACCACCGCTGACGATGCGGCTTTTATCGTTGGTGAGATTTGTGCCTTTCAAAGTCATGTTGCGACCAGACAGTATTTGACTTGGATCTGAGCTGGCTACTTGGCTTTCACTTTGAGTGTTGGTAACTGCATACTGGGTCCAAGTCCGGATGACTGCGCTGGCGTAGCCATTGTTATAGGTTTCGATCTTGTTATCCAATGCGGTGTACAAGGCATCGGTTTCTGTCTGCCAAGTGGCATGTGCACTGTCGTAATTGGCCCAAGCTGTGTCGTAAGCGGACTTTAAAGTGTTGTACTGAGTGAGTGCATTTTGGTAGTTGGTACAAGCACTGGCGTTGTGGCTTGCTCCAGCTTGGCATGCAGTTGCACCCGTTGCATCTGGCGCAACAGGCAAGGCTAGACTAGGTTTTGTCGGCTCTATGGCGGGCGGGGTGATATTGAAGTACGCCCAAGCGGGATCTGTTCTTGGATAGTCCGCACCGGCTATGCGTGTGCATACTTCATCAACACCACTACCTGTACAGGTTTGTTCACCTACACGGGGAACAGGTGAAGCACCTAAAACCCCACTGTCGTTGACTGGCGGTGTAGTTTTATAGCGATACTGCCCAGCACGGCTCCAGCCTTCCCATACAAAGTTTTCAGCCAGAATTTTGTTTGTGCTGCCAGCTGGTTGTATGTACAACAAATCAACAGGCCCGCTCACTTGCACAATTTTGGTGGTGAAGTGTTCATTTTTATTGTTCAAATACAGACTGCTAAGGCTCAAATCTCGACCCGCTTCTATAGTGGCGCTGTTGTTGTTGACGGTGTTGGCTGATCCTGTGGCGCGACGAGTTGCATCCAACGCCCCACCGATTGCCATATCCCCCACGCTGTAGATGAGAGCATGTTCTCGGTTGGTCAATGTGCCGCTGATGCCAAGGTCTAGGCGGTCACGCGCTGCAATGGTGCCTGCTTTGGTCACACCTGCAATGGTTTCGGTGTCGTTGGTGAGGTTGGTTGCCACAATGCTGAGGTGGTCGCCATAGATGCGGCCTGTGCCAATGTTGTTCACCGTGCCCGCATTGACTTGCGTGTCCACACCGTCAATCAGGCCTCGGTTGGTCAAGGTGTTGCTGGCATTGACTTGGGTGGTGTTGGCCGAGATTTCGCCTGTGACGGTGTTGTCTATGTTGTTGGCCGTGAGGTTGAGCGTATTGCCTGCTTGCAGTTTGTTTCTGTTGCTCACATTGCCGCTGGTGGTGAGTGTGGCGTTGTGGTTGGCAATGACTTGTCCACTGTTGCTGAAATCGGTGTTGAGCGTGATGCTGAGGTTGTTTTTAGAGAGCACTTTGCCATCACCGCCTAAGCTACTCGCAGCCACTGTGAGGGTTTTGTCGGCAATCAGCGTGCCATCTTTGTTGGTGATAGCCAGTGTTCGGCTGGCTTGAGCCTGTGCAACTTGCAAGGTCAGCGCATTGCCTGCGCTGATGAGGCCCGAGGTGTTGTCTACCGTGCCAGCACTGGTGACAGACACGTTGTTGTTGGCGCGAATTGCACCTGTGTTGTTGTTGAGCTTGGCGGTGGCGATGCTGACATCTTGGCCTTCAAGGCCTAGGTTAGTTCCGCTGGTGCTGCTGTTGTTGACTTCACCGGCATTCAAGCTTGCGGTGGCTGCACTGCGAATGAGGCCACCGGTGTTGTTGATGGCGCCTGTGGTGCTGCCGTTGCCAGCGGTGAGGGTGAGGTGATCGAGCCCTTGAATTTGGCCGTTTTGGTTACTGATGTTGGCGCTGGATGCTGTAAGCGCACCCTTGCTGCCAAGATAGCTGGAATCGTTGTTAAGGTCGCCTGTTGTCAGCGTGGTCGTACCTTGGGCTGCAATGCCACCTTTGCCGTTGAGGGCGGTATTGCTGCTGGTGTAGTTGGCGGAATTGGTGTTGGTGAGGGTTTGGTCGTGGGTGTGGATGGTCAGATTGCTGCCTGTTTGTACCAAGCCCCCGTTGTTGTTGAATGCGCCAGTTTGCAGATTGGCCGTTTGGCTCGCTGCAATGGTGCCACCCGCATTGCTGAGTGTTTGTGTATTGGTATTGATGCCAACGTTGCGCCCGATGATGCTGCCATAAGGTGTGCTGCTAGTGGCTAAGGCGTTGGTCGTGCGTGTATTAGTCAGGCCTGCATTGTTCAGCGTGATGTCCAGAGCTGCTTGAATTTTGCCGCTGTCATTGGTGGTGGCACCTGTGGTGGTGATGCTGAGATTGTTATCCACGGAGGCCAAAGTCCCCAGCGTGTTGTCCACACTGGCGGCTGTGATGGTGACATTGCCATTGGCTGCTACCAAGCCTTGCAGGTTAGAGAGTATGCCTGCATTCTGAGGCGTAGCTGCGGTGCGGGTGGTGTTGAGGTTGACGGTCAAGTCGCCCAAGGCACTGACTTGCCCTTGGTTGTTGGTCAACGACTGGGCGGCGACAGTCAGGTTGCCATTGCTGGCCAATGTGCCTGCGGTGTTATCTAGTCCTTGGGTGACAGAAACAGCCATTTCACCATTGCCAGTTTGAACAATTTCGCCTTGGTTGTTGTTCAGACTGCTTGCATTGAGGGTAATGTTTTTTGCGGCAGTGCTTGCTGCACGGTGATCCACTGCGCCTGCATCAATAACCAATGCGTTGTTGCTAACAATTTGCCCTCGCTGGTCGTTCAAGGTGTTGGCTGTGACGCGCAAGGTGCCTGTGCCTGCGTGTTGAATCTTGCCATCGGTGTTGGTCAGCGTATCTGCGCCCAGATTTAAGTTGGCGCTGTTGGTGGCAATGGTTCCATTTGTGTTGTTCAGCGCTCCCGTGGGCGAGGTGAGAACAATGGAAGTGTCACCCGTTCCTGTTTGAATGGCTTGACCGTGGGTGTTGTTGAAATTTGCCACATCCACATTGAGCTGGCCTGCGCTTAAAACACCTTGGGTGTTATTCAATGTTTGGCTATTGTTGGCTTTTGCCGCAATGTTCAATGTGCCTGCGGTGGCCACTGTGGCGTTTGACGTGTTGACCTCGCCCGAGGTGGCTGTAATACCAATATTGGTACCGCTCGTTTGGCTGCCACTGAGATTGACGCTGCTGCCACTGAGTGTGGTGTTGCCTGCTGCTAGGTTTTGTCCGTTGGCGTTTAAAGCCTGTATGGTCGTGATTTTTAAGTCACCGCTGTTGGCTAGGCTTCCATCTGCTTTGATGCCTGCACCAAGAACACCACTTGAGCTGCTGCTTAGGCTGTTGGCTGACAAGGTTGCGTTACCTTGTGCGGCGATGAATCCTGTATTGGTAATCGCACCTGTAGAGGCCAGCGATAAATCGGTATGTGCATACACACTACCTTGCGTGTTGTCTAAGTTCCCTACGTTTAAGTTGAGGCTACCCGTAGTTGCTTGAATCAAGCCACGCGTATTGTTGAGTTCTGTACCCCCGCTTGGCTGGGCTACTCCAAATCCCGCTGACACATTCAAGTCTTTGGCAGCAGAAATCACCCCATCCGTGTTGTCTAACTGAGTGCCAATCATCAACGCTACATTGTGATTACTTGCAACTTGTCCTCTCACATTGTTCAAGGTGTCAGCGGTAACGCTCAAAGCGCCTGTGGCAGCGTGTTGAATCTTGCCATCGGTGTTGGTGAGGCTGTTGGCTGTAACGCTCAAGTTAGCACTGTTGACAGTGACCGTACCGCCCGTATTGTTGAAAGTGCTGGTAGGCGATGTGAGCGCGATAGACGAGTCGCCCACGCCTGTTTGCGTGATTTGGCCCTGTGCGTTGGTGAGATTGGCAACATCTAAGTTCAGTTGGCCTGCACTCAAAACACCGTACGTGTTGTCCAGCGTTTGATCGTTGTTGGTTTTGGCGGTGATGGCTAGAACGCCTGCCGTGCCAGATGTAGCCACCGTGGCATTGGCGGTTTTGACGTTGCCTGAGTTAGCTGTGATGGCAATATTGGAGGCACCTGTTTGACTGCCCGATAAGTCAACACTGCTGCCTGTGAGGGTGATGTTGCCTGCGGCTAGGTTTTGGCCATTGGCCGTGAGGCTTTGGTTTGTGGTGACATTCAAATTTCCACTGCTGGCCAATGTGCCATCAGTTTTGATGCCCGCACCCACAACGCTTGCTGAGGTACTGTTTAGGCTGTTGGCTGTGATGCTGGTGTTACCTTGCGATGCGATGACGCCACTGTTGGTGACACTACCCATTGCACTGAGTGTTTGATCGTTACTCGCGTAGAGCGTTCCACTGTTCGTGACGTTGCCTTGTGTGGTGATTTGCAAATTGGCACTGGCTTGGAGTGTGCCAGTCGTTGTCAACCAACCATTGTTTTGCAATACCAAGTCGCCACCCGTGGAGCCCCCTGTTGCGCTGAGTGTGCCCGCACTGCGAACACCCAAGCCTTGCTCAGTGCCAATGAGGTGAATCTTGCCTGCGTACATGCCACCAATTTGGGCCACGTCCAGCGCAAAAGTGGGGACTGCACCTGTGCCTGCGATGGTCGTCGTCACAGGGGTTGTATTGGCTCCAAGACTGCTGGCGTCGATCTGGTTTGCACCTGTGACCACTTTGAGCTCATTCGCCCAAATGCCTGCATTGACCTGCACAGCACGGGCAAGAATGGCAGAGTAGTCTGTGGTGCTGAGGTCTAAACCGTTGCCATTGATGCTGATATTGCCGCCCTGCACACGGTAGCCATCTAAGCTGCCGCTATTGACGATCGGTGTACCCGTGGTGAGTGTGGCTTTGCTGGTGTTGATGAACCCACCGCCATTCACGCTGATGCCTGAGGGGTTAGCAATGACCACTTCTGCGCGCTGTCCAGCGACTTCTACGTACCCATTGAGGTAACTCGGGTTGGATGAATTCACCTCATTCAAAATGACACGGGCACTGCCCGTGGCTAACCACGGATTACCCTGTACCCAACCACCTTGTTGGGTTTGTACGTTGGTGCGGCTGTTGTTGAGGATGACGCCATTGCTCTGCACATCAAACTGGCTGTAGATGTTGCGTGACACGCCTGCGGCACTGGGGGTTTGAATGTTGACCTGAGGCACACCATTGGCGGTTTGCAGAACAGTCGGCTGTTGATTGCCCGGGGCATTACGGTAAGCCACCACTTGCGCGTGAGCGCTGGGTGTGGGCAATGCCCAAAGTACAGCACCTAGCGCACACAATACAGCAAAGCTGAGAGCACTGATACCGACGGTTGCGTTGTCTACTATTGCTGTACGCCCTGATGCAACAGATTCCCCTATAGAACCCTTGCCCTGAGAGGATGAGGTTTCTGCCACCGCCATAAGCTGCCCACGTCGCTTGTTAAAAATGATGCGGAATAAATTCTTGTTCATGGCGTCAACCCCTTGTTGTCAATATCTCAAACTCAATTCAATGGCGAACACGGATTGCGTTCGCCATTGATAAAACCCGTAAAACTTAGAAGCGGGTACCCACAGAAACGGTGAAACCTTTGGCAGATAAACCGTCTTGTTTGTAATAGTTCATGTAGTCCACTTGACCATAGACATCTTTGGTGAATTGAGCTTGCATACCGATACCGTACGTGAGCTTGGTTTTGGACACACTTGATTCGTCATCTTCATATTTGGAATGAGTTGCACCAATGCGAGCAAAAGCTTCAACATCTTTGGCGATTTCCATTTTTGGCTTCAAAGAAACACCAAAGGCGGTTGCTTCAGCCGTTAGATTCGCCCATGACATGTAGGCCACAGGGCGTGTTTGCCCATCTATGCTTTCACTCGCCAGAATGAACTGCTGAGTTCTTAGCGCTGGCAGCAACCACTGCGACAAGTCTTGCAG
>JACCDW011670791.1_pt1 | contig 10865 bp, 13 predicted proteins | sample 7449781 | NCBI WGS metagenome assembly JACCDW01 (sample SAMN15323449, study PRJNA562643) | freshwater metagenome | isolation source: river surface water | place: USA:Blue River Watershed | collected 2017-08-18
TCAGATGAATTTTATAATATATGTGAATCTGTAATTAGATCAATATGTCTAGCATGCTCTCATAATCTCAAAAATGACAACATGATAGACAGAATGAACGAAACATTAAATTCCTTCAAAAAGGAATTACTGAAAATTGATTTAAGTGAAATTAATAAAACAATAGTTGAACATAATAACTTAACATCAATTAAACTCGATAGCATAAAAGAACACGTAATAACATCAAAGACACTTGAAAATAACAACCAACAAACAATAGATAAGATATATGATAAAATAGATCAAATAACAACTTTTAAAAGTACAAAACAACGTGGTGCCCAGGGCGAACAAGGATTATTAGAACTACTTGAAAAATTACTACCATCTAGTCATGAAATAATAGAAACAAAACATATACCACATAGTTGTGACCTATGTATAAAGAGAATTAATTACCCAGATATATATATCGAAAGTAAGGCACATGGACAAACTACAGGGGAACCAGTAAGAACGAAAGAAGTGAAGAAATTTGAAAATGACCTAATAACGTTGGGTGCGCATGGTATATTTATTTCATTATATAGTGACATATGTGGAAAAGGACAAATAGAAATAGATTTATTACACACAAATAAATTTGCTATCTATTTATCTAATAATAATTTCGATGGAGATATAATTAGGGATTTTGTAAACCTTATTTATAAATTAGATGTCATGACAAAGGAAGAAACTTTCAAAATAAGCACAGAATCTATTAATAATATAAAAAATTATCTGAATGATTTTAATAATAAAATATCCCTTTTGAAAACTAATATGAAAAATAGTATAAGCATATTGAATGAAATAACACTAGATTCGATTGAAAAACTATTATTAGGTAATGTGAGAAATGAGGAAAACATATGTACAAAATGTGGAAAAACATTTACATCACAACGAGGACTCAAAGTGCATATAAGTAGCTGCAATTAAATTATTCACTAATTTAAATGGCATTACCCAAATATGACATAAGAGAATTCAATCCAATGGATCTCGAGAGAAGAAGGCTCAATGGATCACCGCCCACAATAGTCGTAATAGGTAAGAGGGGCACTGGGAAGAGCACATTAATAGCGGATTTACTATTTTTTATGAAGGAAATACCACAATTAATTGTTATGTCAGGGACAGAAGAAGGAAATGGATTTTACAAAAAATACTTTCATCAATTAATGATACATAATGACTATAATGAAGAAATTGTGAATAGATTAATTGACCAACAGAAAACAAAATTAAAGGCATGTAATAAAGCTGATATAGACCCTAATACTCGTCCAAGTCTGGGATCAGGTCTTTTATTGGATGACTGTGGGTACAGAACCAACATAATGAATAAAGAAAACATTAGATTATTATTTATGAACGGGAGACATTTTAAAATATTATTTATTGTCAGTCTTCAGTATATGATGGGATTGCATCCTTCTCTTAGAACAAATATTGATTATGTATTTTGTTTAAGGGAAAATATAGTAGATAATCAGATTAAATTATATAAATATTTCTTTGGATGTTTTAAAAAATTTTCACACTTTCAAGAAGTATTTAATGAATTTACAAATGATTATGGTTGTTTAGTACTCGATAATACTTCAAAAAGTAATAATGTCGAGGATTGTGTATTTTTTTATAAAGCGGTGCCAAACAGAAAATACAAAATAGGTTCACCCCAATTATGGAGATATTTAGACACAAGATATAACCCGGATTTTGAAGAAAAAAGAAATGATAATAAAATGAATACAGTAATAATTAGAAAGATTAGAACACCAATACATTAATAAAATATTTTATTAAATAAATGAAGTGTACCAGGTGTAAAAAAATAGATAAAAATTGCAGATGTAGAACATGTGAATGTAAATGCTGTATAAAGCGTAAGTCAAGAAAGATTCTCAAGCGATTATTTGGTATTGAACAACCCCTTATACCCGGCTTTTAAATGAATTATAAGCAAATATAACAGACAAACATATTGAAAAAAACACTATTATATAATTTATTATTGTTGTGTCTTTGTATGCTAGGTCCATGGACATACTAAATAAACTTAAATAGTAAAAAAATGCAAGGCATACAGTAAGTGCTATAACCATTCTAGGTGGTTGTTTATCAGACATAAGATTTTGATAAATAGAATAAAAAGAAAAAATAACCAATATAGGTAAAACAAATAAGCGTAAATATGATATAATTTCTCCAGAGTCAACATATGACATAGTGAGCACACTGTCAACTAATACAAGCATAAAGTACAGTAATAATACTATTATTTGATATTTATGTATCAATTCTTTATTACTCCTGAATTCAAAAAATTTCTTAGCAAAGTAAATAAGTGGTAAAATTATTGTAATAATAAGCCCTATATTAATTTCTCTAACGTTGGTTAATATCAACGCAGCCAGTAAAATAAAGTAAATGGATCATGAAGCAAGAGCAATAGCATTAAACATTTAACTGGTATAAATATTAAAAATACTGGTATATGTTTTTATAACACTTTGGTACTTCTCGTAATTTAGAGCCAGATATTTTTAATGACTTTAACTTCAGGTTATAAGGTATTTTTTTAATAGACGAGTCCCTTATATCTATTTTTTCAATATTAACCAATTCTTCTGGTATTTCTTTTATATTAATATTTCCCGCACAGTATAATTCTCTAAGATTTATTATATTATTTGGTATTTTGAAGGATGTAAAAGATATAATTAAAACTTCTAATTTGGCCATTTGATTTGGTAATTTATTCAAATTTTCACAAAATTCACATGAAAGATATTTTAGATTATTCATATTATCGGGTAAATTTTCCAGATAATAACAATTATCACATATTAAACATTCAAGCCAATTAATTAACATGTTTTCAATTTTTGTATAACTAATATCCAAATATTTCAATTTTTTATATTTTTTAGAAATTGTTTTAATATTATTATAACTTACGGATATATATTCTAAATTAATAAATGATTCGTATAATCTGCTAATTAGATTATTCGAGCATGATATTTTTTGTAATTTAGTCATAGTTTTTGGTATTTGTTTAATATTATTATCCGAACATTCAAGATCTACTATGTTTACAAATTTATCAGATAATTCTGTTATATTATTGACATCACAATGTAGAACAACAAGTTTCGTAAAACTATTTGGTATTTCATCAATAATACACCTACTACAATACAATTTTTCGAGCATAATCATATCATCATTCAAATCTGATATTGAATTATATGAACAGTCTAGATATCTTAAATTAACAAACCCAGTGGGAATGCTAGTAAGATCATTAATTGAACAGTCCAACCATTTTAAATTTGGCATACTCGGAATATTAATAAGATGACACCTTGAACAATCTAGTATTTCGAGGGTAAGTGGAAGAGGAGGAAGAATTTCAATTTGTAATCCACTACAATCTAACTTTACGAGATTTAATGGAACATTAAATGTTGTTTCTATAGGCGTGTAGCTATAAACAGGTTGATTACTTACATCAATTTCACTACTCAAAAATGTAATTATTGGGTTTTTATAGTATTTGTACATTTATATATAGATATTTTATACTTTAAAGTCCCATTTACACTTACAAAGTATATCATATTCTACACTAATAAATTTGTCGTTATCTTTTAATTCTAACCATCGAAAGTTAATATCAAACAAAAATTTAAGACTAATATCAAATATTGCATGATTTACTATTTTATTACTTTTACCGTAATCAGATAGTAATTTAGTACACACGGATAATAAATATTCCCTTGTATCAGCATCTATCATTTCGTCATATAATATTTTGGCATCGGGATCACTTGATGATTTTAAAAGATTTATGTAATAATGATATATATCCTCCATTTTAATATATATCATAATTATAAATATGACGGATGAACAGGGAATTCTAGTTGTTCTTATTTTTGCTATACTGATAATATCATACTTTTCACCCTAATTAAATTGAACAATAACTTTAACTTCTTTCTCCTTCTTCTTACACATCTTTTCCATCTCCATATCTATTTTTTCTTTATTTTTAAAACAAAATTCAATTACTTGATTATTAATAGCCCATTTGAAAAAATTTAATTGACCGATAGTAGTAACAATACCATCTGTACGTTGTTTATATAAATTTACCTCATCATTTTTTAAGTGTATGGGGCTCATAGTTTCATAATCTATAAAAATTCTTTGTCTTCGGCAAAATGGGTCAAGGCATTTTTTACTATATCCTCTGAGTTGATTTTTATAATCAGAAAACATATTAAATTTTTTACCATTATCAAGAACGTATGTTATTTTGTTATTGTAACTATAATTAGTTACTGTATAATCAATCTCTCTGAGTGATATACTTGTTTTTTGTTTTGATATGGACGAGAGCATATGAAGACATTTAGGATCATTTTTGTAAAAAATTAATAATGATTCTAATAATATTTCCTCTTTACCTTTTAACTCCTCGTTATTTACTTCTTCCATTTGATCTAATTTCTATCTTATTTATAATTATTTTACGCACTTAAGTTCTTTTAGTAACCTCCTTTTTAATGACTTCAAGAATAACAAATATTACGGTTCCGACGACACTAAATGCCCCAACACCCACTAATGATAATGGATAATTAGGTTCTGCTAACATTGTACCTCTTATTTTAGTTGATGAGAAATAGAATAATAAAAAGACAATTAAGATAGAAACAAAACCAATTAAAATTGTTGACCAATCATACTCGGTGTGATTAAAGAATTCCTTCGGGGATGATACACCGAGATTAACAGGTGCTTGTGCAACTGGTCTTAAATCTTGTTGGGGAACTTGTGGTAATTGATTAAATTGTTGGGTTGGTTCTTGGAGTAGAGAATCAATCGATGTGGACATTTATAACTCATAATTATTTTTTGATTCATTAAAAAACGTATTTAAGCCCTTTCTTAAATGTATTTTATTAATTTTGTCTAAAATATTTGAGTGTACAATATTTTTGTTAAAATAATGTCCTATATTTCTGCAATTTTTTATTTTACATAGTTTTGTATGATATGAATCATTTGATACATCTAATAAACTATTATAATAAACGTGCCAAAATAAATTAGTTTCTTCGTTAATTTCATTACCCACGATGTAATGAGCTAATTTATAATCTGTTGATATTTTTGTTTTTAGTCTTGTTTTTAATATATTATCTTTCGTGAGTCTTCCATCTATTATTACATCATCCTGGCACATGTATAGTAAATTCATTTATTTATTATTTATCATTTCTTTATAATTATTTTGGCTTAGAAAAATATTAGTGTAATATAATAGAATGAGTGATATTGAAAATAATTATTTTGATATATATCAAACTCTCTATGAGAGTGAAGATTCGGATGACGATATTCATGAATTGAAAATTCCGAAGAACACTACATTATCGTATCCATTAAATAATATTTGGAATTTATACAGTCATTCAAAAAGTAATAACATAACATATGAATCTGGTACAAATAAGATTTGTGACATAGATAATTTAATAAAATTTTGGCAGGTTTTCAATAACTACCCCAAACCTAGTGAATTATTTAATACACAAATAAATATGAGACCAATTCTAAATAAACAAGAGATAACATCCTTAAGTTTTTTTAAAAACGGTATTAAACCAGAATGGGAGGATCCTTTGAACATTAATGGAGCTGATATATCAAAAAGAAGTTTTAACAGAACAAACATTATAGAAGAGGTCGATGAGGATTGGATGAATCTTTTAATGTATGTAATATGTGGATCCTATGATTTTGGAATAACAGGGATTAGAGTTGTTGATAACTCAACGTATAAAGAGGTAGAGCGAGGAAGAAAAGAATTCAAATTTCTTTATAGAATTGAAATGTGGTTTGATGACTATAATAAAAGGAAAATAGCAGAATCATACTTTATTGAAATTTTAAATATTTCTGACCCTAGTAAAATACACTATAAAAATCACAAACAGAATGAGTGAGGAATTATTAAAAGAGATTGATAGAAAAGTTTCACTTCTTTTATCAGAATTTAAAAAGCTTTCAGAAGTAAATACGAGATTAATTCATCAACAACTAAATGCTCCTGTTCCAGCAAGTGTTAGTAGCCCGGTTGATCCTGGTTTATTAAAGAATTCAATTTACATTACTAAACTAGGTATTGATAGAATTAAAGTGCAGGGAAAATCTACTTTTAAACTTAAGGATACTCTTAAAGGATTAAATGGTTCAAAATGGGAACAAGAATTAAAGGCCTGGTCATATCCCTTAGATAATTTGGCCCAAGTTATCGAAGCCGTTGAAAATGAAGGAATTAAAGATATTGGTGTAGATGTAGATGAAACGGATGTGGTATTGAAGAAAGGATTTGTTGATGATGATTAAATGCTCGTTTAATAAAATAAAATAAAATAAAGAGAAAATATAAATATGGCTACTACTGGTTATTTTGTCGCTGTACAGGCAGAAAGTGTTACTACCACCGCCCTTAGGGGTTTAAAAGTTTTAGAAGATGAAAATGGTGTTGACATGATTAAATTAATGAGAAAAACAATTAGTAAGACGGGTGATAGTGATGTAGAAACAACAATTAAGGCACTTACTGCACGAATTGATTCTCTTGAAAAATACATTAAGAACATGCCAGCTGGTAAAGAAGGACCTCAGGGAGAACCAGGACCCCCGGGCCCACAAGGACCTCGTGGTAAAGATGGTGTCAAAACACTTGCTGAATTAACCGATGTATGCATGGATGGCCGTGATGATGGTTCTATTTTAATGTTTTCATCTGATAAAAACAAATGGGTTATGTCAAATGAATAATAAATAAAAACATATTACCCTAGAGTGTAATGTATTTTTTTATAAAATGAACAAAAATATTCTATATGGTGTTGCTTTTATGTTTTTACATTTTGCCTTTTTTATGAATCTATGTTATTGTAGTGGTGGTAAAATAATAATATGGTTAATTATTTTATTCCCATTTTCTTTTTATCCAATATGTTTTGATGATGTTAGTGAAAATCTTTTAATTAAGTACTACTCAATACTAACATTATATATTTTTATGTTTGGTGTAATTTTATGTAATACCGTACCTCTTTAAAAAAATCATTAAAGTATTTGAGAAAATCCTTTAAAATATATTACTCTAGAGTATGTAAGTAGCAGTGTAAGTAGCAGTCATAAAATGGAAGCTATTTATAACAATTTGTATGGATGTGTTTTAGTAGAGGCACATCTATAGGGCATTATTTTGATGGTTATAAATCTTTATCCTCAAATTTCCAGATAAAACCATATGTTTTTGAAACATTATTATAAACCAATGTATATACTATTTTGTGTAAATTATTACAAATAAAATAACATAAAATATTTAATTTATAATACTTGAAAAATACCTAGGTGTAAGAACTGATAAACGAACAACTTTATGTGAAAGTAAAATTAGCTTTGACTAATAAGTGGGTTGAAGAAAAATTCAAAAAATAATAACCCAAATTTATTTCTTATTCATTACTAAATGAACATCAGTTATGAAGATTACTTAACTGAACAGAATTATAAAACATCAGTATTCAAACACAATAATGATGAAACTGTAAATGAGTACTTAAATCAACACCCATATCAAAAAAAATTAGCAACTGATCAATCGTTCGCGACAAAAGAATCATGTGATATGACATATAGAGATGAATTCACAGATTACATACCCGCGAATGATCCCACCAGTGATAATTTATTAGAAATGAAGAAAAGACCTATTACAGATTTTTATCATAATAACATGGTGCCATATGCTAAAAAATTCACACAAAATATGGCGGGAACTGGTGTGGCCGAAGGAAATTACATAGATGGTAAGGATGTTAATTCGGGTTTTGACAATACTAATCCAAATCAAACTATTTTCTCAACCTATACAGGTGTTGATGATACTTATTTACATAAGCGTGAAACCGGACCGTTTTTCTCTCCGGCTGAGCAGCAGACAGATTGGCAAGGTGGTTCTATGCCGTTATTCCGTCCTGATATGGATAGATTTAAATCATCATTAAACAATTTAAAAAATGATCAAGCACCTGTTGAAAAAATTATGGTAGGAAAAGGACTCAACTTAGATCCCTCTATACCTGCTTCAGGGGGTTTCCATGATTACACGCGAATACTTCCGAATAATGTGGATAATTATAAGGCAAATCAACTTTCTGGTAGGGTAATTACGGGTAAAGTTGCATCCGCAACACTTCCAACCAGTTATCCAGGCGTCGGAGGTTCCCTTAATAAGACTACCATTGGTGTTCCTAAAAACAAACCACCAACTTTCTGGGACCAAGCACGTTATCCAACCATGACAACTCGTGTAGGCTTTCAGAGTAATTTAGATTATGCGAAGCCAGATTATACAGTAGATTTTCGTCCCAAGAATGCCGATAGAGATCAAATATCATATGGCCTTGGTAACCTTGAATATATAAAATCCAAAAATAATTACAACTTTCCAACAACAGAAGATAAAGGTACGGTGTGTCTAAATCAAGAAGTTTCAATAGGTCAGGGACCATTGGGCACAGTAGTTCCGTTAGGAGGTGCTCGACCTGAAACTTTTATGTCATTTGATAACAATATTCGTAGTAAAGCAGACTGTAATTCACAACCAATAGGTGCGCCCCAACGAGAAGGATTTGGTGTCGGTAATATACTAAACAATTGGTATGTTAATGAAACAGATCGTGGTACAGTAAACCCACAAAACTTATTACAGGTCAATCTAAATGCTGAAAAACAAGGTACTACTTTTTACACTTATGATGATGTATTGAAAACAACTACTCGTGAGACTACTGAATTCTCATATGGAGGCAATGCCAATAGAGAGGGGGATGGTGCTACTTTTTACAGCTATACTGATGCCCCTAAAACAACTAATAAAGAAACTACTGAGTTCTCATACGCATCAAATCCTTCTCGTACTGATTTAGTATCCACATTTTACACTTATGATGATGTAATGAAAACAACTAATAAAGAAACTACTGAATTTTCTTATGCGGCAAACCCCGCAAAACCCAATCTTACTGAATCAAGTAGATTTATGTTTACTGGGGGCGAGTGAAAAGTACACAATTTGTGAAAAATACAAAACACATGTGTTAAGTCTACATTCAACCACTAAACAAATGATTAATTATGTGGCTCTTGTGGAAAAAAATAAACCTGATGTATTAAATGATGGTTCAGAACTCATACAAATGTTAAAGGATAATTTCAAAGATGAGGAAGAACAATTATTCTTAACAAATTTATTCTGTTATCTTAAGTTTAAACCGGAAGAATTTGTAATTAATCTTGATAACATTTGGAAATGGTGTGGATTTGGAAGAAAAGGTGATTGTAAAAATTTACTAGTTAATAATTTCAAAGATGGTACTGATTATATGATTACAGAAAATTCTAAAGAAAATAATATTTCGGCGTACGCCGAAAAACTACCAGGGAGACCAGGCGAATACATTTTCCTCACTATTAGATGTTTTAAGAAATTATGTCTGAAAGCAAAGACTAAAAAGTCAAATGAGATACATGACTACTATATTAGGTTAGAAGAAATAATGAATAAATTACTTATTAAACAATCCGAGGAACTTACTAGAAAATTATTAGAAAGTGAAAAGAAAATAGAGGAAGGCGAAAAGAAAATAGAGGAAGGCGAAATTAGACACGAGGAGAATCTAATTAAGAATTTTAAAAGAAAGCCAGTCATATATGTTGGTCTAATAGAAAGTAATATTGTAAAATTTGGTTATACAGATAATATTGAAGATAGAATAAAAGAACATAGATATAAATCATTTAAAAATTTTAAGTTAGTTTATTTATATGAATCGTTTTATAACAGAGAAATTGAAAGAAGAATAAAAAAACATCCAAATCTTAACTTTACTAAACTTGATAATGAAAATAAAGATGGCCATCATATTGAATTAATTCAACTTAGTAATGAATTTACAATTAGTAATTTAGATAAAATAATACTAGAAATAAAGAGTAAACTTGAATCTGGTGAAATTTTACAAAAAGAGTTATTGGAACTTGAAAATGAAAATTATCAACTTAAGCTTGAAATTGAAAAACTCAAAAGAAGTGATGAGATTAAGTTATTTGAACTAACAAAAATAATTGATGAAAAAAACTTGGAAATTGAAAAATTAAAACATACAATAAGTAAATACAATGAATCATCCCAGGAAGAAGAATTAAAAATAGTTAATATACAATCAAGTAGTATAGTTTCAAAATTAGATCTAGAATTACAAAATATTAAAACAAAATTTTGTCATAATTTCCTAATTGATTTAGTAGCAAAGAAAATATTGGATAACAATAAAAAAATTGATATTAGTTTTGTATTAAGCCTCAATGAGATATTAGATTTATATAGAAAATTTAAAACTAATACTAAATTTAGTGAAAGAATATACAATGATAATTATGAAAAGACATTTATAACAAAAATATTTAATAATATAGATGGTATAGTTAATACATATAAAACAATCGATGGATATCAAGGGCAAGCAAAAATATTTTATGCTGACAAAATTTTTAGATGGATATGTTTAAATTTAGAAATTCCGAGAAGATTTAAAGTTTTATTTTCAGAAATACCATCAATAATAAAAATAATGAGGGACGTTGAATTTGTAAAAAGAATTTATTACATCCTATTAACCCACGATTCAATATTAAAAATTAAAGTACTCTAGAGTGAATTATGATGA
>JACCDW010618116.1_pt1 | contig 10864 bp, 14 predicted proteins | sample 7449781 | NCBI WGS metagenome assembly JACCDW01 (sample SAMN15323449, study PRJNA562643) | freshwater metagenome | isolation source: river surface water | place: USA:Blue River Watershed | collected 2017-08-18
ATGTTACTTTATTAAAAAAGATCATCAAAAAGGAATTGGGAGCAGAAGGTAGATTGGAGTATTCCATCATCATGGACAACAACAATCATCCTTACACCATTAAGGTTCCTACAAGTGATCGCAAGGCCGTGAAAAACACGCCCGTGAGCATGCCCTTGGACATGAGTGAGGCGCGCATCAAGAACCCATTCATCATTCCTGGATTGAGAAAGATTCAAGTGGATTCCAATTTGAATCCCAACTATTCTTTTGAAAACTTTATCGAAGGTGATAGCAACCGATTGGCGCGCAGCGCTGGTTTTGCCGTTGCCAACAAGCCTGGAGGTACTGCATTCAATCCATTGTTGATTTACGGAGGTACAGGATTAGGTAAGACCCATTTGTCTCATGCCATTGGTCTTGAAATCAAAGCCAAGAATCCAGAAAAGACTGTATTGTATGTAAGTTCAGACATCTTCACCCATCAATTCATTGAAGCTGTGAAAAACAACTCCGTCAACGATTTTTCTCACTTCTATCAAATGATGGATGTGTTAATCATCGATGATGTTCAATTCTTCAGTGGAAAAGAGAAAACACAAGATGTATTCTTCCACATCTTCAATCATTTGCACCAAACCGGAAAGCAAATCATTTTGACCAGTGACAAGCCACCGGTTGAAATGCAAGGAATGGAGCAACGTCTATTGTCACGTTTCAAATGGGGATTGAGTGCAGATTTGCAAGTTCCTTCTTTGGAAACTAGAATTGAGATTTTGCGCAAGAAGATGTACGCCGATGGAATTGAATTGCCAGAAGACGTAGTTGAATATTTGGGCTACTCTATCACTTCTAACATTCGTGAACTAGAAGGAGCTTTGATTTCCTTGATTGCACAGTCTTCTTTAAACAAGAAGAACATCAACTTGGAATTGGCGCGTCAGATGATTGACAAGTTTGTTAAGAACACAGCACGTGAAGTGAGCATTGATTACATCCAAAAAGTGGTTTGTGATTACTTTGATTTGCCCATCGAGTTGTTGAAAAGCAAAACGCGTAAGCGCGAAATTGTTCAAGCAAGACAAATCGCTATGTATTTTGCAAAGAAGATGACCAAGTCCTCATTGGCCAGCATCGGTGCCCATTGTGGAGGAAAGGATCATGCTACCGTTTTGCATGCATGCCGGACAGTAAACAATTTGCAGGAGACGGACAAGCATTTCAGAAAATATCTTGAAGACTTGGAAAAGAAGTTGAGCATCGCTTAATGGAGATTCCATCATTACCTAAACAAAGAAACGCAATCCATCGGGTTGCGTTTTTTTTTAAATTATTTTTTTTCTGCAGAACAATAAACGATTATTGTACTCGTAATGACATCAGAAAAAAAATAAAATATTTTTTCTCGTTGTAAATACATTACAATCTGTTTGATTTAGTTTGTTTCATCAAAATTAAATATCATGTAAAACGCAATAGTTGGTAAGAAAAATTTAAGTGTCGAAGGCCATTACTAAAATGGTTCTGGTAACACTATAACCAACTCAACCCGTTTTATGATGAAATCCATTTTGATTCTTGGGTATGTCAAGCATACCCTCCAACTTCGAAAGAAGTTCGTTCCTGTCACCAGTGATTTGGCTGGTTCTGTAGTACCCACTTCCAAGGTGTTGGTTCCCGACTGGCAGCGTTTTGCTGCTGATTACAGGAACATCGTTTCCTGCATGCCCTATCAACAGGGTACAGTGGTGATCATCTTACACCGTAAAGGTGAGGATAGTCAAGTGGTGCATGTCGTTCGCTCAGCGATGGATCTACGTACTGCCGTGAAGTTGACCAAAGATGGTCAATTGATGACTTGGTGTGCTCGTTTTTTCGAGCAAGGTCCTTGCACCTTGACCTTTGAGCTCGTGCTCAATGGTTGAGGACAATATTCACCTCCCCTTATTATGGGGAGGTGAATGTAACAAAAAACAAAAGTGTATTAACCCATAAAACCTAACATTATGAACCTAAGAAAAGCCTTAAAGGAGAAGAACAAAGTGGCCGGCAATCTGAATCAATTGTTTCATCGCATGCGTGAAAACAACATCACAGAAGATGGTCAATCTCGTCCGTATAACAGCAAGGAAGTCCTGCGCGAGATCAATCAAGAGATCGATCAATTGATTGAATTAAAAGTCAAATTACAATTGGCCAATACTCCTATCCTCAATGATATCTATCGTGTGGCTGAACTAAAAGTTTTAATTCGACAGCTGCGATATATGGAGTGCAATGATAGCCGCAAGATCAGTTCAGGCATCATCACCTATCACATCGCTACCATCAAAGCAGATGAGCGCGATCAACTCATCAAGTCCTTGGAAGAGGAGATTGAGGCCATTCACGAGCGTATAGACGCGTTCAATTTCAGAACAAGTCTATAGATTCCGGTTCACTTGTCAGCGCCAACATAAAATTTTGGTATGGAGTAAAGTTATGGTTCAAGATGCGGGGCTTTGCCCAATTCATCAGTCAACACGCCACAGAACTTTTCAGCACTCAGCAATTCCTTCATCCCTTTTGTCGTAATTGCTGATAAGAGAACAGAATCCATAAGCGGGGGGAAACCCCCGCTTTTGCTTTTTATCAAGAATACACATCCCTGCAATGTTCAAAAAAGGAGTGGTCTTAAAAGTCAAAAAAAAATCCATACTCGATTTGAATATGGATCAAAATAAAATGAGAGTATGATTTAATCTTGCCAATTGATACTTTGAACAATGCCCTTTGATACAACTATGCGGTGTTCTTTCTGGTATTTACTGCCATAACCCGCATGAACATACGTCAGCAATTTTCCATCGGGTATCTTGATAGTTCCTGAAAACCAACTGGCCTTCACAGGATCTGAACTTCCAAAGATCAATTTCAAATTCAACCGCTTTAATGTTCCTCGTTCATTTTGATAAGTACCCGATATTCTATTCAAGAAAAGTTGATGATCTACAATACTCCAAGAAGCCTGATAGCCGCGCCAATTGGCTGTTGATAAAGGCAACAAGTTTATCCACTCAGGTCGAGGATTGTCCTTGTATACCTTAAACAAATATTGATGAAAGGGCTCACTATATAAGTTATACCGCTTTCCATTAATCAAGATGCGATCTGTAATTTGTGCTGTCATAGCTATGTTTAATTAAAATGAGGATCAAAACCTGTAAAATCGTGCTTTTGTGGATGAACTGGAATCACTTCAACATTCAACTTCTTGCAATGTAACAAGAAAAAAAACGGCATTTTTATGGGACCACCCGCCTGCACATAAATCTTTTGAACCTTGTGTTTTGCAATATACAATCTCAAGATTAGAAAAAAGCCTCTGATGAATTCATCTAAAGAAGTATCTATCGCCTGTCTAAGTGTTTTAATGATCAACACCTTCTCGTTTCCTCGCTCCATCATTCGAAATGGGCTAAGGACACTCGTTCCTTTAGACCTCACCCAACCGTTCATTCGCAAACGATGAACCACCAAATCCATGACATCAATGTACATATCGAAAATTTTAAAGGTTAAACTGAAATACAACTATCCAAACAAAAGATTAAAAAACTTATTTCTATTAAGTATTTTAATTCTACCAATCGAAATTAAATTTACATTTGCGAAAATGTTTCAATACAAATAATATGTCACCAAAGAATAAAGCTGTATCCCCTAATATCAAAGGCGTTGCTGTGAATAAGAAAACTTCAACCATTCATGAAAAAAACGTAAAGGGAAACAAAGAACAGTTCAGAAGATGGTTACTTATTGATCGTTGGTTGTCCAATAATACAAACGGTTTTACCGTAAAGGAAATAACAGCCTTGATCAATGAGCAATTGGCCGAAGATGGAATTACCAAACGAAATGGTAAACCAAAAAGTGTGAGTGAAAGAACCATTTATGATGATTTGAATGGAATACAGGACATCTTTTCTCAAAAGGTTGAGATTGTGCGTGAAAGGATTGAGAATTGTACTGTGGTCAAATATGCTCATCCAACCATGTCCATATTCAATGTCAACATTACCCAAGAAGAATACACTAGATTGATGTTTATTTTAAAACAGAGCAAGTCACTGGTCGATGACGACATTTATAAAGAAACCGAGCATTTGATTAAGCGTCTTTTAAATCCATCATCGTTCTCCTTGGTGAAGCAAAAGGAATTGCCAACCCAATTCATTCAAACAGACTCAACAAGTTTGGATGCCAGGTGGCTGAATGATTTACTTCAATGCATTTCCAACAAGATTTGCATAAGAATGGATTACAATAGAAATGGATTAAGTGCAAAGCGATATCATTTGGCTCCGTTGGCCTTGAAGCAGCACAAAGGAAAATGGTACTTGGTAGGACATGATTTGGAAAATTTTGAAAAGGATCAAAAAGTATTTAGGGTGTCTCGGATTGTTCAATTGATCCGCAGTTCGGAGAAATTCCCGAGCATCACCAGCTATTTCAACATCAATGACTATTTCAAATATTCGATTGGTATCCATCAGGAGGTGAATGGTAAGACAATCCATGTTTCTATGCAGATATTGGATAAATTTTGGATGCAAGAGTTGGCCTTGTTTCCAATGAATGAGACGCAAAAATTGACCGAGCTTGAAGATGGCACGATGCAATTGGACATTGAGACCTATGACTCAAAGGAGTTGATTGATCAATTGTTGGTATTTGGAAGAGGGGTTAAACTGATTTCTCCGGAAAGCGTTCGCAAGAAGTTGTTGGCAAAGCTGGAAGAGATGGCAGCTTTTTTAAATGAGAAAATAAATTGAATCCAACGGTGAAAAAATTTCTAAATGAAATATTCAGGATGGATTCTTATTTTTTTTGCGTAAAAATGATTTAGAGGTGATGACGATTGGTTTTTCTGAAATAAAAATGTTGAAGTAAAGTAAGCGTTTGGCCAGTTTGAAGAACTAGGGATCGAAAGTGGTTTAGAAATTCCAATTCGATTTAAAAGACAGTACATCGGAAACTGAAACTCAAAATCAGTCAGGTGATGATTCAACATTTCAAAGATCAATTGACAAATTTGATGGTGTTGTTTAATGATAGACTCGGATTGAGATAGCAAAACACCTCTGCAAAATCTACCAATTAATGCAATTTCTTCCTGACTATTTTTGCAGTGTTTAAATGATTTTAATGTATCCGTTATGATTTGTTCGACGTGATTAATTTTAGTCTTTGTTTTTTCATGACGATTATTGATCAACCTCAATTCAATCTTCCGAGATTGGTGGTGGATATTGGTAGATTCATGGCAAATCCAATCCCAATTGAGGTGAGAATTTTTGGATCCCATCTCCATAATTGCTTTGCGCGATTGATACAATTCAATAAAATCAGTTTCTATCAAATCTGCATTCTGCTTAAAAATTTCAGAAATGCTTTTCCCATAGCCACCATAGACATCATCTTCATCAATAAATTTCAGGAAAAAGAAATCTCGACCCAATCTGTTATCTGCAAGTTTTTTTAAATACTGCTTATTCAAATCGTAATTCCCATGCAACTTTCTAGATAGATCCTTGGCTAAAAACGAACTTGAATTATTCAATTGAACTATTTCTAAAAAAAGTTTTGAAGCCTCTTTTACATTATTCATTTCAAGCGCCGCTTCAAATTCAATTTGCATTTCAAAGGGATAACTTTCAAGATTATTTTCAATTTCATTTGATTCTATAAAAGCATTGAAATTAGGATATCCGAGAAATAAGCAAAGCTCGTCTAAGGTTTTTTGTCTTGGATTGGTTTTCGTTTTTGCCAAACCAAAGATTCGACTTAATGTAGAATAGGAAATATATGTACCTTTTCTTTTGAGCCATTCGTCGAGCTTTTTGCAATTGTAAATGGTATTAAATCGAAACCCAACTCTATGCTCTAATGCTAATTTTAATTTGTGCAATTCAGGACTCACCCTGCTAATCTAGTCAAATTTAGTTGAATAATTTTTCACTTTTCCATTTGAAACAAAATGAAATGGACGCGTATTATTCAACCTTTTATCTTCGAGAATAAGTAAAGAACAAAATGTCTCTGGTATGACACTATTGGTCAACACAAGGAAAACGTGTTGAAGTCGTTCGATTACTTTGTTTTTAGTTAAATCATATTTGGACTCGTGATTGAAACCTAGTGTCAATTGCAACAATTTCGCAATACGTCCCATAGGTTTGTCAAAAAAACAAAACAACTATGGAAAACACTACCAACATCCGCTCCATCAAAAAGTTTGCGTTTCCTAAAAACGTAATCGTTTACTTGATTAACAATCAGTATTACATCAATCGTTTCATTGAAAAAGTTGCGTTTTGCACCATTCAAAATGAAAAGTTTTTTCCTGCCAATAAAACACAACTCAAAAAATTTGGGGTTGTATTCGAAAGCAAAGTGACCAAAAAGAAAAAAGAAAAAGTTCTTCCCCCTCCCCCAGCCCAGTTTCTTGATCAAAAAACAAAGCGTGCGTTCTTAACTCCTAAAAAAAAGTAAAGCCATGACAGCAAAAGAATTTATCGAGCAATTTAATCAAACGGATCAAGTGGTATTATTGATTGGCAAACGAGATGTCAAACCACTGGATGCCCCAGTATTGGTTCAGCTTGGGAGATGGTTAGCCATGAATCTTCCACAAGCCACCTTTCGAAGTGGCAATGCTTCAGGGGCAGATTCCCTTTTCATTCAGGGAGTTGCCTCTGTCACGCATGCCAAGATTCAAATTTTTGCGCCTTACACAAGTCACCGCCCAAAAAAAGAATATAAGCCCTATCTGACGGGATTGGATCAAGTTAACCTGGCCAATGAACCCATGGTGGCCTATGGTCTAAATACAAGCAATGGTCGTTTGGTGCAATCCTATCTCAATCATGAGGAGAATAAATTGTCCGCAAAAGGTGCCTATATCTTACGCGATTGTTGGATGGTCTTTGGAGATGCCAATCGACTTCCCGCCAATGTCACCATTGCTTATGACGATTTATCCGCTCCCAATCAAGGAGGTACAGGATTCACCATTCAACTGTGCATCAATAAAAGAGTGCAGGTCATCAAACAGAATGTTTGGATGGGTTGGTTGAATGAAAATATATTATAGGAAAATAATAACATTTTTTTTATACTAATACATAATATTATACATTTACATAAAATACAATTATGAAGATTTCGGAATTCAATAATCTATGGAGTCAAAGCTTCGCTCCATTAACAAATGAAACAATCCCTAATTATGAGGAATTTGTAATTAGTGAAAGAATGTTTGAAGACTATTTAGATATTTTCAGAGGCTTTAATAGCCGAACTGACGACCTTGATATGCCTTACCCTCATCCTTTTTTTGATAAAGAAGGGAATTCACTTCTTGGATTAAAACCTTGTATAAAATATATCTTGATTGGAGAGGCCAGACCAAAATGTAAAGAACCACAATTGAACGAGTGTAATGGTGATGAAGCAAATACCTATTTCTATAATATTCAACATGTAGGAATGACTCCTTGGTTAAATGCACCAAGATTAAATTGGGGTTGTCCACCATTTTGGCCATGCCCAACCAATAAAATTCAAACATTACTTTGCCTAGCATCTAAAGGTGTAATATTAATGGATATTTTTCCCTTTGCTATTCCTTATGGTCCGATCCGGCCTAAATTAAACGACGGCGGAACAACAAAAAAATTCTGGGATAGCTCTAGCAACTCATATAGTGTTGCTAATCGGATTAATGATATTAAAGATTTATTATGTAACGATTGGGACTTGAGTTTGATTGCTCCATGTATAATCTCTGAGCATATTATCAATCCAGCAAATGCTCTTACACCTATAGCAACCACACCAACCGGACAGCATTCCATTCAATTTAGAACACTTATGCCTGATCCAACACGGTGTCGATTAGGCGCAGATTGGAGAAAAGTTGCTGTTTCATCAGCAGGCGCACCAACACAAAATTTAATAAATAAATCATTTTAATATGGGAAGTAAAGATGATTTTTGGGACTTTAAATCCAATTTGAGCTTTGTCTTATTGGTTTTAGGAGGGATTTTTATTTTCAATGTACTGTATGATAGTTATGATTCATATGTTCGAGAAAAAGAACATGAAAGGTATCAAGAAATAAATAATTTAAATAAGGAATTGGTGAGAGAGCAAGAAAGAGAAAGAGAGAATAACAATAATAACCAGCAAGATTTAAAAGATAAAAATCAAACAGAAAATACTGACGAACCAGAAAAAGTTAGGAAAATTATTTGCTCAAAGTGTAACGGTACTGGAAGCATAGTAAAACAATGTGAGCAATGCAATTACAACATCGAGGATGTCCAACAACGCAGTGGCGGATATAATAGATATAAGGGCAACGGAGGTCATGAACTCAGAGCCTGTAGGTTATGCAATGGTAGAGGGAAACATACTTCATATTGTAATCTATGTTTTGGAGATGGATACCAAAAATTAGAGTGAGGTTAAACTGGTATGAAAAAGCTTACAATCTTCGTTCTACTAAGCTTAACCTTAACAAAGGCATTCTCTCAAGATCTTGATTCTATCAGAATGGAATTCAACAAATTGATGAAAGAATACATCGACAAGAACAACGGTAACACCATCCGTGATATCGTTAGAGCCGAGGATGATGTTTGGGTAAAAAAAGGATTTTGGATTTTTAGACACAACGAGAAAGTTCACGTTGATGCTATCTACGGTCCTAACCATGGTAAATTAGACGAAGCTAAAGAGGTTCAGCATCTTACGGACTGGTCAGCTGATCAGGCTAGATATTTGAGAGAGGTTAGCATTTATAAACAAAAGACAAATCCAGGAATGATCGCTTATTTATCCCACGGGCAGAAAGCAGAATTAGATAGCGTCCCCGATTCTGCATTAAGTAAACCAAGAAAGAGTTTATTGAAAACAGAGGTTTTAGTTATGAACCAGGGTTTCAGAACTGAGGAGGGTATACCAGAAGAATCAGCTAAAGAATTTGCCAAAGAAGCTTTCAATAATCTTTTAGCATCAAAACCACATAAGAAAATAATCGATGAAGCATCTAGCAGATTTGGAACAGGTATTACACTAATACCGGTAGCTCCGGAACAAGTTGTAAGATACAGTGAAACCGGATTTGATGGTGTAAAAAAAGAGGGTGTACGTATAGAGAAAGCAGATGACTTTGACAAAAGAGGCTATACAGTAATAATTGTCTGTAACTTTTAATATGTGCGATTAATCGAACAAAATGTTTGGATGGGGTGGTTAAATGAAAAAATCAATTAAGATCAAACATATGAACCTAAAAGAACAAATTCTATGTGATGTTGCCGAGAAACAAATTTTCGGTCATCAACCCTTTGCATCCAGCTCCATTTCGCCTTTGAAATGCAAATTGGAAAATCACCAAGGTGTTCACCCCAATGAAATCAAATTGTGGTTTTTTTCTGGTTGTATTCAAAATCGCATTCAACATATGGATGGTTGGCATCAAATATTTGATTTGTACGCTGACCTAACAAGAGAATTGAATGAACGATTTAAAGTTCAAATGTATGATCTATGGCAAGATGAAGCCTACCTAGAGAAGTTGAATGCATGTGATTCAGATTCGCAGTACTATTTTGCTCATTCGCAAAAGACATCGATGAGCGTTGTTCGTTTTTCTAATGATAATCGCATCATTTACTACTTTGTTTCTGAGAGTTTAATATTCCAAAAGTGGTTAATGTCATTTGTTGAATCAGAAAATTGGATGCTTTATATTGGTGCCATTGGAAATGGTTTTGAAGAGACAATGCAAATGCATGATATTGGTATCATGCAATTGGTTTATGGACAAGAATCCACTCCATTTGCCGTTATTGATGATTATCACGTAGAACGCATGAACAGAGAAGAATATTTAAAAGAATACGCTGTAAATTCAACTCATGATTCAGGGAACAACAGAACAATACATTATTATGGGCACAAGGAACGAGATAAGGAGATTAGTGCATTACAAATATTTTTGAATCTAGTAATTTAAGTTCACACCATCAACCCCACAAAAAACATCCAATTCAATACCCAAACCCAAGCGCCCAGTGAGGGGCGTTTGTTGGGTATATAAGACAACAGCCAAGAAAACAATACGCCCAACCACATCCATGCTGCATAATTGTTCCATGGTACATGGTTCATTTCAAACATCCAATATTCCAATTGTGGCGCAACTTGTTCGATGATCAAATCCGTTAATGTCATCAACATTCCTCCTCCCAATGCCAGTATCCATCTGTTGTTGACTCCCCATGCCCATCGAAGCAAGCTCAAACTGCTCCAAGTCATAATGACCCAATTGACACCTATTACAACGGGGATATCCCACAACTTCCAACCAAGTCCCTCTCCATATTGATAAAAACCAAATGGACTTCCTGTATGCACTCCTCGCCACTCGATGTAAAATCCAGCAAGGATAATGGTGCAGAAGAAAATCAGCTTCTTCCAACTCCAATCTTCGAGTAATAAAAACATAAAGGTCAAGCACAAGCTCATTGCGCTCAAGGGTATGAACAAAGTCGGATAAAGAATCAATCCCAAGAATCCTACTCCGTACAATATCGCGATGATCCATCTGGTATTCATGGTTCAAATATAGAATCAAAGAATTTGAAACAATCAAAAATTTGGTATATCTTTGTGGTATATACCAAAGAAAATGAAAATGCTATCCCTAAAATTAGATGATGTTGTTTTTGATGAAACTGAAAAGGTCATCAAACAACTGGACATGCCACGCAATCGTTACATCAATGAGGCATTGGCCATGTACAACCGTTATCACAAAAGAAAAAGATTGAA
>JACCDW011001164.1_pt1 | contig 10863 bp, 15 predicted proteins | sample 7449781 | NCBI WGS metagenome assembly JACCDW01 (sample SAMN15323449, study PRJNA562643) | freshwater metagenome | isolation source: river surface water | place: USA:Blue River Watershed | collected 2017-08-18
CACGGTGTCGCCAGGGGCGAACTCGGGGATCTTCTTGCCCAGGCGGGCCATTTCCTCTTGTTCGAGGGTCTGGATCAGGTTCATGGTTTCCTCGGCGATCGTGCCCGCGCTACACAAGGGGCCCCAAAGCGGTGTCCGGCGCAAGCCGGATCGTGATGCTGGCGGGGCGGCCGGGCAGAGGATCGGAAAAGCCTGTGATTATAGCCCGGCGGCCGCAGAGGCGTCCAGACGGGCCAGCCAGGCCTCGTCCTCGGGAGCCAGGCGCCCGGCCTGGCGGGCGCCGGCGAGCAGGTCGGGGCGCAGTCGGGCGGTGGCCGCCAGGCGCTGCTGGCGGCGCCAGCGGTCGATCCGGGCATGGTGGCCCGACAGCAGTTCCTCGGGCACGCCCTGCCCCTGCCAGGTCTCGGGGCGGGTGTAGTGGGGGCAATCGAGCAGGCCGTCCAGGGCGGGGTTGAAGCTGTCCTCCTGGTGGCTGCCCTCGTCGTTCAGGACCCCCGGTTGCAGGCGGGCCACGGCGTCGAGCAGGGCCATCGCGGCGATCTCGCCCCCGGACAGGACGAAGTCCCCCAGGCTCATTTGCACATCGACATGCTGGTCGATGAAGCGCTGGTCGATGCCCTCATACCGGCCGCACACCAGGATCCCGCCGGGGCCCTGGGCCTCGCGGGCGACCAGGGCGTGATCGATGCGCTGACCGGTGGGAGAAAACAGGATCACCGGGGCGGTGTCGCCCTCCCCCCGGTCGGCCCGGACCGCCTGCAGGCACTGGCGCAGGGGTTCGGCCAGCATGACCATGCCCGGGCCGCCGCCGAAGGGGCGGTCGTCCACGCGCCGGTAGTTGCCCTCGGCGTAATCGCGCAGGGCCCACAGGCGCACGTCCACGAGCTTGCCCTCGTAGGCGCGGCGGGTCACGCCCGCCTGGAGAAAGGGCGCGAAGAGTTCAGGAAAGAGGGTGATGACGTCAAAGCGCATGGCCACCCCGGGTCAGTAATCGGGCTGCCAGTCGACGGTGATGCGCCGCCCGGGCAGGTCGACCGCGTCCACGTAGGCCGAGACGAAGGGGATCATGCGCTCCACGGCCTTGTCCCCTTCCTGCGCCACGGCCACCAGCACGGTCTGCGGGCCAGTAGAGAGCAACTCGCGCACCTCGCCCAGGAGCACCCCCTCGCGATTGACCACGGCCAGGCCGATCAGGTCGACCCAGTAGTACTCGTCGTCCCCGGCGGTGGGAAAGCTCGAACGGGGAATGAAGATGCGCGCGCCGCGCAGGGCCTCGGCGGCATTGCGGTCGTCGATGTCCTGGGCGCAGGCCACGACGCTGTCGGAATGCTCCTTGGCCTCGCGCACCCGCAGCAGCACCGTGCCGGTGAAGGTCTTGGCGCCCTTCTCGGCGGGTTGCAGATACCAGCGCTTGGAAGAAAAAAGCGCTTCCGGGGAAGCGCTGTGGGGCAGGACCTTGAACCAGCCCTTGATGCCCCAGGCGTCCAGAACCCGCCCGACTTCGACGGCGTCGTCGGGAAGCGGCGCGGCTTCCAGGGGCAGGTTCATGCAGACCCCTGAGGGGATCAGGCGGCCTTGGCGGCGGACTGCTTGACCAGGCGCTCCACGGTGGGAGAAGCCTGGGCGCCCACGCCCTGCCAGTAGGTCAGGCGGTCCTGGGCGACGCGCAGGCCTTCTTCGCCTTCCTTGGCATTCGGGTTGTAGAACCCGATGCGCTCGATGAAGCGGCCGTCACGGCGCACGCGCTTGTCGGCGACGACGATGTTGAAGAACGGACGGCCCTTGGAGCCGCCGCGGGAGAGTCGAATGACGACCATGATTTATCCTTCGGGTGGAGGGCGGACACGACATGCGCCGCCCTGAATTTCTCCCAGCGTTTGAGACACGCGACTTGGCCACCCGGCCAGCGACACGCTGAAAAGCCCGCGATTATAACCTTCTGACACGAATGCCCCAGATCCGCCCCAGCCAGGACGCCGACCTGCCCGCCATCACGGCCATTTATGGCCATCACGTGCTGCACGCCACCGGCACCTTCGAGACCGAGCCCCCCTCCGGGGCGGACATGGCCGCCCGCCGGGCCGACGTGCTGGCCAAGGGCCTGCCCTACCTGGTGGTGGTGGACGCCGGCCAGGTGCTGGGCTTTGCCTACTGCCAGTGGTTCAAGCCCCGGCCTGCCTACCGTTTCAGCGCCGAGGACTCCATCTACCTGCACCCGGACGCGCGCGGCAAGGGCCTGGGCCGCCTGCTGCTGACCGCCCTGGTCGAACAGGCGGAGAAAGTCGGCATCCGCAAGCTGATCGCGGTCATCGGGGATTCGGCCAATGCCGGCTCGGTCGGGGTGCATCGGTCCCTGGGCTTCGAGCCCGCGGGCGTGATCCGCAGCTGCGGCTGGAAATTCGGCCGCTGGCTGGACATCGTGCTGATGGAAAAGACCCTGGGCGACGGCGACCGCACCGCGCCCGCAGAATGACGTCCATGAAGAACAAGACCCTCGCCGCCTGGCTGGCGTTTCTGGGCGGGCCCCTGGGCCTGCACCGCTTCTACCTGCATGGCCTGGGCGACCTTTGGGGTTGGGCCTTGCCGATTCCCACCGCCCTGGGCGTCTACGGCCTCCAGCGCGTGCAGGCCCATGGCCAGGACGACGTCCTGAGCTGGCTGCTGATACCGCTCCTGGGGTTCACCATCGCGGGCTGCGCGCTCACGGCCATCGTCTACGGCCTGACCGACCGCGTGAAGTGGAACGCGCGCTTCAACTCCGAAGCGGGCGAAGAGGCTCCCGCAGGCGCCACGGGCTGGCTCACGATCTTCGCGGTGGCCGCGGCGCTGATGATCGGCACCGGCGTGCTGATGGCGAGCATCGCCTTCAGCTTCCAGCGCTATTTCGAGTACCAGATCGAGGAAGGCCGCCGGATCTCGCAGTGATCAATACATCTGCAGGCTCACCCAGTAGGCCAGGGCCGCCACGAAGGCGCTGGCGGGGATGGTCAGGATCCAGGCCCAGATGATGTTGCCCGCCACGCCCCAGCGCACCGCGCTGGCGCGCTGGGTGGAGCCCACGCCGACGATGGCGCCGGTGATGGTGTGGGTGGTGGACACCGGAATGCCCAGGGCCGTCGCCAGGAACAGGGTCATGGCGCCGCCCGTCTCGGCGCAGAAGCCGCCCACCGGTTTGAGCTTGGTGATCTTCTGGCCCATGGTCTTGACGATGCGCCAGCCGCCGAACATCGTGCCACCCGCGATGGCCACATAGCAGCTGACGATCACCCAGGTCGGCGGGCTGGATTCGCCCGCCGCGGTATAGCCGGTGGCAATCAGCAGCATCCAGATGATGCCGATGGTCTTCTGCGCGTCGTTGCCGCCGTGGCCCAGGCTGTAGGCGCCCGCGGACACCAGCTGGAAGCGGCGAAACCACCGGTCGATCTTCAGGGGCGCGGCGCGGCGGAACAACTGCGCCACGATCACCATCATCAGCGACCCGAGCAGGAAGCCCAGGGCCGGCGAGACGAAGATGAACAGCACGGTCTTGCCCACTCCCCCGGACAGCAACGCCCCGGTACCGGACTTGGCGATCACCGCGCCCACGATGCCGCCGATCAGGGCGTGCGAGGAGCTGCTGGGGATGCCGTAGTACCAGGTGACGATGTTCCAGGTGATGGCACCCACCAGCGCGCCGAAGACCACGTGCGTGTCCACCACCCCGGGCTGCACGATGCCCTTGCCCACGGTGGCGGCCACGCTCAGGTGGAAGATGAAGATGGCGACGAAGTTGAAGAAGGCCGCGAACACCACGGCCTGCGTCGGGCGCAGCACGCCCGTGGAGACCACCGTGGCGATGGAGTTCGCCGCGTCGTGGAATCCGTTCATGAAGTCGAATGCCAGGGCCAGCGCCACCAGCAGGATGACCACCCAGAGGGCGGCCTGGGTCACCGTTGCGGCTTCCATCCCTTGATGCTCCGCTCGCTCAGGACTGCTCGAGGATGATGCCCTCGATCACGTTGGCCACGTCCTCGCACTTGTCGGTCACGGTCTCGAGCAGCTCGTAGATGGCCTTGAGCTTCAGCACCTCCCGCACATCGGGCTCCTCGCGGAACAGGCGGCTCATGGCGCTGCGCATGACGCGGTCGGCGTCGGACTCGAGGCGGTCGATCTCCTCGCAGGTCTTGAGGGCGGCATCGGCCACGGCCTGGTCGGCGAGCTTGCCGATCAGGGCCACGGCATCCTTCACGCGCTCGCAGCACTTGACGCTCAGGTCGGTCAGGCGGGTGATCTCATCGTTCACGGCGCGCAGGTCGTACAAGGCCATCGTCTCGGCCGAGTCCTGAATGAGGTCGGCCACATCGTCCATGGTGTTGATCAACTGGTGGATCTGGTCACGGTCGATGGGGGTGATGAAGGTGCGGTGCAGGGCACGGTTCACCTCGTGGGTCACGCGGTCGGCGGCGCGCTCGGCGTTGTCCACGTCGCGGTTGTACTGCTCGCGCAGGTGCGGGTCGCTATAGTTGGCCACCAGCTGCTGGAAGGCCCGCGCCGCCTCGACGATGCGGTCGGCATGCTGGTTGAACATCTCGAAAAAATTGCCTTCGCGCGGCAGCAGCTTGCCAAAGAACATGGGATCTATCTTTCCTGACGGGTCGTCAACGGGTGGCAGTTTACCGTCGAAGGCCGCAGGGGCTCCCGGCCTCACGGTTTTGCATGCGGACGACGCCTGCATCCTGGTGGACAAACCCGCGGGCCTGCTGTCGGTGCCGGGACGCGGGCCGGACAAGCAGGACTGCCTGGCCCGGCGCGTGCAGGCCGCCTTCCCGGACGCCCTCGTGGTCCACCGGCTGGACATGGCGACCTCGGGCGTCTGGCTCATGGCGCGGGGCCTGGCCATGCAGCGCGCCTTCAGCCGCGCGTTCGAGCAACAGATCGTGGACAAGCGCTACGTTGCGGTGGTGGCCGGACGCATGACCCCGCCCGATACCGACGACGGGTGGGGCGAGATCGACCTGCCGCTGGCGGCGGATTGGCCACGCCGGCCCTTGCAGAAGGTGGACCGGCATCAAGGCCGCCCCAGCCTGACCCGCTGGCGCATCCTGGAGGAAGGCGAGGACCGCACCCGCCTGGAGCTGGCACCGCGCACCGGCCGCAGCCACCAGTTGCGGGTGCACCTTCAGGCGATCGGCCATCCGATCCTCGGGGACACCCTGTACGCGCCCCCGAAGGCGCAGGCCCTCGCGCCCCGGTTGCTGCTGCATGCCTGCGAACTGCGGATGACGCATCCGGCCAGTGGCGAGCCCTTGCGCGTGCGGTCCTCCGCGCCCTTCTAGCGCCTGGTCCCAGGGCCGCACGGCCTCGCGCCAGCACGTTAGGATGGCGCGATGACCTCTCCCCACCTCACCCTCCTGACGGGCGCATCGCGCGGCATGGGGCTGGCGATGGCCAGCCAGTTGCTGCGCGCGGGCCATGACCTCGTGTGCATCTCCCGCCGCGCCAACGACGCGCTCGTGGCCCAGGCCACCGAAGCCGGCGTGGCCCTCGAGCAATGGACGATGGACCTCACGCAGCCCGAAGCGGCCGCCGCCCGTCTCGCGCAGTGGCTGCAGGCCCGGGGACACGCCGGCCTGCAAAGCGTCACCCTGATCAACAACGCGGGCGTGATTCCCCGCCTGGCGCCGCTGGGCGAGATCGACAGCGCCGACCTGGCCAACGCGCTGCGCGTGGGCCTGGAGGCCCCGATGCTGCTGTCCGGCGCCTTCCTGCGCGCCACGAAGGACTGGACCTGCACGCGCAAGATCCTGAACATCTCCTCGGGCCTGAGCCGGCGGGCCATGGCCTCGTCGGCGGCCTATTGCGCCGCCAAGGCGGGCATGGACCACTTCACGCGCTGCGTGGCCCTGGAGGAAGCCTTGGCGCCCAACGGAGCGCGGGTGTGTTCACTGGCCCCCGGGGTGATCGACACGGACATGCAGGTGCAACTGCGTGGCGCGGATGCCCACAAGTTCCCGGACGTGGGCGGCTTCATCAGCCTCAAGACCCAGGGCCACCTGACATCCCCCGAGGCAGCGGCCGCACGGGTGCTGGCCTATCTGGCGCGTACGGATTACGGCAGCCAGCCGGCCGCTGACGTGCGCGAGGCCTGAGGCCTCATCTCACGGATCCTGGAAACCGCCCCGGCGCAGAGTGACCACCAGCGTGTCGCGGTGACCCGCGCCGGCCAGGGGCTGGATGGGGGTGGATTCGTGGATCACGCGCTCATCGTCCAGCAGCAGCAGGCTCCAGGGCTGGGTCAGCGTGAAACGCACGCCCGTGGGGCCTTGCGCCTCGAACACACGGGTTTCGGCGCCCTTGATGCCTACACGCGCCACCAGGAACACGGCCACCAGGTCGACGCCATCCCGGTGCGCCCCCTCGGGCGTGGGCCGTCCGATGCCGTCGGTGGTGTCAATGCGGAACTGGTGGGCCTCGACGAACCAGGGCTGCGCGCCCTTGAGCCCGCTGGCCACGCGGCCCAGGCCCGCCAGCAGCCGCTGCCAGGCCGGATCACGGGTCAGCGCGGGCAGCATCGGTTCGAACCAGCGCTCCATGCCGCCATGCAAGGCGTTGTAGGACACCGGCTGCCAATGGGCCCGGTGCGCCACCTGGGTCACGCCATCGCCTTCGACGATGAAGCTGGCATGCCGCCGGCGCCGGTAGCGCCCGCCATCCTTCAGGTAATTGTCGGGGGGCAGGTCGTTCCAGCCTGAGTCCCAGGCCAGCAGGCTGGCCTGGGGAACCTGCGCGAGGTCCGAGACGGCCGCAGCATCCAGGACGGCGTAGCCCCGGGACCTCAGCTGCTGCGTCAGTTCACCGGGCGGGGTCAGCGGCGGCGCGAGCACCTCAGGCCTCGACCTGGACGCCCTTCCAGAAGGCGACGCGCCCCCGGATGGATTCAGCCTCGGGCTTGGGGTCGGCGTAGTACCAGGCCGCCTCGGGATTGAGCTCCCCCTCGACCAGCAGCGAGTAGTAGCTGGCCTGCCCTTTCCAGGCGCAAGTGGTCTTGTGGTTGCTGAAGGTGACGTAGCGCCGGTCCAGGCTGTCGGCCGGGAAATAGTGGTTGCCTTCGACCGTGACGATGTCGTCGCTTTGCGCGATGACCGCGCCGTTCCAGGTGGCTTTCATGGGGCTATTGTCGCCGCGCCGGCCACGTGTTCGCGGCGACAGGGCTCACGCCTCCGTTCTGCACCAGGACCTGGGAGCCGGGCGCGATGGGGACGGACTGTTCGAAGCGCCGGATCGAGCCGTCGGCCATGCGGATGGTCAGCCGGTAAAAGTAGGTCGCCAGCTCGCTCGGTGGCTGGGTGAGCGTCAGGGTGGCCACCGATTCGACGGTGCCACAACTCGGACACTCGTGGGCCCAGGCCTGCACGTGGGCGGGCAGTCCCATCGGCGCATGCCGCTGAAGTCCGGTCAGGCTGATCACCCAGGTGAGGGACACCCCCACCAGGGCCAGGACCGTTTTCGGATTGACCAGGGACGTGTGACCTGTCCGCCACCAGGCACGTCGTCCGGTCGTGATTGCCGTGTCATTCACGCTTACTCCCTCCCTGGCCGGGTTTGTAAGACGCGAGCACGGCAAAATCTGTAGGACAAGCACCCAGCGGCGCATGAGCTCACCCCGGAGCCGGGCGGCGCTGGGGGGCGTCAGGCCTGGCCGAAGGCGCTGGCCAGAAGTTCGTAGGACCGCCGCTGGACGGCCGGATCCCAGGTCCAGGTGATGACCGCGAGTTCCTCGACCTGCAACTGCGCGGCCAGGGCCTCGAGCCTGTCCTTCACCTGCTGCGGGCTACCCACGAAGGAGCGGCGCCTGAGGGCGTCGGCCTCGGCCGCCTCGGCGGGTGAATAGGCGCGCAGGGCCTCCTGCGGCGGCAGCATGGGGCCGAAGCGGCCGGTGAGTCGGTCGATGCGGGCGCGCTCACGGCTTCGGAACTGGAACCACGCTTCCTCCTCGGTCTCGGCGGCCAGGGCCCAGACGCAGACGGCGGCCTGCGGGCGCTCGATCGCGCCCGGCCGGAAGTGGCGGCGATACAGCGCCAGGGCTTCGGACGCGCCCTGGCCGTCAGTGATGAAGTACGCGAAGGCGTAGGGCAGGCCCAGGTGTGCCGCCAGCTGCGCGCCATAGCCGGAGCTTCCGAGCATCCACAGATCGGGCGTGGTCGGGCCCGTGGGGAAGGCCTGCACGCCGTGCCCCGGGTGGCCGGGCGGCATGGGCTCTGCGCGGAGCCAGGCTTGCAACTCGACGACCTGCTGCGGGAAGTCATCGCCCGAACCCGCGTGCGGATTGAGCAGGCGCGCGGTACGCATGTCGCCTCCGGGCGCGCGGCCCACGCCCAGGTCGATGCGGCCGGGGGCCAGGGCCTCGAGCACGCGGAATTGCTCGGCCACCTTGTAGGCGGTGTAGTGCGGCAGCATGACGCCGGCGCTGCCGATGCGGATGCGGGAGGTGCGCGCGGCGATGGCCGCCATCAGCACCTCCGGGGCGCTGCCGACGATGGCGGGAATGCTGTGGTGCTCGCTGACCCAGAAACGCTCATAACCCAGCGCTTCGCAGCGCTCGGCCAGGGCCAGGGTGTGGCGGATGGATTCATCCTGCGGGTGGCCCACGCGGGCCACGGACTGGTCAAGGACGGACAGCTTCAGGGACGGCATGGTTCGAGGTTCGCACAAAAGCCGCAGGCCTGCCGCCTCATGGCAGCAGGTGCCAGGCCAGGAACGCGGTCAGCACCAGGGCCATGAGGGCAAGGCCCGCCGTGAAGGCCAGGGTGGCGATGTCACGCCACAGGCGCTCGCGCTTCGCAGGCGCCTCGTGCGGGGTGATGAACTGGTCGATGCCGCGCGGGGAGCGCCCCAGCAGGCGCGTGAAATCGGCCGCCGGCGCTGCATTGCCACGCAGCAGCATGCCGGCGGTCTCGGCATCCAGGATGCTGCCGGGGATCACGCTGGCCACCCGGGCAGACAGCATGAACACCCAGGTGGGCAGCGGCAGCACCCAGGGCCAGGGCCCAGGCAGGCCGAGGGCCGCGCGCAGACCGCGCAGGTACTGCGCCATCGACACCGGTTGCGGGCCGACGCAGGCGATCGTGGCCACGGGCCTGGGCGGCGCCTGCAGCACCGCGAGCACGCCCTGCACCACATCGTCCACATGGACCGGCTGAACCTGCATGCCACCGGCCTGGGGCATGGCCAGCACGGGAGACGCGGCCATCACGTTGAACATGGCGGCGCCGGGGCTGTCACCGTAAACGATGGAGGGCTGGAGCACGGCGCCCGCCACCGGCAAAGCGCGCAGGGCGTCATCGGCGGCCTTCTTTCTGCGGTGGTAACGGCTTTGCGCGCCGTCGTCCGCGCCCAGGGCGGAGATTTGCACCACGCACGGCACCCCCGCCTCGGCCGCGGCCTGGAACAGGGCGCGGGGCGCGCGGTCATGCAGGGCCTCGAAGGTCTGGCCCGATTGCTCGCGGATGATGCCCACGGCGTTGATCACGGCATCGACACCCGCCAGGTGGGGCCGCCAGAAGTCCGCTGTCGGTACCTGGGCGAGATCGGCCTGCACCGCGCGCCAGGACCCTGCGCCCAGCGACAGCCGGGAGGGTTCGCGCACGGCGCACACCAGCTCGTGCCCCTGCTGCAACAAGGCACGGGCCAGGGTTTGACCGATGAAGCCGGTGGCTCCCGTCATCAGCACTCGCACGCCACTCTCCTGAAGGTGAACGGGCGCGAGTCTAGCCCCCGATCGATGCCCTTGCGCGGCGCTCACCCAGGCTGCCCGGAGCTTATGATCGCCGCGCCATGACGACCCACTTCACTCCTCAAGCGCATGCCCAGGCCCTGGCTGGGGCCTGGAACGGAGCGCCGCGCGTGTCCGCCGCCACCCTGCCGATCGCCGACGACGCCCAGGCCTATGCGGTCCAGGAGGCCCTGGCCGGCCTGCTCGGCCCGGTGGCCGGGTGGAAGGTCGGCGCGTCCAGCGATACAGGCGAACCCAATGCCGCGCCCCTGCCCGCCTCGGTCGTACGGCCCGCAGGCACGAGGCTGGGCCTGGCCTCGCGTTCGCTGAGGCTGATCGAGCTGGAGGTCGCCGTGCGCCTGCGCAAGGACCTGCTGCCTGGCGAGCGGCTGCTGTCACGGGACGAAGTGATGGACGCCGTGGAGGCGGTGCTGCCGGTCATCGAGGTGGTGGACTCCCGGCTGGCCGAAGCGCGCGATGCACCGGCCGCCACGCGCCTGGCCGACCTGCAAAGCCATGGGGCGCTGGTCTACGGCGCACCTTCCGGCGTCGACCCGCGTGCGGTGGACATGACCCGTCTGCGCACCCGCCTGTGGTTCGACGGGGCGCTCGCCACGGACGTGACGGGCGCGCATGCGGCACCCGACATCTGGCGATTGATCGCGTGGCTGGCGCGTCACGCACAGGCACGCGGGCGCCCTCTGCGGGCGGGCGATGTGGTGACCACCGGTTCGTGCACGCCGCCCGTGATCGCGGCGCAGGGCGCCCGGGTGGCGGGCGAGATCAGCGGGCTGGGACGGCTCGAGCTCCAGCTCTGATCCCGGCCCTGCGCGGGCCGCGTTTCAGCGCATGAACAGCTTGCTGAAAAGGATGCCCACACCGAAAGCGATACCGACCGCGGCCAGCGGATTGGAGCGCACCTGTTCGCGCGCCATGTCGCCGTATTCCTGCTGCCAGTCCATGACGCGTTCGCTGCCTGCACCCAGGGTCTGCTCGAGCCGGTCGACGGCTTCATGCGCCGCACGGGCCATGCGCTGCACGGTGGCATGGGCCTGAGCCGCTGCGCCCTCATGAGACATTCCTGACGAAGCGGCGCTGCTTCCCGTGGAGGA
>JACCDW010623791.1_pt1 | contig 10862 bp, 1 predicted proteins | sample 7449781 | NCBI WGS metagenome assembly JACCDW01 (sample SAMN15323449, study PRJNA562643) | freshwater metagenome | isolation source: river surface water | place: USA:Blue River Watershed | collected 2017-08-18
ATGAAAATGATATGTTATAAAGTAATGTATATATATGCCAAAATAATATATATTTTTGGCATTTGATAATTTAAGAAACTTAAGAAAAATCAAAAACTTTTTGAAATTCAAAAATGATCTTTTTCTCCGCGCCGCCGCAATTTCGCCGCAATTTTTTAAAAAATTCTGATTTGATATTTTTGTATATAAAAATTAAGTTCACATTTATTAGGTAAGAATGTATTTCTGTAAGGCATGTGACTATAAAACAAATAGAAAAGACACTTATAATCGTCATGTAACAAGTGACAAACATTTACGTAAAATTGCGGTGTTTCCTTATCATGAGTGTGAAAATGTTATCCCAAACGGTGAAAATGTTATCCCAAAATGTGAAAATGTTATCCCAAATGGTGAAAATGTTATCCCAAAATGTGAAAATGTTATCCCAAATGGTGAAAATGTTACACATAATGAAAAATTAAATATATATAATTGTCATAAATGTAATAAATCATATAATTCAAAAAGATATTTAATAGATCATGAAAAAAATTGTAAAGGTATAGATTCTTTAACATGCCCTAGATGTATGACAACTTTTACAAGCAGAACAAATAAATCAAGACATTGTAAAAAGAATAATTGTAAACCAGTATCTATATTTGAAGCAGATAATGTAAAAAATATAATAAATAATAATACTACAAATAATAATCAATGTAATACTATTAGTAATAGTACAGTAAATAGTCATAATGTTACAAATGTATATATAAATGATTATGGAAAAGAAAGGAAAGATTATTTATTGGATTATGATAACTTTTATGATATGATTAGAGTACCAAATAATAGTATTCTTGTAAAATATCTAAAATGTAAAAACTTTAATCCTCAATTTCCTGAAAATCATTGTATAAAGTATGAAAATAAAAGATTCAAACTAAAAGAAAATAATAAATGGGCGTTAATAAATGCTAACGCTTTAAAGGATAAATTATTCCAAGATTGTGGTTCAGAAGTATTATATGTATTTGATAAACATGAAAATCAAATTAAAAATCAAATACAAAATATTGAAATATATGATTATGTTAAAAAGAAGTCTAATTATATTGAATTACAACTAGAAGGTTCGGATAAAGAAATTAAAAATAGAATGTTAGATGTTATTAAAGATGACACATAAAAAAAAGTACATGTATGTTGTTTTTTCAAAATTTAATTATATTATTAGTATCACTTAAAGAATTATATATACATGTACTTTTTTATTCATTTTGAGATTGTTCTAATTCATCTATCTTATCACTTAATTCTTTAATACATTCTATTAAAAGAGGTACCATTTTCTGATAAGAAACTGTAAGATAATTTTCTCCTGATTTTGAAATTATTTCTCCAGAATCTAATACTTCTCTATCACAAGGTGCTAAAGAAACTACCTCTGGTAATACTTCATTTACATCTTGTGCACTAAGACCAATATCGACATTGCCTGGTTGAATACCTAGTGATTCTGCTAATTCATTTGGTTCATATTTAAAAGCATTTAATTTTGATATTTTTTCTAAAGGATTATCTATATTAGAAACAATCTTCTTTAATCTCATATCAGAATAATAAGATAAAATACTTCCTGTTACTGCTACATTACCTTTCACTGCTACTCCAGACGCATTTGTTTCAATCTTCTTACTTCTATCATAATAAAGAGCATTAATATTTTTTATTGTATCATCAATAAAATCTTGGTCTACAATAGTATTATATTCTTCTTTAGAATAATATAATAAATCTTCTAAATTTGAAGTCATTGATTCGGTAATAATTTGAAAATCTGATAAATATAAATTTCCGTAATTCATAGTAGAACCCAATTTATTTATATAATATCCTGGATATAAACCATTGCTCATATATGAAATAGCACCAGTTTGTAAAGCAGATATTTCTGGTCCTCCTAAAGGATAATGAAATATTCTCATATCTTGTAATAAAACTGGCGTAGTATCATTTATATTATCTGAAGGAGATTTTCCAATATAATATGCTAAATTAACTGTACTTACATTTAAAAATATATTATTGTATTTTTGTGTTGTAGTTGATACTATTGTATTATTTACATACATTGTTATAGTAATAAATTGTTTATCAATTGATAATGAAGTAATACAATCAATTATATAATATGTATTAGCATTTATTGTATAATTTATTTGTGTATTAGATCCAATTTTAAATATTAAAGAATTATTTATTATATATAATCTTATCAAATCAGAAATATTATTACCAATATAAAAGATTTGCGAAGTAGATATAATATTTTTTGTAGAAAATACAAAATGTATACTACATCCGTTTGTATTATGAAATATATTTAGTAAAGATTGAATATACATAACATCACCATTATATGATAGATACATATTATCTGTTGATGTTATTGTATTTCCATTCCACAAATATGCATTTTTATATAAATATGAATTAATAGATGTTCCTATAGTCTTGGTTAATATAGTATTATTATCTCTAAATAAAATACTTACATCATTTGCTGTTAATACTTTATTATATATCTTCAAATCATCTATATTGCCAATAAAACCATTAGTAGTTATATTATTATATCCTATAATAAATCTATTTTGAAATGATGGAGTATTTGCAGAAACATCAAAAGCAGATAATAATCCATTTACATAGAGGTTTCTATTTCCTGTAGACCAGTCGTATGTAGCTACTATATGTGTCCATTTATACAAATAAATGCTATTATCTACTATAGTGGTAGTCAAATCATTATTTGTAAATCCAAATCTTATACCTGTTGTTGTGTTTGTTGGTCTATTAAAAGATATATGAAGTAAATTATTTGTATTATTAGTTGTACCTTGTGATATAATCCATCTGCTATTAACACCAGTACTAAGATCAGTTGGTATAACCCATACACTTATTGAAAAAGAGTTATTTATTGCTATATTAGAATTTTCCATAAAACATGTACTCTTAAGAATAGAGCTAATACTTCCATTGCCTCTTATAAAATTATCAGAATCATATATCATGTTTCCACCATTAGTAAGTGTTCTATTATTACCAGAACTATCTATAGTAATATTATTATCATCAAATTTATACCAAGCAAGCAAATTAGTTGTAATAGGATTTACTGTAGTAACATCAGCAAAATTAGCACCATTATATAAAATAGAAACTTCAGCTTCGGAAAGAACTCTATCGTAAATTCTAAAATCATCTATATTACCTGTTGTATATAGAGCAGCATCATTTTCACTACGCCCAATATATCTTTTAGTCCATGTAGCATTTGGTATTGTTTTATTTGTAATAGTAGTAGTTAAAAATACACTATCTATATATACTGTCCATAATCCAACATTATTTATACTAAGAACTAGATGATGCCAATTATTATCAATATATGTATTAGTTGTAGTCCATGATATAGATGTACTGCTTATTTTAGATTCAAAAGTTAATGTATTTGCTGTATTACTTTTATAAACTATAATTGAATTTGCTGATGTTGAACCAATTGTACCATCTCCAAACGCAAAAATTCTTGAATTATTAGCAGTTGATATAGGTATTTTAAACCAAATTGAAAATGTTATACCATTGTTATACCAAATTTTATAAGGATCTATTGAAGCATTAATATCTACATATTGAGAACTACCATTAAAATATATACTACCTATTCCAACTTTGTAATTAGTGTTATCGTATGTCGCCCCACCTGAGTTAGTTAAATTATAATTATTATCGGAACTGTCTAATAACATATTTGAACTATTGTCATCAAACTTATACCAAGCTACTAAATCTTTAGTATCGTTAAAAAAGTTTGTACTTGTATTATAAAGAATTGATACTTCAGATGATGTTAAAACTCTATTATAAAGACGAACATCATTTATATAACCTAAATAACCATTAAAAAATCTAGAAATAACAGGAGAGTTACCTATTATGAATCTGTTATTGAATGTAGGATTAGAAGGTGAATTATCAGATGCTTGTTGAACTCCATTTATATAAATTATCCTATTTTTTTTATTCCAATCATATGTAGCAGTAATATGTGTCCAATTATTAATAAAAGCATTGCTTGTAATAAAAGGTGTAGTTAAAGCATTATTATTAAAATCAAAACTAACACAAGCGTTCGAAGTAGATGTAATGAATTCTAATTGTAATAATGAATTTGTAGTATTAGTAGTACCATGTGTAATAATTTTATTAGATGTACTTAATAAATAAATAGGTTTAACCCATGTGCAAATTGAAAAAGAATTATTAATAGGAACATTAGATGATTCTAAATAGTAATTACTAGTAATAGATTTAATAACTAAACTACCATTATTTCTTACAAAATTTTGAGAATTAAATCCAATACCGTCTGTTAATGTACTAGTAGGAATAGCAGCAGCATTGCTAGCAAAAGATAATGTATTAGATGTAAATCCAATACACATTATACGAACTGCTCCAACAGCACCTGCACCTGCAGCATTTGCAGCATCTCTACCACCGCCTCCTCCACCATATGTTCCACCTGCTCCGCCAGTACTTACAGCTGTTGATCCATTTGTACCTCCACTACCACCTCCGCCACCTCCGCCTCCACCTGATGATCCATATGTTCCAGCAGAACCATTTATTCCTATACCAAATAATCCTACACCACCTCCACCACCGCCATAAGAAGTTCCGCTTCCTCCACCACCTCCACCACCATAAGCACCGATTATACCTGCTGTTGAAACACCGCCATTTCCTCCATTACCTCCATTTCCTCCATAACCACCTGCTCCACCACCTCCTCCAGCATTACCACCACTACCAGTACCACCATTTCCACCAAATCCAAATCCAGATGTACCATAAGACAAAGTTGTTAAATTTATCAAATAATTAGAACCTCCTGTTCCACCTATTGTTGTAGTAGTTCCACTACCACCTGGTGCTAAAATAGCATTTCCAGTTGATGAAAAAGATGATATACCTCCATTATTACCTGCTGCACCTGCGGCACCAACAACAGCTATAAACTGTTGTCCAGGGATAACGTTAATATCATTAACAAATACTAATGCTCCTCCGCCTCCACCTCCACTAGTTGTTGCTGCTGTTGAACCTCCGCCACCGCCACCAATACAAAGAACACATAATTTATAAACACCATTAGGAACAGTAAATATATTACTACCTGCTGTGGTATATGATACTTCAGTTAAATAAGTCAAAGTATTATTATTATCACCAATATAATTACTATTTGAAAATAAATTTGTAAGAGTTCTATTATTACTAGAATAATCAGTAGTAATATTACCATTATCAAAATTATACCAAGCGATCATATCAGTAGTATTATTGTAGAATGAATTTAATGTCATATTATATTTAATATTATTAATAGAACTATTATCATATAATAAAGGTGTATTATTGGTATAATCAGGTAAATAATTAAATTGATACCAGATTAATGGATTTAATGGTATATTAAAATTTTTAGCAGAATATCCATAAAATTCTATTCCACTAATTTGTACTAATCCTATATTAAATATACTATTTATGATTAAAACATAAAATCTATAAGGATTATTGTTATTTAATGTAAATGTTTTAGCTGTATTGGCAGTATATGATGATATATTTATTTCTTCGTCAACAATAGTCCAACTTATATGATTTATATTTGTCCAACATTCAGGATGATTAGACGCATATAATCGAAATGTTTTTGGAGCTCTGGATAGAATACTTGAAGGATATATATTATATGATTTTAAAATAATAGTTTCACCTAAATCAGTTTGAATATACTCACCGGAATAATCTATTCTATTAATACTAAGAGCAACTCCAGAATTATTATAAACATTACTAGTTGAACTCCAACCTATACTTGTACTATTATTAAAAGAATTATAATAATTATTGGTATTTAAATTAGTAGTATCAACACTACTTCCGGATATTCTTACAATAGTACTATCATAATAAGAATATATATTAGCAGTAGCAGAAAATCTTGGATATTTTGTAAGTATTGTTCCTATTGTATTAGTTAATAATTTTTGTCCATTATTGATTCTAATAAATCCATAAGGTGTTCCATTATTCATAACATTCCAAATTAAATGATTCCAATGATTATCAGAAATATTATTTGTATCATAGACAGAATTATTATTAATATTTAATGATAATTGGTTATTATAATTTTCAGAAATTTCTAAACCACAATGAAATCTAATAATTATTATTCCAGAACCACCATTTCCTGCTAAACTAATAGTTGAACCACTGCCTACACTGCCACCTCCGCCACCGGAACCTGTATTTGGAACACCATTACCGGAAATATAATTAACTGCTGATGCTGAACCAACACCATCAATACCAAAACCACCTCCTCCTAATCCACCTGATATAATTATTTTCGTTGTATCATTACCTCCTCCTCCTCCTCCGCCTCCAATATAATAATTATTAGGATTATCAGGATCTGGAACACCAAAATAGGTTAAAGGACTAAAATATTGTTTCAAATTTATAGTATTATTACCTATTATAGTTTGATAAATACCATCACCACCTACTCCTGTAACAGTAGTTGTAGCATTTCCACCAACATTGCCTATACCACCTCCACCTCCAGCATTTTCTTGTGTAGTACTTCCAACAGCACCTTTACCACCTTGATTAGCTAATAAAATAAAATTATTTGTAGTTATTGGTCCTGTAGATAAATAATTTATAATATTTGAATTAACAACAGCACCCTGTAAAGTATTATTATCTGCTCCTGTACCACCTGAACAACCACCGTTTCTACCTATTATATTTTGTGTACCTCCTCCGCCACCACCTCTAGCAATAAAAATATCTCCTATACTACTATCACTCCCATTAGTACCCAATGTATAATTTGTAACATTACTACCTCCTAATCCTTCTCTTCCTACAATAATATTATATGAACCTGAACATAATATATAACCTAATGTAATTAAACACGCACCAGCTCCTCCTCCGCCACCAACATTATAACCCCCGCCTCCTCCACCACCAATCATTAAAATATCACATGTTGTATCTTGTAAGACGGTCATATTATATACAATATTACTGTTTGTAAAACTATAATAATATTCACCTCCTGATATTTGTATTGGTAAAATGGGTGATGTAGTAAATGTAACTTCTTTACCATAAAGTTCCCATTCAAAAAAGTTAAGAACTGTAGAACCAGTACCTGATAATGTGTTTACAGCAAGCGCATAAAATCTATATGATATATTATTAGTAATATTAATTATTGTTGGTTGACATAAAATATATTGATTAATTGTTGTTTGATCATGAATCAAATCCCAACCTGAGTAAATTACATTATCAAAATTAGATGTATTATTAGTAGCATATATTCTAAAAATTCCAGGTGCTCTATTTAAAACAACAGATTGATATCTTGGATAAAATCTAATTTGTTTTAAAATTATATTTGCTCCTAAATCGATTAAAATAGATTCACCTGGATAACCTGGAAAATATGTTATATTTGCTGTTCCAGTTGTATTATTATAATTACTTCCTGATATAAATCCATTATTTTCAAAATTTATAGGAACATCAGAATAAATATTATTAAATAATTTCCATGTAGGATAACTGGCTATATTAGCATATGAACTTGCTTTAGTTCTAGTCACAATACCAGTAATTGGACTAGTAAAAGTATCTGATGTCATAGCCTCCTTTGGATATTTGACCCATTGTTCAATTTGTATATATTGACTGGGATCTTGATAAAAATCTATAATTTCATCACCAGATTTAAAAGAATCTGTTTTAAACCATGTTGATATTGTTAAATTACTGAATTTATTCCAATCACAACTTTGAAATGTAGCATCATCGCTATTTTGTAAAAGCAAACTATTTTTACCATAATCAACATTATATATACCGCCATTATTATTTAAGGCGCGTAAATTAGAACTATTATCTATAATTAATGATAACTGTTCCTTAAATTTATATTGTAAATATGGATATGTCTTCACATAATCTGTATTATATACTCTTATTTCGTTTGATGTAATATGAATATTTTCATATACAATTTTATTATCAATTATACTACCATTGTCTGGAATAGTTGCATATAATTGATTTTCAAGTGTCGTATTCATAGCATTTGTAATAATATTAAAATCACTTATAAAAACTCTACCTTTATTTGCAACGTTTCCTAATCTATTTATGAAAGGATATATAGGAAATCCATAAAGTTCCCATTCTTGTAATGAGACATATGTATTATTATTATTTGAAAGAATAACTAATCTATAATATGTATATGCTACTGTATTATTAGATATAGTAAAAGATTTTCCTGTAGAGGTATAATCGGTAATATTAGTTTGAGAATTTACAAGAGTCCATGTTATACCATCATTAGAACCAGCTATTCTAAATTCTTTTGGACCTCTAGTTAATTCTGTAGAGAGAGTATATAAAACATAATTATTTAAAATTATAGGTACCGGTAATTGAATTTGTATCCATTCTCCTAAAACTGTAATTCCAGATATTACTGTATTTACAGTACCGCTATATACTCCAGTTGTATTAGAATATAAACCATAATAATCAGTCCATATATCAGTACTCGATGAATTAATATAATTAAATGCTTTCCATTCAGATTGAGCAGGTGAAAATACAGATGATGCACTTGCTATATAAGTTCCTCCAGTATATCCATAAATATCACTTGAAAATGTTGTTACTGATCCTGTCATATAAGCTGGAGGAAATCTTAATAACGGCATATTTGTGACAAATTTAGAAATATTAATTTTATTACCATTATTAATTCTAATAAATTCTTGATTATTAGCAGAACTACTTACATTCCATATGATATGATTCCATATATTATCAACAAGATTAGATGTATATAATGAAATTCCATTATTTTGAAAAGTAAGTTGATTATTTGATTTCAATAATTTAATATTTCTTGTATTATAAAATATTACACGCCCCCTATATAATTCTGTTATTTGTTCAGCTGATAAAGCAAATGTATACATTCTAAAATCATCAATAAAACCTGTAAAACCTCTTGTTGTAGTATTACCTGAATAACCTATAACTATATAGCCAAGTGCTGTAGATAATAATGTTTTATTATCTGTTCCTGTTCCACTTACATTTAAAGTACTATTTAGATATACTCTAGCATTTACTGGATTAGAATCATCTAAAGTTAATACTAAATGATACCATGTATCCATAGATAATGTAGTTGAATATATCTGTGTAGACCATTGTGTATCTAAAGCAATATAAGTTAATATTTTATATAGATTTCCTGCTGTATTTCCAGTATAATCAAATTGAATACTTTGAGAAGATTTAGCATTATTAGTATAAGCAAAAAGAGTAGAAACAGTATTCTGGGCTGCCGTTGGAATTCTAAACCAAAATGCTATACTAAGTGGAACATTATTTGTAATTGAAGTTTTTGTCATAAAAAAATTTGAAGTATTATCAAAAGATACCGAAGCATTTCCTTTTACAAATATTGAAGTATCTGTTGTGCCACCTATTCCAACTACAGTTAAATCAATACCGCATGTGCCACTATTTGTAGTAATTTGCCCAAAATCAAATTTATACCACATATAGGGTTCGATTATATTAATATTATTTATAGCATCAGCATAAATAGCAGGTGGTGTAATTGTATTTGATGTTGTATACGTTGTTAAAATTGGATATGAAATATCTATAGTATTACCAACTATAATAGCACCAGGTGTATTAAAAGACACATTATATGTATCTTGAGTTATAGGAATATTAGATGTATAATTAAAACTCATAGTAGTAAGAGAATTAGGAACTACATGATTATTTACATTACTAGTAATTGTAACAATATCTGTTTGAGAACTTTCAAAAATTATATCATCATTTTGAAAGTTTTCTGTTTTAAACCATCCAGATATTGTCAAATCATTTGAAGTATTCCAACTAGTAGTTGTATAAGGAACCATATGTCCAGGATGTAATATAATACTATTAGTATAATCAAGTGTATAAATACCATTATTATTATTTAGATCAAGTATACCATATAATTTATCCTCATCATATGTTAATAATTGAGAATTATGAATTTTAAAATCACTAAAATATACATTTCCTAAATTATTTGCTGAACCTAAAATATTTTTATAAGAATAATAAGGATATCCAAAAATTTGCCATTCATATATATCAAAATAAGTTCCACCATTTGTTATATTTCCGCGTAAAGAATTTACATGTATAGCATAATATCTATAATGTGTATTATTTGAATCTAATGAAAATCTTGTATTATCTGAATAATATATTTCCTGACTTCTAACATCTATTTGTGTCCATCCAAATATAGCATTTGTATTAAAACAAGAAGTTCCATTTGTACCTCCTGATGAATTCCAACATCTGTCATCATTTGTAGCGTATACTTTCCATATTTTCGGGGACCTGTTAAGATTATCAGATTGTAAAGTCATACTATATGATTTGAGAACTATACGTTGGCCCATGTCAATTCCAATATATACTCCTTTGAATGTAGTATCACTACCAAATGAATATCCTGCTACATTCAGAATTCCAGTTGATGTATTGAATGCTGGAGTTGAAATAGCATAGTCATTTGTTATCTTTGAAAAAGCCTTCCATGGAGGATAATTTTCATCATAATAATCATAAGCACATGCTCTATAAGTAATGCCATTAATCATTGTATTAGGTCC
>JACCDW010945094.1_pt1 | contig 10862 bp, 13 predicted proteins | sample 7449781 | NCBI WGS metagenome assembly JACCDW01 (sample SAMN15323449, study PRJNA562643) | freshwater metagenome | isolation source: river surface water | place: USA:Blue River Watershed | collected 2017-08-18
ATTACCTGGACACCACATCCAGACCCACGGTCCATGATGGAATATGCCTATTTAGCGGACAATACCGCAAGCACACGCACGGTCTCTGGAGGCCTATGTATTCGCAGTGGGTTCGCAAGTACACGAACGAGCCTTCAAGATGCACTCGCAAGTTCGGAACTTGTGACACGAACTCAATTTAGCTCTGATGTAGCAGGAAATCCTGATATCCTCTTGATTGCGGCTGGGTCTTGGACAAATGGGTCTGAAGCGTATGCAAATGCGCGTTGGATTGAGATTGTTTAGAAGCGTAGAGTCACTTTGTCCAGTTGTTTCTTCCGCGCATAGTCCAACACTTTTTCGGTAGAGAACAGAGTTGGTTTCTCTTTGAAAGAAAGCTCATGATTCAATAAATTCAGATTCACAACCCCATAGGTATCTCCCTTAGAAAGATGAACTTCACAGGTTTGAATTTGGTTGTGGTCCACTCGCTCTAAGTCTTTGAAGAGAGCGGCTTTGGATTTGGAATCTAGACGAAAGGAATAGTACTCTGCTGTTGAACCATGGGGCAACTCCATAATTCGGGTGGATCTTCCGTTGTACAACGTAAGTGAAATCCTCTGAATCAGGGAATCAGAAAATAGCTCTAAGAAGTCCATCATGTCAGACGTCTCCAAGGGATATATCGTGCGCATGACCATTCCAACCTACTCTTCTTAGGTGATAACTTCACACTCAATTTTTCCGTACTTGGCTGCGAGTTCGCTAAAGGAAGACCAATAGGACCCCCACACTTTGGTACACTTGCTCAAGGCAAAAAAGTCGGCTACGCCTTGAATCATACCTTCTTCTGTTTTTCGTGTGAGGGTAATCGCAGGAAAGACACAACGACCAAGAAATTCTTGCTCTATTGTTTGCCTTACATCTTTGTCGTCAGTCGCAATCACAAAGAAAGCCTCGGGTTCATTGCGCATCTTTGCTAGAAAACTTTCCAATGGGCTTCCTTGAATGGCTTTTTTATGGTCTGTACGACGAATGTGAACACCAATGGCCTTTATCCAGTTCACCGTTGTACAACGTCTATTCAGAAAGTCTTTGACGACAGGGCTAGGTTTCAGATTTCGCAAATGGACCAAATAGCGCTCATTCCAAAAGAAAACACCATGGGATTTTATGGATATATCAGATTTCTTATCCCAATGAAACTCCTCCTTTGCCCAGTCGTCTGGTGTAAGAACTTCATAAGCTTGATAGATATCTTCAGGAACAACCTTTACTGTCTTGGGCAAGCTCTCTGGGTCCAAGACAGACGCAAAGCGACACGCACATTCCGGTGATTTGGGAAACCAGTGAATGACAAGAGGAATGTTGAGGGTTTCCGCCAGACAAATTCCTGAAACCATGGCGCGAACCCGGTTGGCAAATCCTGCGCAAACTTGGAGATGAAGAGTGGGCATCCTTACAGGAGTTCCGACAGGACCCTTAAAGTATTTTTCCGCGGCCATCGGCCTAAGCATTTTTTTCGCAAGTCTAACTATCGGTATCACACTGCAGGGACTTCAGCAGCTAGTTCGTTCGTTTCGCTCCGAGTATGGTGCTTTCTATGTGTTTGCGAGTTCTCGTGTTCAGTCCAATTGGAATATTTGGACAAGGGAGTTGTCTCACATTAAACCGTATTACGCGGTGAAGTGTAATCCTGATCGTGCTTTACTGAAGACACTTGCTTCCTTAGGGTCTGGATTTGATTGTGCGTCTGGTCGTGAGCTCCTGGAAGTTATGGAGGTCAACAAAGGAAACTTTAAAGAGAATGTTGTCTACGCAAATCCTTGTAAACCTATGAGAGACCTTCAAATGGCAAAGACTCTTGGCGCTCCCATTACTGTTGTGGATTCCCATGAAGAAGTAGAAAAACTTAAGTCTGTCAGCTGGAATGGCTCTGCGTTTCTTCGTATTTTGGTGGAAGATGAGAGCAGTTTAATGCCGTTTTCACGGAAGTTCGGATTGCCTTCTGAGAAGGCTGGGGATGTGGCTCGCTATGCAAAGAGTCAAGGAGTCGCCCTGAAGGGTGTCAGCTTTCACGTAGGGTCTGGATGCCTGAATCCTGAGCAATACAAGAAAGCTATCAAAAAAGCACACGACGTAATAACAACTCTGAATACCTCAGGTCATGATGCCGATATAGTTGACATAGGAGGTGGATTCTTTTCCAGCCTTGAACAATTTGAAGCCAATGCGCGCAAGATTCGTTCTGCGATGTACCACTATCCAAAGACACAACTTAAGTATATTGCGGAGCCAGGTCGCTTCTTTGCTGAATCTGCGTTTGATTTGTTTGTCCAAGTGATTGGCAAGAAACCGAATTTGACAACAGGCGGCTGGCGCTACACCATTGATGAAAGTCTGTATGGACAATTCTCCTGTATCCCCTTTGACCACAAGAAGCCCACTTGGGTCCGCATTCCTACCTCCTATGAAAATACAGATTTACCAGCACGCAAACGTACGAAAGGCACTTTGTATGGTCGCACCTGTGATAGCCTGGATATGATTGCGGATTCTAATGATATGGAAGAGTTAGAAGTGGGAGATTGGCTCTGGTTCCCTCATATGGGCGCCTACAGCTCTGTCACAGCAAGTGAATTCAATGGATTTCCCAAGCCTCCTCTTCATGGTACAGACAGGTCTCTCTACAGCCCTTCTATTGAACAGCTTGTCAAAGAAGGATTCAAAGAGAGATTCCCTGCGCATGTTGAGACCGTTACGTGCGTGTCTATGCCTCCCAAGGCGTAAAAATTGAAAGGGCTCCATGATTCAAGCCTAGGTACATACCATGGACTCGTCTAGTATTTATACGCAAATTCAGGATGATGCAACTATTCCACGCAATGGTGGCATTATCCTCAAGGGTCAAACCCGCAATACGCGGCAACCGGTTCATATGATGCTCTTGGTGGACACGAGTGGCTCAATGGAGTCTGAAAACAAGCTAGATTCTGTGAGAAAGTCTATCAATCTTCTTCTAGAGCTCCTGAGCCCTGAGGACCGCCTGAGTTTGGTGACCTTTGCGGATGATTCAAAGACAATTCTGAATCGTGTTGTTCCTACAACGGAAGAGCGTATCGCAGCTCTCTATCGTGTGGGTGCTCTTCGTGCGGACGGGAGCACCAATATGAGCGCTGGTCTATTGGAGGTGCGTGCTCTTGTAGAGCCTCCCTCTTCAGGGCGCAAGCAGGGGCTCCTTCTTCTCACGGATGGTCATGCGAATATTGGTGTTCATTCAGAGCAGGGCCTCATTGAGATTCTCCAACGTATTCAGTCTGAGAGTCCAGGACTGTCTCTGACCACTGTCGCCTATGGAGTAGACCACAATGCTGAAATGCTGACAAATCTGGCCAAGGCAGGTGGCGGTGCATACAATGTGGTAACAAACCTTGAAGACGTCGCAACAGTCTTTGGTGACATCCTTGGCGGATTGGTGAGTGTAAGTGCACAGAAGGTTGAGGTTCAGTTTCCTCCTGGTGCTGAAGTTATGACCTCTTACCGCTGTGCGAAGGACCCAGCAGGAATCACAACTGTCTATGTGGGCGATTTGTACGCGGATGGAGAGGTGACTATCCTCTTCAAGTCAGCACCCTCCCAGGGCGCCATTCGCATCAAGGGTACTGACATGACTACTCTGAATCCAGTGGATACCATTGTGGAGCCAACACTCCTTCATAATACACAGGACATTCCTATTTCTCTCATCATGGCAGAGTATCGTCAAAAGGTTGTTGCTCTTCTGCTTCAGATGCGAGTCGGCACCGCAAGGGCTCTCCTCCGAGGTGAGGCTACGATTCGGAGTGAAGCAGAGTCACTGCTCCAACAGATTCAGGACGATGACCGTATCCGAGCGCATCCTCTCAAGTCAATCCTTGTGGAAGATATCCAGAAGGCCCTAGAGCTCTCGCAGCGAGGTCATATGACCCAAAATGAGACCATTGAGATGGCTCAGCACTCCGCATATCTTGGCATGGGACGTGGTCTCCGCAGTATTACTACAAATATCTCACAGGCTCCTCCACCTCGCAGTCCTCGTATTCGCCGTCAGGTCGCTGTGGGAACTCTGAGTGCTGACGACCCTTCTGAAGATGCGCGTCCCCCTACACCTCCACCTGCGCTTGCGCCAACTATGACATCTCCGTTCGCAAATCGCTATCAGAGTCAAATCGCAACAGTCATGCGCACGATGAGCTCTCAGCAACCTGATGAGGAAACTCATTCGTAAACAAACGAAAAAAACTGTACAAGTCTAAGATATGTCAAAGCCATTCGTCTACATTGAACTCTTTGGAGGGCTTGGCAATCAAATGTTCCAGTACTGTGCGGGCTATCTAACAGCAAAAACCCTACAAACAGCTTTTTTAATTCGGTCAGCGACAGACAATCATCATAACACAAAGAATCTCAATTATGCGAAGGCATTATTTACAGACGCAATTGAATGCGAAGGGATTTCTGAAGACTATGTCACCTATTACCAATTACAGTCTCCTTTTTCATCGTGGAATCCACAAGGTATGGTAGCTCCTTGTCGTCTTTCTGGATATTTCCAGTATTATCCCACGATTGAGCCTTATATGTCTGAGCTTATTCCAAAGTTTAGACAAGCGTTGGCTATTCATGACACAACCAATACTGTCATGATGCATGTGCGAAGAGGAGATTATGTAGAAAAATCAGACATTCATTATTTACAAGGCCCTGACTACTATTACGCAGCATACAAACACTTGAATCAAATTCTTCAAGCCTTACCTCCAAAGGTCTTAGTCTTCTCCGATGAGATTGAGTGGTGTAAACGGCAAAGTTGGATTCAAGCCATTCCCAATGTAGACTTTTATGAAAACAGCAATGAGTTAGAAACCTTGGCGGAAATGGCTCGGTGCGGAGGTGGAGCAATTATAGCAAACAGTACTTTTTCTTGGTGGGGAGCTATGCTATCTCAAACGCCCTATGTCTATTATCCCTCCAAATGGATATCTATGCCTGTAGAGAACCTCTTTCCAGTCCATTGGGTGCGTATCTAAGGGTTTAAAATTGAAGTGAGTCGCTGGTGGTAGGGGCGCACAGCGTAGAATGACCACTCAGAAACTCAATGTTCTGGATACCAAGGGCTATGTAGAGCTTCTAGAGAAGTTTGGTGATGACCTCACTGTAGTGAATGCGGCGCGCGTCTCCTTTGCGAAGGAGTCCAAGGAGTTTACCGAGCAGGACGGAAAACTCATTCGCTATCTCGCAAAGCATCAGCATGTGACTCCTTTCTTCCATCCGCAACTGCGATTCCGCATTAAGATGCCGATTTTCGTCGCACGCGAATGGTTCCGTCATCAGATTGGATTTGCGCGCAACGAGGTCAGTCGTCGCTATGTGGATGCGCCTCCTGAATGCTACATTCCTGAGCCTGAAGCGATTCGTGCTCGTGATCCTAAGCTGAAGCAGGGCTCAAAGTCTGAGCCAGTAGAGCAGAGTCATGCTGCGTATGAAATGATTTCATGCGCAACGGAAATGGCGATGACTGAATACAAGTCACTTCTGGAGATTGGTGTCGCTCCCGAAGTGGCTCGTATGGTTCTTCCCCAGAGTATGTATACGGAATTTATTGAAACGGGGTCTCTTGCTGCGTACGCGCGTCTCTGTGCGCTTCGCCTAGACCCCACCGCACAGAAAGAGATTCGCGAGTATGCCACTGCTGTGGATAAACTACTCCGTGATGTGTTCCCCGTGAGTTGGCCTGCTCTGATGCCACAGGAATCCTAAAAAATAGACGAATTGCTTCACTCAAGAGAAACTTGCCTTGATTGAGGATTCCAACTTCCACAAACACATCCAGGTCTTCCATCCACAATAGTAAACAACTTATTTGTTTTTGTTTCTACGAAATACTGTGCTTCGCCGACAAAGAGTTTTCGTACAGCAATCCGTTTCACCTCTTGCGGTACCAAAGGCATAACGTTTGACTCATAGGCAAGGGTTTGTTTTTGTTGCGCAACCACAAGGATAGGTGCTGTCTTTTCCTTTGGCTTGGGTCCAGGCTTTTTCTTTTCTTTTTGTTTGGGAGGCATTTCCTTTGTCTCCTCTTGTTTTTCTTGTTTAGGAGGGCGTACTCCAAAGGTTTTCAAGTACTCTGGGTTTCGCTGACCTTCCAAAATCGCCTGGATAATCTCTTCTCCATTCTTGAGACCTGTTGTATTTTTGATGCCTGGTGGTTTTCCAATCATTGAGTGCCAGACGTCTTTTACAGCCTGGCCTCGCATCGCTTTGAGCTGTTCATAGGAGTAGGTCGCAGACATAAGGAGTACCGTCTGGTATAGCAGCGTCTGGTGTCAATTTTTGTACCCCTAGATAGATGGAAGCACCTACTCTTCCCTTTTCGGGTCGGTTCAAAGCCTTAGGATATTCCTTTTTGCTTATTCTGTGGTGGATTGGTGTATGGGGTATTGCCGATACAGTCATCCATTTAGTCTTTAAAGGACATACGATGAAAGAACTTGGTGTTTACATTCTATTTGTTCTTATTGTCTTAAGTGTTGTGTTCGTAAATCCAGAGTTTGTGGAGCGCATGTAAAATTGGGCGGCTACTTTCGTATACGTTAGGTAAACCATGACCTTGAAAGCTCTTTATCCACTGACTGGCACGATGATGCTTATGGGCACTGCGGCTATGCTCTACGGCCTTCAGCAGTTGTCCCCTATTGTTTTCTTAGAAGGTATATTTCTCCTCTGGCTCGGATTTAGTATCACAGTGAATACCTGGGAAGTCAACCGGTTAGATATGTAGCTTCCTGAAAGGTCAACCTGGCGAAAACTAATCCAACGATACGGTTTGTCTTTCTGAAGAATGGTTTTGGAAAGACCCAATGTCAAGAATGGGATTTGAAGTGATGCTTCATAGGATGTATCGTCACTTGTGAATCCAGGTGGCTGCATCCATCTTATTGAGCTATCTCATTATAAATAGCCAAAGTTCTCGCGCTTGGGTCCGTAGCTCCTGGAGACCATCGTGGCATCCAAAAATATGGCACACAGGTTTGAGAGGGTGTGCGACTAAATTCAGCCTCGAATATGTAACGGTAGTAGTATTGCTCTTCTGTTTGCGGTGGAAGATGTAGATAATGTGTCTGTGCTTTTTCATACCAGTTTTCAGGCATAAACGGTTTGACTCGCTCTTGAATCTCTTGGTACCATGATTTCTCTGTACTGGAAACACCATCACTAAACGCCTCTTTTTTACGCCACAAGACCTGATGCGGCAATGTGACTCCATCATCAAATGCTCTTCGTAAAATCCATTTCTCTACTTGCCTTCCTTTGATAGGCCGTCTCCACACTGTAGGAATACTGCGTGCGACTGCGACAAACTGCTTGTCTAAAAAGGGTGTTCTGGGCTCTAAGCCATGGGAACTAATGCTGCGGTCGGACCTTTGTACGTCAAACATATACATGTCATCCAACAGTCTCTGTGATTCTTCCTCAAAGAGCTGGTCTGTTGGCGCATTGTAAAAATACATATACGAGCCAAAGACTTCATCAGAGCCATCTCCATTAAACACCACTTTACAATCACTTTTTTCTTTGATAGCCTTTGAGACGAGCCAATTCCCAACGGAAGCTCTTACAGTGGTGGTATCAAAGGTTTCAATAGACCGAATCACTGCTGGAATTGCCTTGAAAAAATCATCTGCTGTCAACACAATCTCCGTATGATTTGAACCAATCCAATCAGCAACCATCTTCGCATGACGCAAGTCTTCGCTTCCATGCATACCAATACTAAACGTCCGAAGAGGAGGTAAACCGAGAGCACGAAGATGTTTCTGGACTAAACTTGCGATTAAACTGCTATCAATTCCACCACTGAGAAGAGCTGCGACAGGCCTCTCGGTTAGCAGTCGCTTCCGTACAGCATCCTCAAGAGCAAAGCGCAAGGACATACACGCCATATCCAATCCCGAAGGATTAGAAGGACTCAAAAGAGGATTCTTGAGCCAAGGCGTTGTATGATATTTTTCGGAATGAAGAAGCTTTTTACTCGCAATATCATATACTTGATACGTACCAGGAGGAAAGTGACCTATGTGGTCGGCAATAGGAATTAAACCTTTGAGCTCACTGCTGAAAAATAAAGTCTGCGTTCCTACACGAAACAAATTTCCGTTCTCATGTTTATATTCAAACTTTGTTCCACAATACAAAGGCCGTACACCATAAGGATCTCGTCCTACAATCACTTGATTACGCTCTTGGTCAACTATGACCAAGGCAAAGACACCATCCAATAAACGGAAGAAGCTTGTTAAATTGTCCTTGTAGATGTTGTAAAGATATCCAATCACTTCACAATCACTACCCGAGCAAAGCTGATGAAGTCCATGTTGATTGGCCAGTTCTTTCCAGTTATAGATTTCTCCATTAGACATCCATGTATAGTTTCTCCATCCAAACGGCTGCATGCCTGCCTCCGTGAGACCATTAATGGCCAGGCGAGTGAATCCTAAAGTGATATCTCCACTGAGAGTGGTAACGGTCATGGATTCAGGACCTCTAGCAACCAGTGTCTTTATCCATGTTTTTGGATTGTGAACCACGAGCATGGGCCCGAGTTTAAACCATATCCCACACATTCTTCAAACTCTACACAGATGATTTTTAGATACTAATATAGAATGGACGCAAGTGATATTATTCGTAAACTTCAAAATCGTACGATTTTTGCTGGAATCAAGGCCCAACAACAGCCGTTACAACCTGCGGCGAACTTTAGCACATGCTGTATTACGGGTGCTGTCTTAAATTTCCAGGATTACCAGTTGCGCTATTCATTTTATGACGGAGTAAAATACTGTAGCACCTGTGCGACAAACTATCCTATCAATGCGAGCTCTATAGTATGTGGGTGTTAATATTCACTCGTATAGTAGGGAATGAAATCAAATACTAATTTGCTTGAGCTTTATTATTATATAATACAAGCTCATACTACATTACGGCCTGGACCAACAATTCGTAGTTTATTAGAAAAAGCAGGAATTCAAGAACTTGAGCCTCCTTCAAAAGCTGTGTTAGATAAACGGCTTCAGGATGTCTATGCTCAAGAATATACCCCCCCTTCCGCTCCTCTCTATGAAAAGACTCCTACACCTGTCTTGGTACAATCAGGAGGTGCTTGGTATGATGCTGTGTATACTGCTGTAGATAGATTTCGGAACCGAAATAGGAATGCTTTAACTTTATTTGTAACGTCAATGACACTTCCTCTTCTTTTTTATACTGTCATAGCGACTAGAAATAGAGAAGGCCAACGCAATCCAGAGTTGGAGGAAGGTCTTTTTTTGCTTGAAGGTATGATAATGAGTTTGTCAGCAGGAGGCGTTGCGATAGCAACAATTTCAGGCATAGTCATAGATATATTGGAAGGAGATGGAGATAGATTCTTGCGGCAAGCTCAACAAATTTCAGCCGAAGATTTGGATGACCCAAACCGATTTAGTCTCCTTGATATCCCTTCTTCAGGGAAATTACAAATGAAGCGAAAAAACAATGCTGGAGAAGCCATCATTGACCCTGTTACCTTTATGGAATTTCAAACAGGAAATAAAGTTGCTGTGATTAAAAATAACAGAAAAGCAATCATTTTAGTAGATTCATTACAAGCTTGGATAGCGAATCCAATACGAGAGGGGCCTCCAAAACATCCTCTCACAAATGAGCCATTTGGTAAACAAGATGTCAAAGTGTACACGCTTGAGCTGCGTGATACAAATGTATCCTCAGGTGGAAAACGAAACATCAAAAGAACCAGAAAGACGAAGAAAAAGTATTAGTTAAAGAAACTGTATATTCATCAACAGAATGACTGACCTTAGCGGTAACTCTGTTGAAGATAAGTACATGAAAAATGGAAAGCCACTGAAATCCAGAGCAGATAGAGTCAAAGAGTCTATTACTATTCTCAAGAAACTCAAAGAGTTAGGCATTCCAACCAACGAGCCTGGATATTACATGACCAAGGAAAAGTTGGATGAATGGATTGCGGGTGGTGACCAATGGGATGGTCGGATTGACTTTCCCCGATTTCAGCGCCGCGCTGAGCTTGTATTGCCTGTACGCCCCGACCGCGTAGTTCAAATGACCATTTTTGCTCCGCGCAAGTAGAATGAAGATTTGGGCTCTTGTTTACAAAGAGCACTATGAGAAATATTGTGAGCTTCATGAACTAGTTCTAAGTAATGCTGCTTTCCAAGCGTTTCTCAAGGAAATCGGAACACCCTCTCTTTGTTTTCACAATCCAAAACAAATTGAAGAAAGCAACTATCTTTCTTATGAGGAAGTTCCAGAAGGCTCATGTATTACACTCCGTATACCACAAGCGTATGTTGCTGTCGTTCATGAAAAGCTGTTCCCTGTTTCTCATGAAAAACCTGACAAATCTAGACGTTCCAGTAGTTGTTCAATTGTTTAAGCACGACGACGACCACGACGTGTCTTCTTGCCATTCTTTACAGTTCTAGAGATACCCTTCAAAGTACCAGCCGTGATGTTGCTTGCGAGGTTAATCGAATTCTTCACTAGCTTGGTCACACCCTTTGTGGCCCTTACACCGATATTTCCAACGGTATTGACAGCGGCCTTGCTGACATTGCGGGTGGTACCCAACGCGGTGCCGGTAATCTTAAACGCGCCCTTTCCAGCACGCTTCGCCACACGGACAGTGCCTTTGCGACCCGAGCCAGCAATACCGAGGACAGAATTTAAGACACCCTGAGGCAAGCGTAAAACTTTACGCGTCACACTGCGCTTTCCCTTGGCCATTTCTATATTTACAGTGGACAAATTAAATTTGA
>JACCDW011454866.1_pt1 | contig 10860 bp, 3 predicted proteins | sample 7449781 | NCBI WGS metagenome assembly JACCDW01 (sample SAMN15323449, study PRJNA562643) | freshwater metagenome | isolation source: river surface water | place: USA:Blue River Watershed | collected 2017-08-18
GAATGCCAATTTGCCCAGCGCACATCCGTTCAGGAGTGGTCTTGTACCTTTTCAATTTACTTTACAACGAACCCCAGCAAAGTTCTCGCAAATCTTTGACCCGCGCAGTATTTCTGGTTGTCAATTGTGGTTTGATGGTGCAGATGTATCAACACTTACACTCTCAGGAAACAGTGTATCTCAATGGAGAGACAAAGCACGTGGGTTTCATGTCACAAGTGGTGGAACAAGTCCAACCTACAATACAAGTACGCGAGCTGTGACCTTCAATGGAAATGGATATTTAATCAACTCCACTTTCTCATACGCATTGGCGACGCGAAGTGTTTTTCTTGTGTGTAGTCAAACTTCCTCTTCATCAACAACTGCATTTGAAGGATTTCTTGTGTTTGGAGCCTCAAATGTGACAGATTACGACAATATAAATGCAATTGTTTATAATGGGAGAGGAACAAATGCTATAGCAAATCTTTCCTTTGGAGTTTTTTTTAGATATTCACAAAATAATATTGGTGATTATCGTTTGAATTATTTAACATCAACTACACCGACACCTTTTGGTATTTATGCTGATGTTTTTAGTAATCCTAGTGGTACGCTATTTGTCAACGGAGCTACAACTACAAGTGATTCAATTGCAGGGAGTATAGGGACTTCGACTGGATTTTTTTTGGGTGCACGAAATGATTTTGGCAATGGAACCTATCGTTCATTTTTAAATGGAAGTATTTTTGAAGTGATTGTGTTTAATACTGCATTAACAACCGCCCAGCGACAACAAGTGGAAGGATATCTTGCACGAAAGTGGAATATTTCTCTTGTATCAACACATCCAAATGCGAATCCTTTGACAGTTGCGCCTTTTTCGCATCAAATTGTCCCACGTTCCATGAAGCCAAATCGCTTTATTCCTACAATGATTAGCGGCTGTCAATTGTGGTTAGACGGTGCTGATCCAGCTGGCACAGGAGTCGTTCCAGCAAACGGGTCAGGGATTTCGATTTGGAAAGATAAGTCTTCAAATGGTCTCTCAGGGACTGCTTTGAACTCACCAACATTTCAATCAAATGTTCTGAATGGAAGAGGAGTTGTTCGTTTTAATGGAGTCAACCAATACATAAACTTTGGAAATGTGCTCAATCTTGGAACAAATGGATTAACTATCTTTATGGTGACAAAATATACGATTAATGCTGGAAATCAAGTGGGTATGATTGGCAAAAGTTCCTATAGAGGAAATCCAGGGAGATGGGCTATGGCATATGATACAGTCGCAGCTGGACCCAATGGCATCGGTATTTTTTATTCTATTGACGATACAAATAATTCACTGACTGCTATAGCTTTCAATCCAGCTACACGATTTAATATTTTCACAGGTGTGAACAATCGAACGTCTTCCAATGTCATATATTCAAATGGAAGTTTTGGAAATCAACAGACATTTACAGCAAGCGCAAATAATTTAAGCAATACAGATCCTCTCTATGTTGCTTCGTATCCAAATTCAACTGGTTCTGGACCACAAGCAGGTATGTTTATGAATGGCGATATTGCTGAAATTCTTGTGTATTTTTCAGCACTCACGACAGCTCAGCGACAACAAGTGGAAGGGTATCTGGCATGGAAATGGGGTCTGCAGGGAAACCTCCCTGCTACACATCCCTTTGCGAAATTTCCACCCATTGCATAATCCATTTTCCTAAGTAGAGCGACGCCATGTCGAATGTGGAAAAAAATGCAGAAATTTTACTGGTAAATCCAACGTCCAATCCTGGAACAGTGAATTTACCATTAACAACAACGCTTCCGTATCGGATGCTAACAATCAAACATATCGGCTCTACGAGTCTCAATGGAATTACATTGGCGGCTCAAGGGTCTGATAGCTTTGAAGATGGAACAACCTCCTATGTTATTACAAGACAAACATCCTTCGTAACCTTTTATGCAAATGCTTCTGCGAACAAATGGGTTCAAGTCGGTGGTACGAACCAATTTATCCAAGAAATTTCATCGCTTACCGTCAACACTATCAATGGACAAACCTATGTTCCTGTTTCACCAGCGAATCTCGTGAGTACATCTTTACTCACATCTTCACTTGTTTCAAGCTTGACAGGACTTAGCAATATAGCTGTCACGCAAATCGTGGCAGGGACAAACATAACACTTTCTCCAGTAGGGGGGCAAGGCGTTGTCACAATCAATGCATCAGGAGGCGGCGGTGGTTCAGGAGATGTGACATCCACCAACTTAACCTCCACAACGCTCGGATTAGGAACTCTTGGCTATATTTCTTCCTTTTCTGGATTTCTCAGCACAAATGCCATCTTTACTAGTTCCTTAGTTGCATCTACAATCAGCACAACCAATACTCTTTTTACAAACGCATTGGTCTCACGGAGTACGAATTTATCGAGCGTGTATATTTCTGACCTCCAAGCTGTGAAATCCTTTATTTCTTCACTTCAGGTGGATGAGCTCATTTTGGGAACGGGAGATGGATGGACCGATACGGGTCCTCTTCGTGCTACCTATATCAGCTCTCTTCAAATAAATACAGGGGATTTGTATGCAAGGACTGCCTTCATTGGTGCAAATTCAAACTTGAATCAGATTCGCTTCTGGGGTCTCTTTGGAAACTACAACAATACCATTCTGGCGGAAATGAGCACAGCAACTGTGGCAGGTGCACAGGAATTTGTAGTGTTCAAAGGGTCTTCTGCCTCGGACCGTATTCGTATGCAGACCACTGGAGATATCCGCTTTGAACCGCAAGTGGCAGCGCGTGAATTCTCTACAGCGACAGCTCTGGCAACTCCCACCATGATTCTTCAGAGCAATTTGGTCGGCATTGCGACAGCAACTCCAATTGCTACCCTCGATGTACGTGGAACCGCGTTTGCGACTTCAATCAGCACACAACAACTCGTTATATCCAGTTTGAATGGAGGTATAGGAATATTACCAGCCCTTTTCGCAAGTTCTTTTGTCACCTCCACCATCAGTACAACGAATACACTCTTTACAAATACTCTTGTGGCTCGCAGTACGAATTTATCGAGTGTTTATATTTCATCCCTCACAGGAGTGCAAGGCTATATTTCAGCCCTGACTACCGATTCTCTTACCATCGGGGATGGAAATGGCTGGGTTGATTTTGGAGCTGCACGCGCTGTGGTCTTCAGCTCTATCCAGGAAAACACAGGATCTCTCTATGCGACAACTGCCTATATTGGAAATACATCCACATTGAATCAACTTCGCTATTGGGGTCTCTTTGGCAATTACAACAATACCATTTTGGCTGAAGTGTCTACAGGTTCTGCAGTCGGTGCTCAAGAGTTTTTAGTGTTCAAAGGGTCTTCCGCTTCGGACCGCATTCGTATGCAGACCACAGGAGATATCCGTTTTGAGCCCCAAGTAGCTGCGCGTGAATTCTCTACAGCGACAGCATTGGCAACTCCCACCATGATACTTCAGAGCAACTTAGTGGGTATCGCGACAGCGACTCCAATCGCAACCCTCGATGTGCGTGGAACTGCGTTTGCGACTATAGTCAGCACTCAACAACAATTTATCTCCAGTTTAAATGGAATATCATTTTCAAACTTTATAAGCACAGCAGTTTTTGACAGTGCTCTTCGTTCAACAGTTGCCAATTTGGGACAAGTCTATCTTTCAACAGGAGGGGGTGGCGGTGGTGGAATTACAGAAGCAAATTTAGTTTCAACAGTTGAAGGATTAGGGACAGTGAACTATATTTCAGGACCAACTATCATTACATCGAATATAATTGCATTGGATAGTTTAGCTGGTGTCAATACAAGTGCAAGTACATTGAAATTACTCGGACTCACTGACTTTTATGAAGATTTCCCTGTTTGGAATTCAAGCAATCAGATTTCAGGTTCTGATCCAGATCCTGCTCCTCTTCGTTTGGATATCTTTGGATCAGCACGCGTGTTGAAAAATTTGTATGTTGGATCTACAACAACTGTCTTGACTACTGCTGGTGTTCAGACGCAACAAATCAGTTCTCTTCATACGACAGCATCAACCATAAAGCTCTCAAATAAAGGTCCGCTTTTCTTCTCCACAAACTCTATAACAAGTATTACAGATATGTTTTTGAATGATACGTATGTAGCCCAAAGACCCCCAATAATGCCAGTTGTTATTTCAACTATCATGGATAACATGTTTTTGCAACCGGAATTTTTGGGGATGCATTTTCTACTCGCCAATGGTGATTCAAACTTTGTCCAATACACTGTTCGTGCAGATGCTACGTTTGTAAGCAATGTTCCTGATGGTTGGTATTGTTATCTCAAACAATTTCCTGATCCCAATTCAAATTTTAATGATGGTGTAGGAGCTGATACCGATTTGGGAGTCGTTCCGCTTCCCAATACAACACCATATTCTGGTCCCAGCAACTTTATGGGAGCGATGAAATTTATTGTGTCAGGTGGATTCAAGATTCCTTATTGATTTGTTTCTTTTTTAGTAAGTCTACCATGGCTTGACGAAACGAAGGGATAAACTGAACCAAAACATAAAGGCATGCAGCAACTATTAAAAATCCAATACCTATTCCAACAAAAAAAGCAATTGTAATTGCTATTATTGTTGGCAAATAGACAAACAAGGTTTCCATTATCATCTCTTCTCAAGTGCAAGTTTTAACTCAGCCACTTCTTTCCGTAGGTGATGCACGCATTCCACAAGAACAGGAATGAGTTTATCATAGGAAACCGTTAATCCCTTCTCTACATCTCCATTGACTGCTTCTGGAAGCGTTGTAAAGACCTCTTGTGCAATAATACCTACATCAGCCGCACCATTTTCCTTCCAGCGATACCGGTAGCCGTGGATAGGTTTCAAAAGGTCATAGGGATTGGACAAGAGTTCTATATCTTTCTTGAAGCGGCGGTCAGAAGGAGACACAAAATCAAGAGCTGTCACACGTCCACTAAAAGTTCCACTGTGTGCATACAAATCACCACTAATGTCTGCACTTCCACGCAATGTAGCACCAAACGGATATCCGATGCCCAATGTACTTGCTTTTGGCTCCAAATAAACTTTACCATTCCGCAAACGCACAGAGCCACTTATGTCCAGCATAATTCCCGTACTCACAGATGAAATACCTGTTCCGATTCCAACACCACCTCCTGGGTAGTAAATATTGCTTCCTTGATACAGCCACGGAGAAACATAGACACCTTGACCCGTGGAGGTTATCGGTCCAGGTCCAGGAATGACATCCACACCGAAGCAACGAATTTTTCCTGCAACATCCAAAGGATAGGAAGGATAGGTCACACCAATACCGACGGCACCATCATTGAAATAAATATTGGATTGACCGGGTGTGCGCGTCCAATAGACATCAGGAATTCCATTCAAATTATACAAAACTCCATTTTTGTACAAATTTCCAGACATATCAATATCCCCTTGGACATTGTATTTCCATCCTTGTCCTCCTGTTATACCAGTCGCATACAATCCAGTAGTTGTGCTTTGTCCTACACCCATTAAGAAGGGAGCTTGAATTCCACGCAATCCCTGTGAATAAATCAATCCACTGACGTCAATGGCTCCGCTGAGGTCTCCCGTTAGTTTGTATCCTGCAGCAAGGGCACCCACTGATGAAGGAAATCGCAAAGTGGCTGACGACCCAAACTGGAACCCATTCGCAAGATTTGTAGACAATTGGTTTCCAACAACAGTGCTTGCTGTAAAAAACGATTGAGTTGAAATTCCATAACTCATTTGTGTGCTGAAGGAAGATAACTGCGTTGCAATTCCAGGACCAATTAAAGAACTGAGGGTACTGAAACTCTGATTGATGTAGGACGATAATGTGCTAAAAGAAGATATGCTTCCTGTATCTCCAATGGTTGCAAGTGTAGAATAGACATAACTGGAAATCGAGCTGATAGTTTGATTCGTTGCCAAAATCTGTGAACGGGTATCGGTTTGGAAGGTATCGAGGCGATTGGACCCTGAGCCTACATTGTTGGTTGCAATATTTGTTATCGCCGCACCGTTTCCGCTAAAAGCCCCAGACGTTGTTGTTCCTCCCACTGCTAAATTTCCGCCTAGACTGGCAGAGCCAGAAAATGTTCCTGTTCCTGTGACATTCAACGTTCCTCCAATTGTCGCGGCACCTGTTGTTGTTATATCGGCAAAGGTTCCACCACCTACAACAGCAATTGTATTTCCAAAGCCTACACTTCCTGCAAAGGAACCTGTTCCACCAACAGTTAAATTGCCATTTGCACTCAGATTTCCTGTAGCATGAACGGTTCCAACCGAGCTGACAGACCCATTTACATGCAATTTTGTCAGCGGGCTGCTGATGCCCACACCCATATCTCCATTGTCTTGCACACGAACAACCTCTGTTGATTTGTTCACAAAGAAGCGCAAAGGCGAGCGTGAAGAAAAAATACTGGCAGCAATCATTCCATTGACATCCAGATTGTAATTGGAAGAGAGCCCAAAATAGGCACCTCCTGAGCTGAAGCGAAGTTGTTCACCGCCACTTGCAAACTGAACGCGAAAATCATTCGATGATTCTTGAAGCCTCCATTGTTGCGATGTTGTTGAACCATAGAGACGATAGATATTTGCCCATCGCCCTAATCCATTCGTATCTTGTGCTGTCAGAACATAGTCTGCAAGAGCTTGAGGTGTGCTGAGAGTAAAATTACCCTCTACAACTGTTGCTCCCCCCACATGGAGTGTCGCAGCAGGATCCGATTTCAGGATTCCAACTCGTCCAGAACTCAAAAACCGAGCAATTTCTGTTGTTCCTCCGCGAACAACAGCTTTGGCATCGATAGAATCCACAAGAACATTCATACCTCCACTTTGAATTTGGTCACCAATGATAAATGAAGATGGACCTGTATTCATAGTACTGACCATAAGAGTTCCAAGTGAATCAGCCACCATCACATAAGAACCTACTGTGGGTGTTCCGCCTCCTTGATACCGAAGAGGACCACCTACCACGGTCACATTATTGCTTGCAACTAAATCATTGTTTCCACTCAATGCAGGATTTCCCAAATACCAGTTTTGGCGAGTATCAATCTGACCAGCTCCTGTTCCTCCTGTCAGAAATTGTATACCACTACTCAATGTCAAGAAGGTTGTTCCAGCTTGCAATGTACTTGGATACGCCCAGATGCTGGTACCGCTGACATCTAAAGATGTTAACACCTTTCCGGATGCAGCTCCCAATCCTGGACCCCCGATTTGTGCACGGTCAGCGACAAGCGTGGCTGACGAAATCCAGAAGCGATTTCCTGTTCCACTGGGATCAAAATAAAGTGCCCGACCCTGAGCATCAAATGAAAAGATAGTTCTCCCATTGATTTGAAATCCAATGGCGGGCGTTGATGCACTAGGACTGCTTGTTATGAAAATTCCAGTCGTTCCACTGCTCAAAAACACACCACCAGCACCTGTACCACCTGCTCCAGTTCCTGTTATAGCAGCACCATTGATAAACAATGTTGCATTGCTCAAATTGATATCATCCGTGACTTGAATTGGAGTTGTATCATATTTACTAATCGTATTCACAAAGATGCGCTTCTGGTCAAAATTTACCATTTGTTGAAGATTCGTCACGGAGGTTGTCAGTTGTTGCAGAGGAGACAACCCCGTTATATTGGATGTTATATTTTGGAGGTCTAATATGTTGACTAAAAACGGACTTGGGACATAGCCAGCCGACATTCCTAATCCCGTACAAGATTGAAAGTATGAGGTGAGTCCGCAAACCAACTTTAAAGAAACTCCTATTCAGCAGAAGGAGACAGGCATGTCCTCACAGCCACCAAGATACTATAGACCTTATATGTCTGATGATGACGAAAAATCGGAAGCTTCCTCTGTGTCATCTGACTCATCATTATCTGATGATGTGGTGGATGATATGATTGGTTCCCCTCTTTCACTTGTTCGCGCGGGTGGACCTTCCATGATCAATCCACTCAAACAACTTGATTTTCGGATTCAACCCGTCAAGAAAGGAATACAATACTATCCCTTTGATTTATCCGGAGAGTATGACCCTACATTACCTTTCACAGGTACAACGTTTGATATGAATACTGGAACACAGACAAGTATTTTAATTATTAACAGTCGCGACCGTGATCGGAATGTGTATCCTCAACCGACGTTTTTCACCCTGCGTGTTCCCAGAATTTACAAGAACATAACATCCTTTCAAATTCTACAATTAAAACTTCTATCTTCCTTTTTCTATTTTCGTCCTGAAAAGGAAAATACTGATATTTCGATTCTGGAAAATGGACGTGAGATTCCCAATCAATTTGGAACCTTAGTTCCGAATACTATCAAATCCTTTATTCGCACAGGAACGTATGATATAACATCACTTCTTAATGAACTCCAATTGCAGCTCAATCGCACACCTCTCTTTTTTGACTACCCCAATGGCATTCAAGATTTCATTCCGCAGTTTGCATCCACTGGTGATTTGAGTTTGGGGTTCAATCAGCCAGGAACAACCTACTATGATGCGTTGCGTCGTGAATTTGTGAACAATCCTACCATGGCGGTCATTGTAAGTTATTATTTTCCGTCTCAGTTTGCTGGATTAAGTTCCTATACTCTGGACCAAATCAAATATGCGTACTATTATCCTGTTTTGTATGAGTGCTATTTGGATCCTCAGTATGGTCCCAATGAATTGAATTTGACACTCACAACAACAGAGCTTCTTCCTGGTGAAACAATCGACCAACGTATTCTGTATACAAATCAAGGATTAAATGATGCTGTTATTGCAGAACTCATCAACAATAACTTAGCGAAATTTTATGACAATACAACCACGAACATTTTGGACTTCTATCGTCTTCGTCATACGTTCCGCTATTCTCTTGTGAATGCATACAATTGTTCCTATCAAACATTTAACAACCGCATTAGTATTACATCCTCGAATTTGAACTTGAGTTTGGTAAATCTTATTAATTTGCAGTCTGCCAAGTTTTTGGCAGCCGAGTTGCAGCGTCTTGGTCTCACCACTGCACAATATACTGCTCTTCAAACAACTGTTCAGGTAAATACTGCTGTGATTACCAACATGTATAATTTTCTGCAAAGCAATCTTGCAAATTATTTTGGTGTGGATTTCAATACCTATGCTCCTGTCTTCTTCAATGATTTGAGCAACTCACTCTTTATTCAAAATGGTGTAGGAGCAACAGGTGTTGATACAGGATATACTCTTGCAGTCTTGCAACGTGGAACAAATCCTATAACAACCTCTCAAAGCAATTATTCGGATACGAAGGTATATTGGCCCAACATGAAAAATCTGAATGGGTCAATAAATGGTCCTTTTAATCTTAATGATGCAAGCAATGTTCCTTATTACATTCCCAGTAAAACATTTGGAAACACACGGTTTATTGATAACAGCAATGTGTATGTCAATGTGGACCCGACCACAAAATCAGGCGATATTGTCACACCCATTCAACCAGGCAAATATACAATCTTTCGTTTCCGCAGTCCTGTGCGTCAGACTCTTCAAGTGGAAACCCTGCCTCTACCTTACTATTATCGATTTGCTGAATACAATGCAACACAAGGTGGAAATGTTGCTCGTTTCTTTGATGCATCGTATTCCTATGTGACAAATACATACAATCAATCACTAAGCAACATCACAAACACCGATATCAGCAATGTGAATGTCACCTACAACCAGAATTTTACAACCGCTTATTCTGCAGCTGCAACTTTACCTCTTCAAGTGCAAAAATCAGTCTTTTATTTCCAATTCAATACACCCAAACCGACTGATTTACCAATCGATTCTTCTGGATACACCTACACGATGAATGTATCTGCTGTTGCAACAGGAACTTCGTTTGGAACGGGAACAAATCTCTTTTTGTACCATGACCGTGGTGCCTTCATGGCTGATGTCAGTGGTGTGCGAAATGAAATTCCTTATCACTATAACAAAACATCTGTTGCCTATTCTGATTCGTCCATGAATACCATTTCGTTCCGTGCGTATGCCTATCAAACCTATTATGCTATTTTCCGCACAACGAATGTGAGTTTCCCTACAACAAACTTCCGTTTTCTAACATGGTTCCAAACACCCAATTCGTCCAATGTGATTTATGATTTGTCAGGATTTGATCCTAGTGCAGACCCTTTTGCAAAACTCAGCAATTTTACCTATGCACGTCAATATGATTCCAATTACATTCGTCTTCCTGTTGCATCGAACCTCATGGGCTTGGATCCAAGCAGTGATGTGTTCAATGAAGCTCTACCAATTAGTGAACCTGCCATTGGATATGATGCATCAGGTGGAGTTTTGTACGCAGGTGTCAGCTCAGATTTGACAGATTACAAAGGATATATTACTCTTACTGACTTATCAAATGTTCCCTTTTCTCAGTTCCGCAAGGATCCCATAACAAATTATACATTCCAGAAACTTTCTCCCTATGATTCAAACAGTCAAACCTATTTTTATTCAGGCAGTTCCAATGCAATTTTGACACCTTATGCCAACTCAAACTATAACCGTGGAACTGTTAATGTGAGACAGTACAAGATTGTGCATTGGTACGATTACAACTACATACCACCCCAATCGAATGAAGCAACTCCTGCTGCCAGCAATTTAGCAACAATGACTGGATTTACCTCTTCCCTTTACAACTTATCAAACTATGGTTGGTCATACCGAGCAAACAATGCAATCGACTTAGATAGAGGTGTGGTAGGATTTTCCTTCCTTCCCCCTGAAGGTGTTTGGAGTGTTGAATC
>JACCDW010807587.1_pt1 | contig 10859 bp, 5 predicted proteins | sample 7449781 | NCBI WGS metagenome assembly JACCDW01 (sample SAMN15323449, study PRJNA562643) | freshwater metagenome | isolation source: river surface water | place: USA:Blue River Watershed | collected 2017-08-18
GTAATTGGGGAGAAGTTTGCAGTCCAACCTAAAGTCTGTGCTAAGTTGACTAACAATTGTGATGGTATATCATTTCCGACATTATAGTTAACCGAGTTCATAAATGCAAGTGCATCGATAAACTGTTTCACTTCATCAAAACTTCTACCATAAATTTGGAATATCTTTTCTACCTTTCTATCCAAAGTATCGAATTCTTTCAAAGAGGCTGATACCAAAAATCTTGAAATAAGGTTGGTTTTATAAGAATCTAAATCTTCGGCAATTGCACCCAATTGTGTAAGATAATCTTCAAATAGGAACGAACGAATGTCTAAGTTCCAAGGTCCGTCTTTCGGCCAAGTCACTGATTGGTTGTTCGTATAATATTGACCATCGGCATTTTGTTGAGGTACTTGGAATACTGAAGTATATTCTGGTTGAACCAATCTATTAACCAAAAACTTCTCAACCTCATCTAAAGACTCGGCAAAAACTTTATCAACGATAAAGTCATTTGGTCTTATTTGATATTCACCAACGAAGGTTGTTGCGGTTTTTCCAAATGGTGACCCTGATACCGTTAGAGAAATACTACCTGAAGAAAGGGTTTGTGACGGTGTAAAACTTACAACTTTAAAAATATCATCATTGTAATCAACACAATAATCCAAGTAAGTATTATATAAATTTCTATAAGGCGATACTGTTATTTCTCTAAGATTAAGATTTGTTGCGGCACTAACCGAATAATCAATGTCGAAAGGATTTTTAATTCTATCTACATTAACCTCAAAACTTGTTTCATCATAGGTCGGGTCATAGATAATATTTTCAGCAGTAAATCCTGTGAAAAATTCTTGGTTAAGAAATTGAACATCGATTGATGCTGGGAAAACATTAATAATATGAGAGATAGACACTTGGAACCTTTTCGATAATGAACCATAAAGTGAAAAGTTCATCACCTGAGATACATCGAAGTTTGGATAAACTCTAAATTGAGTTGCCATTATTCTTCTACTCTCAGTAAGGTTGTCTATATCCAACTGACTTAAGTCAATTGGTTCAGAAAACGCACCTACATTAAATCTTCTGTTAACTTTTTCAACAACAGCGGTCGTGAATTCGAAATTACCTTGCGTAAGACCTCCACCCTCCACTGTTTGTAAACCTACAATGTTATCAGAGAAGGTTGCCGCACCACTACCTGGTCTCGGCGGATAAAAATATTTGGTATTCCTAATTGTTGTCGCCATTAACTAGTAATTGAAGTGAAGTTTTTACTGAAATCGATGTTATCACCTCTATTTTGTCTAACCTCATACAACAGAGCATTAAATTGGTCTCTAACCTCATACAAGTTGTATTGTCTAAAGATATTGTTCTGACTGTCGTAGATAGTGTAGATACCATCATCGATAGATTTAGTCTGATTACCGTAAAGAGCGATTGCAAGAGTAGAGATATCGTACTCAACCATCTCAATCTCGAGTGTTACTGGATTGAAAAAAGTATTTGTAATAATGATGTCTTGGTCGGGTTGTCCAATATATGGAGTGGCATTAGGTTTGTTTGTAGGTGATGATGATGGTGATACTGTTAAGAATAACAAATTGGAGTCGCCATCAACATATCTATATCTAGTCGCCTTTTGTGTGGTATTAACTTCGTTTGTTACAACAGGCTCGCAGAAAAAACAAGACGTAACAACTCTAAAGAAGTTAGGGATTTTTGAACCGTCAGGATTTAAATATTCTATTCTAAATCCAACTAAACCTTGAGGAACAAATTTGTTTTGAAACTGTGGGTCCACATTAGCCAAATTGATAACCAAACCTTTTACGTTCGGCAAAGCACTTAACACACCACAATCCGTGATTACAGTTCTCATCTGAGCTGGTCTAAGATATAAAGTATAAATCCCTAACGCATTGAATTGGTTTGCAGGTAATGTTAAATTGTATAATCCTCCAATTACTTCAACACCAGCATTTCCTCCTGTTTCCGTATTCTCAAAATAAGGTCTTAGAAGAGTTTGAGCATCAAGTTTAGTTAACACAAATGAATCTGTGGCATCCCTTGTTGGGGTATAATTCATGATGATTTCAACATCTGCTGGTGAAACATCACTCGGTCTTATTGTTCCATATGAACCTATCGCCATATAAGTTTAATTTTCTATAAATAGTTTATGAGCCCTTTTCTACGACATTAAAAAATCCATAACCGTAGTTTATCATGTCCCCCAAATTATCAACCTCACCAATTCTTTGTACTCTTTCATAAGCACTGTTCTTACCTCTCTCAACAAATACGTTGGTTAAAATTTTTGGTTGGTCCATTACTTTCAAAAGAGTTTCATTTTTTGTTATTGGTTCTGCGGTTAGATTTTGAGATGTAAATCCTGATGACTGTTCATAAAAGATTGTTACACCATCCGAATAGTCAACATAACTTGAACCTTGGATTGTATATGCGGTAAATCCATTACCGACATTAGTAATTGAACCCCACAAGACTCCATTATTGATAATTGGTAGATTAATTCTTTGTGCCAAAGTTAGAGTACCATAAGGTTTAAGTTCGTTAATTCTCGATTTAGTTAAACCTGTTATTGTAAATGGTACGGTAACATAGTTAGAGGAAACTTGTGCAGAAACCTCGTTAACCGCATCTCCCGTAAAAATGTAATCATAAGATACGGGTGTACCAATCCAAGAACCGTACGATGGTGCAAAGAAACACTCACCCTGTGGATTGAATGGATTTATACTTTTATAAGGAACTGTGATTGTTTTAGTTACTGTATTAACACCCCAAGGATTTATCTGTTCTAAAGTTATTTTGTAAACCTTAGATGAGTTTGGTGGTGGCGTTGGGTAAGTGTGAGGTATAAAATTTGGTGAATAAGTTGTTATAGTTTGTTTGGGTGAATTATCTCCCCAATCAACTCTATAAGATGATAGAGCTAGGTAATTGGAAAATTGTTCTGATGTGTTGTAAACGTAGTAAGTCATAGGACTTCCTGTCGTTGCTGAAAAAAGAAAACTTGTTACTACGTCTTTCTGTTGTATTGCACCGTCAAATGGAGAATAATAACCAGCGTCTACCGCACTTTGTCTTAAAAGTATTGGTATTGATACTTGCTTAAGTAATGAAGAACCTCCTGGTCCTGAACTAACAACACGAGTCATTGCCGAGTAAACACCTACGGGCGTACCACTGTAATTTACAACCGCTAAATCTCCTCTAACGTTTTCAGGTGAAATAATATATTTGTAATAATCTTGACTCATGGATTAATATATTCATACCATTTTATGGGAATGTTTGTCCCAACCCTTTGACCAAAGGTGTTGTAAATCTGATAGGTTTGTGTTGGATAATCCAACTGTACCGTATAGTAGAAGTACTGAGTATTATCAAAAGTGAATCTTTCCCCCGCGGACATACAGGCTTGTGGACCTAATGTTTTATCTATTGTTAGATAACTCGGCCACTGTTGTTGGCATGGTGGTGTAGAACTAGTTGGGTCCCAACCTCTACCCGTCATCATCTTTGTAAATTGACCTGTTCCAGCATTGTAAAACTTTGCAGACATATAAAAAGTTGAGATGTTAAGAAAATTTCTTTTCTTCAACCAATAAATGAAAAATCCTTCTTTATCCCCATTAAAGTCCAATACAAATTCGGGTTTGTGTACAGATACAACTGTTCTTTGCATTTGAGCATCCATTTTCAAACCTTGTTGAGTTGGTATAATCAGTGTTACATAGTTTGTTTGTCTTTTTTCGTCAGGTGTGTCGTATAAATCCAATTTGAAAAATGAATTTGTAAATGAGTTTGTGTAGTAGTATAAATCCTGTGGTGAAAAACCTTCTCCCAAATAATTTATTTGCCAATTGTTAAGGTCACTAATTGACCCACCTGAATAAAAATAAAATTCGTAGTTTGCGAATGTGGCTTCTGATTGACCTGGAACTGATTGAGAGTTACCATTTCCTATTTGTCCAGTTGTAGTATTGATGTATATAGATGGACTGTTATGTGGTGCATGACTGAATCTTGAAACCTCAAAGTCTCTACCTTTACCAATAACCTCCTCAATAATTTTTACTTCATATTCGTCAATAGCATCATCGAGTCCATTATAGTCCCATGTTAACTCAATTGGTATGTTAATTTGTTTACTAACACCACCTTGACGTAATATTTGAAATTTATTCACATCCATCTATCAACGGTTTAATTGTTATGTCCTGAACTCCATCAAGTTCTTCGTTATAGTTTACACCTTCAGGTATTAATCTAAATACCGCATCGGTAAATGGGTATTGGGCTGTGTTGAAAAATGGATAGTCTACCCCTCTATCTTGTTCATCAATAAATCCATATGAATACAAATCCCTCCATCTGAACTCTTGGTCCTGAGTTGAATAAAATGCCCAGCTAGGAACACCATCCACATTGTCTACGTTTCCTGTCTCAATATAATCTGAGAAAACTCTCAAAGTTATGGGGATATGTGGTTGATAGTAGTAACCTGGAGAATTAGTGTCCGTACTATTAGTTGTTTGGAATACAGTTTGATTGAATTTAATTTTGTGATAGTATGAAGATACAACCCTTTCAACTTGGGTATAATCATTCCACTCACAAAAATCACCATCAATTGTGTCTCCCTTTTTTAAATCTAAATTGTAATAGAAAGTTTTTGTTGACCCACTTGTACGAGTATATGCAGATGTCTGAATATTAGAATTTGAATTGGTATTATTTAAATCCCACCATGGGTTCAAAGTTTTTGAAAGATTAAACTCCCAACCCTGTTTGGTTCCAATTCCGTTATTTGGTTGATTGAAATATCCCGAAAACCCTTTGTTGATAATTGAAAGGTTAATTACATTAACAGGTCTGTTCTGATTATCTCTAATACCCGCTAAATCCAAATCGTATGCAACCGTAAACGAGTAAGCATTACTACTTGTTTTTTGTGTGACCCTCGATAAATTATTTGGGGTCAAAGAACTAAATTGAAATTTTTTTTCTTCACTAAAAACATTTTTCTCGAAACCTGCCTTTGTAACAATTAAGTCATCGGTATTAGTTAAAACTTTTAATTTTTTCACATAATACTTGGACCTAGTTTCTGATAAATTATCGGGATTCAAGATTCTTTTGAATGTTCCTCTTGTCCCATTGTTGAATGTGTTTCCAGTATATCCAACATTCAAAACATTGAATACATAAGGTTCACTTCCAACTTTTCCATTACCAATAGATAAAACTTGGAAAATTCTGTTATTTCTGTAACTCAAAGACAACTCAACATATTCGTTTGGTAAAAGTCCGTGAGAGGCAATACAATTGAACCTAATAATGTTATTCCCATTGAATTCTGAATTTGTTATCTCAAAAGGAATTCCATCCCCTGCAACCCAATTTATTGGTGAACTATTTGAATAATAAGTCAGTTGTTTGTTGTACTGATTTTCAAAGTCATAAGTCAAATAATACATCCAATTATATGTTAAAGCACTCTTTGCTTTATAGGAAATGTGTTGGTCTTGTACGTCAGGTCTGTAAAAATCGAATTCATAGTATTGTGGATAACCTTTCCAAATACCTGAAACTACTGAATTTTCATTATCAATTAGATATAAATTATTTCTAAATGGTATATAGGTTGTGGTACCAGTATATGTGTTTGCATATAAATAACTAATTTTGAAAGTTGGTCTGAAAACAGTACAAGATTGTCTTTCATCATCATAAACTTGAGCCAATGAAAGAGTTTGACTTCTATCATATTCTGTAAGCTCTTGTTGTTTAGAATTCAAACTCAAAGATATTTCTTCATCAACAAATGGAGCACTTTTGTATCTTAAATTACTAGGTACTATTGTGTAGTTATTCATCTATAGAATACTTTGTTTTGAATTTATCGAGTGCACTCTCTCCTTTAATCACACCAAAATAGAATTGGTATGGCGCTCCGACCATAAACTCTGTAGAGAATGTACCTGCCTGAGCTTGATAAACCGCATAATTCTGATTTTGGTCTACCGCAAAAATGTATCCTCTTTGGTATATGTCTCCAACATTGTTATAACCACTATTGAAGTAAGCTGGTGATGAAGTAAATCTCCTACTTAATGCCTGATAACGATATGAGGTAATTCCATTACCAATATCTGTTTTCCAATTATTTTTTTCTGAACCAAATATTCCCCCAGTTGACCCTTCCAATCCCCATTGATAGAATGGAACTTTTTGGGATTTTAATTCAAATGGATAAGTTATAGCATTTATATTATTACTTGGTCTGAAATCAATAATACCTGGAGATACAAAATCCTTATTCTGTAAATCTTCCGTTGTCGACGAGAAGAAGATACCAATTGCAGGATTAGATGCTGTTCCTGCAACGACAACGGGTTGTCCTACTTGTCCTGTAATTGCATAATACTCAGGTGAAAATGGAATAACACCATATTCTGAGTTGATAGACATCGCTTGAGCCAAATCACCATCAATTCTTTTTTCAGGTCGTGAGAATAATTGATTTAAATTATTGTTCGGGTTGAATCCAGCAAACAATCTTCTAAGAAATGTTTCATCAGTAATTCTTGATATCACAAACAAATTAACTAAATCCGAAGTATCTGAATAACTCGTAGAGTTCAAAGATTTCATTATATACGCTCTCGCTGATGGGTCGAATATAATTTCCTGATAGAAAGAATCTTTATAACCCAAATTTATAATTGTTGTTGGAAATAAAAGATTTCTCCTATTTGTTGGGTCTTTAAGTATTGTTGGTGTTTGTGGGAACGGTAAAGGTTTCGGTTGACCTGTTAGTGGTCTACCAATAAATCTTCCTGTTGAAACATTTCCCTCCCACGGAGAACTTCTATAATAAAAGTTGTTAGTTTTGGAATCAAAATAAACTAACTCTTTTGCAAAAATTGGGGGTTTGGGTTTATTTTGTTTGTCGTAGAAAGTATCCACCTGTATTGGGAATGCAAATAATGTACCATTAATCCAATTATTAGTGAATGTCTGTGATAATACTCCTCGACACAGTCCGTAGAAAAATCTAAATCTGAATCCCCATTCTGACCATGTTTTTAAGTCCTTACCTAAATCCAAAAGTGGTCTTACCATCATTATGTAACACCCATTTTCAACAGGGTCAGTTTCCTTACAAACCACATTAACTCCAAACGTAGAACCAAACCCTGAATAACAACCTAATCCCACCATGTTAGAACAAGTGTTTAAACTTGTTAATACTTCCGCCTCATATAATTGTCCTTCGATATCAGGGGTTGCGATATCGGCACCTGTATCGTATCTATCTGAAGTAAAGTCATCACTGTCCGTACTGATTTGATAGGTTGCAAATCCCAAGTTCTGTTGTAGGACCGCAGCATTTTGGTTCAAGTTCCAACCATTACCATCCAAATAATCTGAGTTGGGTAATCTGTCCGTTCTTAGAACGTTGTTAGTTTTCGATGAAACACTCAGTGGACTTGCAGTAAATGAACCGTAGAGACTTGGCATGTAATATTCCATCGTAACTTGGTCAGGTTTTTTACCTTTACCAATTTGCGAAACATAAAATCCAACACCCGAAACGTCTTCAGATGCATCATAAAACGCCGCTGAGCTTACAGGACTATAAGAATCATTACTTGAGCTGGATACAACCCCTGTAAGACCATCAAGGTTTTTAGTTTGAGTGAATGGGGGTCTGTTGTTTGCGTCCATAGCACTATATAATCCAACTTTAGATGTTGTGAATGCAGAGAAAGAATTTCCCGCTTCCCAAAAATATGATGGAAAGAATATATTAGTAGGTATTCTATGGTTTTGAACCGATAATCCTGAAGATATTGGTTGTATCGGTATGTTGAGTCTTGTTGATGCGGTAATTACCAAATCGTTTTCATTTGGTAATCCTAATATTTTACCAATACCATACTTGTTATTGTACCTTGGTGAGTATGGGTCAACCCCTCTTTGGAATATTGTTATATATTGAGATGAAAAACCCTCAAAAGTTTTGGATAAACAAAAGTTTGGTCCTGGGTCTTCTTGTCCCCAACTACCAGGAAAATTCAATCTTACATTATAGAATGTGTTTGTACAAGAACTTAGAATACCAGGTAATTTCGAACTATCTGTAATACTCCACATAGTTGCGGCTTGTTGGATTGTTATCGCAGTCAGAACCTGATAGTATTCAATGTCCATTGGGAATTTGTAATTATCCTCCGTTGTACCTGTATTTAAAAAATATTGTAGTGATAAAGCTTGTGTCTGATTGGTAGGGTTACAATAACTTACAGTAACGTTTTGTGACCCAACAAATTTTGGTGTTCCACTTATTCCCGTAATGACTTGAGTCCCTGTCGTTGCAGTGTATAAAAAGTTAACATCGGATGTGGTGAATGGGTCAACAAAAGTATATAATGCACCTGTTTCAAATTTGTCCGCAGTAAGAACAGTTATGGTGTTATCAAAGTGGCTCTTTCCAATATTATCCAAATGGTTAAAACTTACACTAATCTTATTAACACCGTCAAAATATTTTTTTCTTTGGTTGAAAATATTAACTCTTTCACCATAAGGTAAACTATTTGAATATGCAAAAACCTGTCTTCCCGCAGAACCACTATTTGGTAATCTCAATACAGATGACTCTAATCCTTTATAGTCTCTATCATCCTTATTATTGATTCTACCCCCAACAGCTTCACTAAAAACCGCAGCCATAACTCCAGCATCTTCTTCAGTTGGTAAACCTTCGTCCCTTTCTACTTGATTGAAATTAGTGACTTTCGTAATCTCATTTATTTTTTCATAATAAAGACCAGAATTTGATAACTGACTCAGAGCAGAAACAGCATCAACCCCACCACCCTGTCTGGTTTCCTCATTATCACACTCACACGCTTGGCAATCGGGGTATTGAATCATTGGTATCTTAATCTTACCAAACCTGTATCTTGTAATTTTTCTGAAATTTGTGGTCAACACAATCCCTATTATAAGATTGATAATCCCTTTTAAAATAAATTGACCTATGAGTCCTACTGCAGGGAATGATAAAGCGGCAGAAACGAAATTTTGTATTGCTGACCTAAAAAAGTAAGCGATTATAAGTACCAAAAAAGGTACTGCAAAGTTATTCCACAAGAATGCTAAAAAGTGAAAAACAATTAATAATGGAATACCAACCAATTGGACTATCTGAATAATAAGAGCGAATAGAAAATACAATAAATCAAAATTTCTAAATCCTTCATTCACTGGAAATTTATTCACTGTGCTTTCACAATCTTGGTCATCTATTTCTTTTATCCCAATAAATCTTCCCTTGGCACCATTTTTAAATTCATCGATAAAGCTTGAAACAGTATAAACTTTGTTGAATATAAATTCATAAAATGTGTCTTCACAATTTATAACTTCGTTTAACCTGTCTATTTCTTCTTGACCTGAAAATCCCTGTGTGTATCCTGACCAATCTAAACCGAAATAGTAAGTACTATTCAATCTGTCTTTTTGAGTTTGAGAAGCCGAAGTGGAAATATTAGGGTCTTGGGATAAATTATTCCAACCATATTCTTTAACGTTAGGTATTAAATAATAAGGTCTTCTTGTCTGTTCAGTAAGTGTAGGTGGTTGTTGCCATTTAATCTTGAATCTGTATCTACTTCTAGTTGGTATACCGACTGTAGGGTCATTTGATATTACTCTTTCACCAAATTCATTCGTGGTAATATAATCCAAGTTCATTGGTAATTCAGTCAACCAAACCCCATTACCATCAATAATATTACCAGCCTGTTCTAATTCATATTGTTCTAAAATTGGGTTTCCGTTCTCGTCTTGTTGTATTGTTTGTCTAAGAGCTAAAATTTGTCCAGGTCCTGTAGTCAGTTGGCAAAGATTACCCATATTATCCCTTGGCTTAGCATTTCTTCTAACTCTCATTTGGTCAGCCGTTGATGTAAGGGACCCCATAAAAACTGCGGTGGGTTGAATATCTATATTAGCGTCGTCTCTTAAATCGAAATCAACTCTGTTGATTGCAATTTGGCATACATCAGGGTCTCCCCATAATGGTGAAACCTCAAGACTTTTTGTTAGATTTACTATTTGTGGTAATGAGTTTAAATCAGTCGAAGTTCTGAATCTGTTTCCAGCAACTTGACCCTCTGTTGCTCTACCCACTCTGATAAGGTCTTGTGGGGTCAAAGAAAACTCACCTATATCAGATAGGTCCACATCCATAACTAATTGTTGTGTTCCTGTTGGAACACCCATAATCATGTAATCTCCACTATCATTAGTCTTGGAAGTGAATTTATAGTATTTGTCGTAAATTTCTACAGCGGTGGCCCCTGTTAGTGCATCTGTTCTTGTTGGTAATGTACCTGAAGCCGCGTGTCCTGTGTAAGAAGCTTCATAAGGTAATAGATTATATCTATAACCATCTTCATTCTTATCGTTTGGCGATTTATATGGGTATATACTTGAAATTACAGGGTTCGACTCATCAACTTGTTGTATCGGTATAAAAACAGAAACTCTTGCATTAGGTAAACCAAGTCCATTGTTGGCAGTTACCCTACCAACCACCACACCATAATCAGCACACGCTCGTGTGTAAATGTCTGCCTGTTGTATGGTCAAAGACAAGATTTCTAAAAATTCAAAATCTTGTTCTAATTGTAAGTTTAAAGTTTTGTTGACCCCTAACTCTGTTCTAATTCTATAGGACTGCCCCATCAAATTCTTTATGCAATAAATAGTTTAAGTGTAATTTTCCAAGGACACAATTACACATCTTAAAAAATAAGTCA
>JACCDW011534703.1_pt1 | contig 10859 bp, 14 predicted proteins | sample 7449781 | NCBI WGS metagenome assembly JACCDW01 (sample SAMN15323449, study PRJNA562643) | freshwater metagenome | isolation source: river surface water | place: USA:Blue River Watershed | collected 2017-08-18
CCTGAAAAAAGAAGCGTTTCACGCCTCAATTCTGGACATGGAACTCAATGGTCAGTCCAGCAAAGTTTTGCTGCGTGACTACCAAATGCACCCCTACAAGCAATTGGTGCAACACATCGACTTCCAGCGCGTCGATGCCAACACCACTTTGCACATGAAAGTGCCCATGCACTTCAGCGGCGAAGAAGAGTCCGAAGCCGTCAAGACCGACAAGTGCACTGTCACTCACGTCGTGACTGAACTCGAAGTGGCTTGTTTGCCTGCCAACCTGCCCGAATTCATCGCGGTGGACTTGAAAGGCCTGACCATGGGCAAATCCCTGCACCTGAACGACATCACCTTGCCTGCTGGCTGCAAAGCCATCACGCACGGCAAGAAAAACCCGGTCCTCGTGTCCGTGGTGGCTCCTGTCGAAGAAGTCGTGGCCGCACCTGTGGCCGCTGCACCTGCAGACGCCAAAAAAGGCAAAGGCAAGAAGTAATCTTCTTGTTTGGGCTGAAAAGCCCTGTGCCCAAAGGCCCGCTCTGCGGGCCTTTTTCTTTGGGCCCCAGCATTTCAGCCCACACGGCCAAGCGCACAAGGATAATCACGCACCATGATCAAACTGCTAGTCGGCCTGGGCAACCCGGGCAACGAATACGAAGACACCCGCCACAACGCCGGATTCTGGTGGATCGATGCGGTCGCCCGCGAACTCAAAGTGTCATTGGTGCCCGAGCGCAATTACCACGGTCTGATGGCACGCACCACCGTCAACGGGCAGACCCTTTGGCTGCTAGAGCCACAAACCTACATGAACTTGTCGGGCAAGTCGGTCAGTGCCTTGGCGCGATTTTTCAAAATCCAGCCAGAAGAAATTTTGGTGGCACACGATGAGCTCGACATCGTCCCTGGTGAGGCCAAGCTCAAACTGGGCGGCAGCCATGCCGGACACAACGGCTTGCGCGACATCCATGCCCAACTTGGCACGGCCAACTATTGGCGGCTGCGCATCGGTGTGGGCCACCCCGGCGACAAGGCCGAAGTGGTCAGCTGGGTTTTAAAGAAGCCGATGCTCGAACACCGCAAAGCCATCGATGACAGCATTTTCCGGGCACTGACCGCTTTGCCGTTGCTGTTAGCCGGTGACATGGAAAAAGCCATGGTGCGCATCCACACCAGCAAGCCGCCTCGCCCCAAACCTCCGCGTCCGCCCAAAGCACCGAATGCCGAAGCATCCGAAATGAGTGCACCCAAACCCGAATGAAGAGGTCTTGATCCGGTCACTGCGCCTGCAAGCGGCGGTATTTGGCCCAGAGCGACTCCTGGTTTTCGACGTGCTGGGGGTTGACGGGAATGCAAGCCACGGGGCAGACCTGCACGCACTGGGGCTCGTCGAAATGTCCCACGCACTCGGTGCACTTGGATGGATCGATTTCGTAAATTTCTTCGCCCAGATAAATCGCCTGATTCGGGCACTCGGGCTCACACACATCGCAGTTGATGCATTCATCGGTGATCATCAGCGCCATAGGGTGGGCTCCGCAAAATTCTGCAACGTGGTCATGCCGCGATTATCGGCCACCCGCCCCGTCCCGACGAAACACAGGGCTGTTCGTCGTAGGCCTAAAATGAGCCCGTGAAAAACATCATGAACGCTGACCTGCATTGCCATTCCGTTGTCTCTGACGGCACTCTCACCCCGGAAGCCTTGGCCGAACGCGCCAAAGCCAATGGCGTTGAACTCTGGGCACTGACCGACCACGACGAAGTCGGTGGGCAAGACCGCGCTCTGGCAGCCGCTCGCGCACAAGGGCTGCCTTACCTCACGGGCACCGAAATCTCGATCACCTTTGCCAACCAGACCGTGCACATCGTGGGCTTGGGCTTTGACCCCCACAACACCGCACTGGTAGATGGCTTGCGCCGCACACGGGGCGGTCGTGGTGAACGTGCCCAAGAAATGTCAGACGGCCTGGCCAAGGTCGGCATCTTGAATGCCTACGAAGGTGCCCTGCAATATGTGGGCAACCCTGAGCTGATTTCGCGCACCCACTTTGCCCGCCACTTGGTAGAGACCCGCGTTTGCAGCGACACCTCCGAGGTGTTTCGCAAATACCTCACCGAAGGCAAACCCGGCTATGTACCGCACCGCTGGGCACGGCTGCAGGAAGCTGTGCAGTGGATCACCGACGCCGGCGGCATGGCCATCATCGCCCACCCTGCACGTTACGGTTTCAGCCCTAACGAAGAATACGCCCTGTTCAGCGAGTTCAAGGCCCACGGTGGTCGTGGCGTGGAAGTCATCACCGGCAGCCACTCATCGCAAGAAGCTGTCCGTTACGCCGAAACAGCACTCGAATTCGATCTCGCAGCCTCGCGCGGCAGTGACTTTCACAGCCCCGATGAAAGCCGCATCGACCTGGGCACCCTGCCCCTCTTGCCGGGTCAACTGACCCCCGTCTGGGAACTGCTGGCCGATCGCATTCAGTGAGCAAGCCTGCTGCCAACACCCTACACGGCATTGGTTTTGCCGTTTTAGCCACCGCCTGCTTTGCCACGCTGGACACCACCACGCGGCACGTCAGTGCTGGCTTATCGGTTTTGGTGGCCCTGTGGTTTCGTTATGCCATTCAGGCCCTGATCACCACCGCCGTGGTCTGGCCGGGCCGGGGCCTGCGGGTGCTGAAGACCCAACACCCACGCTTTCAGCTGGCGCGCGGTCTGTTGCTGTTTGCCTGCAGCATCCTGGCCTTTTACAGCCTCAAGTACATGCCGGTGGGTGAGTTCACCTCCATCGCCCTGCTGGCCCCCTTGGTCATCACCTTGCTGGCGGCCAAGATGCTCCAGGAAAAAATACGCCCTTTGCGCTGGCTTCTGGTGGCTGGCGGCTTCGCGGGCACCCTGGTCATCATTCGTCCTGGCAGCCACCACTTCGACTGGACCGTGGTCTTGCCCCTGATGCTGGTCGCCACCAATGCGGGCTTCCAAATTCTGACCAGCAAGATGGCGAAGACCGAAGACCCGCTCACCATGCACTTTTACACGGGCTGGATCGGCACGGCCTTGTCTTCACTGATCCTGCCATTCGTCTGGGAAATGCCCCAAGACTGGACCGTTTGGCTGCAACTGCTGTTGATGGGCGTGCTGGCCTCGATCGGGCATTTTCTGCTGATCCTGGCCTACGGTCGAGCCCCCGCCGCGACACTCACACCTTATATGTACACACAAATCGGCTTTGCCGTGATGGGCGGCTGGCTCGTCTTCCATCATCTGCCAGACCAGTGGACATTTGTGGGCATGGGCATGGTGGCTTTGTGTGGCGCGCTGGGTGCCTGGCTCACCGTTCGAGAAAGCCGCATCACCATCCAGCCGCCAGAATCCTGAAATCTGCATTGACCTGATCCCCAAGACACCATGGCCCAGTTTTTCACCGTTCATCCCGACAACCCTCAAGCGCGCCTGCTCAAGCAAGCAGTGCAACTGCTCAACCAAGGCCAAGTTTTGGCCGTGCCCACAGACTCCAGCTATGCCCTGGTCTGCCACCTGGACGACAAAACGGCAGCCGACCAATTGCGCCGCATTCGTGGCGTGGACGACAAGCACCACCTGACGCTGCTGTGCCGCGACCTGAGCGAGCTGGCCAACTACGCCAAAGTGGACAACCGGCAGTTCCGCGCCATCAAACAAGCCACACCCGGGGCCTTCACCTTCATTCTCGAAGCCACCAAGGAAGTGCCTCGCCGGGTCAGCCACCCTCAGCGCAAAACCATTGGCCTGCGGGTGCCCGAACACAAGGTGCTGCAAGAGCTGCTGACCCTGCACGGGGCCCCGCTGCTGGCAGCCACACTGATCCTGCCCGGTGAGGATCTGCCGCTGAACGACCCTGAAGAAATTCGAGAACGCCTGGAACACCAAGTCGGTGCCGTGATTGACGCCGGCGCTTGTTCACTGGAACCCACCACCGTGATCGACATGAGTGGTGACGAGCCCGAAGTGCTGCGACGCGGCCAAGGCGACCCCTCTTTGCTCGGTTTGTGAGGCCGTCTTGTCGCCCACCTCTGAGACAATCAAGCACTTATGACCGACCTGATTCAAACCGTCCTGATCTACGCCCTGCCCGTGATCTTTGCCATCACCTTGCACGAGGCAGCGCACGGTTATGCCGCGCAGCGTCTGGGCGACAACACCGCAGCCATGCTGGGGCGCGTCACACTGAACCCGTTTGTGCACATCGACCCGATGGGCACCATCTTGTTGCCCCTGTTGCTTTACTTCAGCACCAGCGGGGCTTTTTTGTTCGGGTACGCCAAACCCGTGCCCGTGCGCTTTGACCAGCTGCGTCACCCCAAGCGCGACATGGTCTGGGTCGCTCTGGCCGGCCCAGCTTCCAATTTGTTGCAAGCGCTGCTGTGGGGGGTTTTGCTTTATGCCCTGGCGGGCAGCGGCATCACCGAGCGCTTCTTTCTGGAGATGTGCAAAGCCGGCATGCTGACCAACGTGGTCATGTTCGCCTTCAACCTGTTCCCGCTGCCACCGCTCGACGGTGGCCGCATTCTGGTTGGCTTGCTGCCGTGGCGGCAGGCGGTGATGGTGTCACGCGTTGAGCCTTGGGGCTTCTTCATCGTCATGGCCTTGGTGCTAACCGGCATCGTCAGCACCTGGTGGATGCAGCCCCTGATGGGCGTAACCTTTGACGCGCTGAAACTCATCCTCAGCCCCTTGGCCGCCATGCTGCGCTGATTTTATTTTTGGTTTTTTTGTTTTTATGCCCATGACCTCCAAGCCCCGCACCCGCGTCCTCACCGGCATCACCACCACTGGCACGCCCCACCTGGGCAACTACGTGGGAGCCATCCGCCCCACGGTGCAAGCCAGTCGCGACGCCCACACCGACGGCTTTTACTTTCTGGCCGACTACCACGCCCTCATCAAATGCGATGAGCCTGCCCGCATCCAACGCTCTACGCTCGAGATCGCCGCCAGCTGGATTGCCTCAGGTCTGGACCCTGAAAAAGTCACCTTCTACCGCCAATCCGACATCCCTGAAATTCCCGAGCTCACCTGGTTGTTAACCTGCGTGACCGGCAAAGGCCTGCTCAACCGCGCGCACGCCTACAAAGCCGCCGTCGACAAAAACAACGCCGCAGGCCATGACACCGATGCCGACGTGACAGCGGGCCTCTTCATGTACCCCGTGCTCATGGGGGCCGACATCTTGATGTTCAAAGCCCACAAAGTGCCAGTGGGCCGCGACCAGATCCAACACATCGAAATGGCACGCGACATGGCGTCGAGCTTCAACCACTTGTACGGCGAACACTTTGTCTTGCCCGAAGCCGTGATCGAAGAATCCGTGGCCCTGCTGCCTGGCCTCGATGGCCGCAAAATGAGCAAGAGCTACGACAACACCATCCCTCTATTTGCGCCTGCCGCGCAAATGCGCAAACAGATAGCAGCCATCGTGACCGACTCCAAAGCCCCGGGTGAACCCAAACACACCGAAGGCTCGGCCCTGTTCCAGATTTACCAAGCCTTTGCCAGTGCCGAGGAGACCGCCGCCATGGCCCAGGCTTATGCCGACGGCATAGGCTGGGGCGATGCCAAGCAGATGTTGTTTGAGCGTATCGACCGCGAAATCGCACCCATGCGCGAGCACTACCAAGCGCTCATCGACAACCCTGCGCAGATGGACAAAATCTTGCTGGCGGGTGCCGACAAAGCACGCCAACTGGCCACGCCCTTCATGCGCGAAGTGCGCCATGCCGTGGGCCTGCGCGCTCTGTCATCGGGCAGCACCGCGCAAGTGAGCAAAACGGCCAAGGCTGCTGTGCCCAGCTTCAAGCAATACCGCGAAAAAGACGGCCAGTTTTACTTCAAACTGGTCGATGCTCAAGGCGCACTGCTCTTGCAAAGTCGGGGGTTTGCCTCACCCCAAGAAGCGGCTCAAACCATGACCCGCCTGCAAACAGAAGGGCCAGCGTACCTCCACGAAGCGCGCGCGCTGCTGGAACCCATCGCCCCTGAAAATGAACAACTTCTGGCCGAAATGTTGAATTTTTTGATAAATTCAAAAAAACCAGTTAAATAATTTTTTACGTCATTTGCCAATTTATATTGCGAAAAATCACAAACCGGTGTATCCTTAAACTTTAAGCCTACTGCAGAGAACTAAAACATGACTGTATACGTCATCGATGACCACCCTTTGATGCGCGATGCGCTGACAATGCTCGTTCACCGTGTCAAGCCTGGTCTCAAAATCATCCCGATTCACAAACTCAACGTGGTCGAGTCCACGGTTGAAAAGAACGGTGCTCCCGAGCTGTTCTGCCTCGACTTGCAATTGCCCGACACACTGGGCATGTCAGGCGTGCAGGTTCTGAAATCCAAATTTCCGGACGTGCCACTGGCCGTGGTCACCAGCGCCAGCGCCAGCGAGTTTGAAGCACGCTGCCTCGAAGCCGGTGCCAATGCCTTCATCGAAAAATCCAACAGCCCCACGCAAATCATTGCGGCCTTGCGCTCTTTGTTGGTCTCTGAAGAAGAAGAAGCGGCAGCAGAAGAGTCGGCCACCCCAGCAGGTCCGACCAAACTGTCCAAGCGACAAAAGCAATTGATCCTGATGTTGGATCAAGGCTTGTCCAACCGCGAAATTGCCGAAAAACTCGACATCAGCGAGCACACCGTCAAGGTGCACTTCTGGCGTCTGTTCCGCCGTCTGGGCGTCAACAGCCGCACACAGGCCCTGCACTTTGCACGCACCAACGGCTGGTTGGGCATTTAAAAGCAGGCATGCCGGTCGTATCCATCACCTTGTTGCCTGGATACGACCAGGCTACCCAACACCGTATGGTCAATGCGGTGGCCAATGCAGTGCGCTCGGTCATTGCCACACCCGAAGCGGGCACCACGGTATTCATCAATGAAGTCAGCACCTATCGCCGTGACGGCAAGGTGTTCAGTGAAGGCCGTGCGGCCCATCCGGTGGCGTCTGAAGTGGTGCGGACTTTTTTGCAAGCCATGCAAAGCAGAGACCTTGGCGCAGCACAGCTGTGTCTGCACCCCGACTTTCGCATGTGCTTTCCTGGCGGCGTGGTGATGCACTCACTGCCAGAAATGGTCGCTTGGGCCCAACTGCGCTACACCCGCATTGCCAAGCAATACGAAGCCTTTGAAGAAAGCTGGCAAGGCGACTCCACGGTGGTGTATTGCCATGGCACGCTGCAAGGCACTTGGCTCGATGGTCAAACTTTTGAAGGCATTCGCTTCATCGACCGCATGGTCATTCAAGACGGCCTGATCACACGCCAAGACGTCTGGAACGATCTGGCCGAACACCGCAAGCCCTGAGCCGTCCAAGCACGGGCTGACGCGTCAAAGACGCCGCTTTATTTTTTGTTCACGATGTCCGGCGTCACAGCATCGAGCACATTCACGGTGGTCTTGACGCCATAAACCACCGCAGAACCTGCCGCATCGGCAATGGCCAGCAAAGTACAGCCCGACAAACAAGACGCCACCAGCACCGCCGACAGCAAATGGAACAAGGATTTCATGGCTCAAGTCTGACGTTTTGAAAAAGTACACGCCGTGCAAGCGCAGCGCAGTCATCATAAAAAAACCCCGCATTGGCAAACCAATGCGGGGTTTTCAACTGGCGGCCCAAAAGGGATTGTTTAACTAACTTGCTCTGTTTTCAGACCCGCTGTTTTTGGTGGGGTCGGGGATTCGAACTCTCTTCAATCAATTTGCCGGCACAGTTACTCTTGACTTGGCCAAGGCACGAGAGAGGGCAGAACTGTTTCCGTAGCCAGCTACCCTGGCTGCTTCCTTGAGCCCTCGACCTGAATCCACAGCCCGCTGTGCCAAGGCCAGTCGGATCGCAGCCAAATACTTTCCTGGCGGCCTTCGCATCGTCTGATGAAACTTGGTCGCAAAGGCTGTACGCGACATACCGGCCTCATTAGCAAGAAGCTCAAGGTCCCACCCGAAAGCTGGGCGTTGGTGCATGGCTACCAATGCTCTGGCAATCCGGGAGTCGGCCAAGCCATTGAAGAGACCGCCGTCCTCGGCGCCTGGATGAGCAACAAAGTAGCGCAGCAAACAGATGAAAAGTATGTCGCCTGCGCGGTTAAGCAAGGCGGGATGCCCGCAACGTGGTGCATCCAACTCAGACTCGATCATGGCAACGGCTAATCGCAGCGCGGGCTCATCTTCGCCCAGAAAAACTGTCCGTGGTTGCGCAAACTCCTCAAGAAATAAGGTGGCAACAGGTCCTGTCAATTGGACACGCGCCGCCACCAAACGATGAGCATCCTTCGCCGAGAACCTGTGAAAGACAAATGGCTGGCTGGCATGAACGGCAACCAAAGCTGGAGATTCGATCTTTTGTCGTATGCCGTTGACCTTCAATTCTGCGCACCCTTGCGTCAGACAGAACAGCTGCAGATCGGTTTCGTTGTCTCCGCTGGGCGCACCATCCACGCGGGTGTCGGCGACCAACCCCAGTGTTACCAAGGGGGCCAAACCCTCTAGAAGCGCAGACAGTCGGTCGAGCTTGATTTCATTCATACTGAACGAATTGCATATATTTTTGAATTTTTGATTGCATATCGTACATCAAAATGGCGCTATCGCCCCCATCGGGCCTCTTTCAACTTGCTTCCCAAAGGAAACCTCATGAGCACGATTGCACTGACGCCCCGACAGCCCGTTCCTGCATTGAACATTCCCCTTGTCACGGGAGGTCACTTCGAGCTGGGAGCTGCACCCGCAGAGCGGTTTGACCTGATCGTGTTTTACCGAGGTCTGCACTGCCCCATCTGTGCAAAGTACCTCATCGAACTCGAGGCATTGGCACCCGAGTTCCACAAGCGCGGCGTGCAGGTGGTTGCGCTAAGTAGTGACAACGCCGAGCGTGCTCAAGCCATGTCGGAGAAGATCAAAGCGACCCACCTGAAGATTGGCTACGGCCTGACCCTGGCCAGTGCTCGCCAGTGGGGGCTGTACATCAGCGCATCCAAGGGCAAGACCTCCATTGGTATTGAAGAACCTGCACTCTTTAGTGAACCGGGCGTGTTTATCGTCCGCCCGGATGGCACTTTGTATTACGCTTCTACACAGACCATGCCCTTCGCTCGCCCATCGTTCCAGGACCTGCTGGGAGCGATCGACTTTGCCATCGCGAAGGACTACCCCGCGCGCGGCGAATACACCGGGGAGGTGTGACGATGGATTACCGGGCGATCGCGTTTGACACAGGCGGCACGGTCCTTGACTGGCATTCGAGCATGCTGAACGAAGTCAAGCAGGTTCATGCCTGGCAAGCGCTTGCGTTTGACCGCCATGAATTCGTGAACACCTGGCGGCGCAACACCATGAAGGGGATCGTCGGGCAAGTCAGCCCAGCGTTTCACATGGACGATGTCCACTGGAACGCGCTTGAAGAGACCATCGCCGCCTTCGGGTTGCCGCACCCCTCCGCAGAGGTCTTGGACCAGCTTTGGAGAGGGTGGCATCGACTGCGGGCGTGGCCAGATTTTCCGGCTGCGCAAGAAAGATTGCGCCAGCATCTGCCCGTGGTGTCGTTCACGATGCTGCCGACTGCGCTGGTCGTGGATGTTTCCCGCTCCAACGGCATCACCTGGGACGCGATCATTTCATGCCAGATGATCGGCGTGTACAAACCCCATCCGCAGGCCTATCAAACCGCTGCACGATGGCTGGGTATCGCGCCCGAAAACATTCTCATGGTGGCTTGCCACAATTTTGATTTGAATGCCGCTCAGGATGCGGGCTTCAAAACAGCATTCGTGCGCCGACCGGACGAGTGGGGCCCCGCTGGGCCACCTGACCCACAACCCAACCGAACTTACGATTACGTGTGTGACGATTTCGATGAACTCACAGCGGAAGTGATGGATGGCGACTGATCTGGCTAGAGTTGATCGTGCATCTTGATGCCGCGCACAAACTTGCCATACGAGTGACTTGAGAACCCTATGGATGTTGTTTCAATCACCGAGTACATCGAGAGCACCTTCGCTGACATTCACATTGTTACGGCCTGGGGCGAGACATCCTTCTTCTACAACCCCCATCGAAAGCTCCCACGGGGTATCTACTTTGCAACGATCAAGGAGAAAAATGGCCCAAACGACCGAGCATCCAACCTGGATCGATCCGATGTTTTTCGCTTGAACATCGGTATCTCCAAATCGACTTATCGAACTTTATTCGGACAGCAGCCATCCCGACCACAAGCCGGTGGAGTCATTGATACGGGGCACGACTTCGCGGCGCTTGATCAATTGCTTCCCCATCCGGTCTATGGCTGGATGTCATGGGTTGCTGTGCTCAACCCGAGTACCACCACATTCGAGTACGTCAAGCCCTTGCTCTCGGAGGCATACGGCCTGGCTGTTGCCAAATTCATCAACCGAAAAAGTACAGGCAAGGTGACTTGTTCTTTAGCTAATGATCAGACATCTGCTACGCAGCATCCGCTTTCCTGAGCGACCTCAACTAACTAATGGGCGCATGTTGGTATGCTGACAGATACATGCCGGCATGAATCCTGGACTCCAGCAAAAGCTCCTGACTATTCGACTCTTCGAGGGCCTCAAAGGATGAGCCTGCATTCAGCCTCTCGCCGCGCCACAAGCCCCGGCAGTACTCTGCCTCCGCCGTACACCCAGCGTCTCAGCTCGGAAGCAGCCCCAGCCCAGTCTCTCTGATTGACTCGCCGTCGGAGAGTTGAAGTCTGAAGCCGGCCTGCTCCCAGATTGAACGTAAAGTCGACGATTGCCCCGAGCCGTGTTTCCGGCTCGGTCGCCAAAACGGGACAGAACCGAAGCGTTGCTCGCAGGGCCAACTGC
>JACCDW011332111.1_pt1 | contig 10858 bp, 6 predicted proteins | sample 7449781 | NCBI WGS metagenome assembly JACCDW01 (sample SAMN15323449, study PRJNA562643) | freshwater metagenome | isolation source: river surface water | place: USA:Blue River Watershed | collected 2017-08-18
GCCATCAAAGGCGGCGACATCGAAGAAACCGCCACCCGCACCAACTTGGAAGCCGCTGACGAAGTGGCCCGCCAGATGCGTCTGCGCGACTTGGGCGGCCTGATCGTGATCGACTTCATCGACATGGAAGAGTCGAAAAATCGCCGCGAAGTGGAAAACCGCCTGCGCGACGCGTTGCGCCAAGACCGCGCCCGTGTGCAGTTCGGCTCGATCAGCAAATTCGGCTTGCTGGAGATGAGCCGTCAGCGCCTGAAGCCTGCCTTGTCCGAAGGTGCGTCCATCCCCTGCCCTCGTTGCGGCGGCGCTGGCCACATCCGAGACACCGAAAGCTCCGCTCTGCAGATCCTGCGCATCATCCAGGAAGAGTCCATGAAGGACAACAGCGCCGCCGTGCACGCCCAAGTGCCCGTCGAAGTCGCGTCTTTCCTGCTCAACGAAAAGCGCTCCGAGATCGCCAAGATCGAATTGCAGCAACGCATCAATGTGCTGTTGGTGCCCAACAAGTCGTTGGAAACACCGCACTACAAGCTGGAGCGCTTGAAGCACGACGATCCTCGCTTGGACCGCATCGAAGCCAGCTACAAGATGGCCGAAGAGATCGAAGACGCGACCACCGTGACACGCCGCTCGCAAGAGCCGACCAACAAGCAAACGCCGGTCATCAAGGGCGTGCTGCCTGACGCACCAGCGCCGATTGCACCGGTCAAGCCAGAAGCACCCGTTGCCGCGGCCAAACCTGCCCGCAAGGCCGCTGCAGCGCCTGTGGCCGCTCCGGCCGCTACAGGTGGTTTCTTTGGTTGGCTGAAAAACCTGTTCGGTGGCAGCGCCTCCGAAGCAGCGCCAGCAGCTGTTGGCAAGAAAGATGAAAAAACACGCGAAGGTCGCAACGGCGAGCGCCGCACCGAGGGACGTGAAGGCGGCCGCGATGGCGAGCGCCGTGATGGTCGCCGTGGTGGCCGTGATGGCCGCCGTGGCGAACGCAACGAAAGTGCTCAAGGTGAAATCCGCGCACCACGCGAAGGCGGTCGTCGTGGCGAAGGCCGTAGCGAAGGTCGCAACGAATTGCGTGAAGGCGAAGCACGCCCCGCACGCGGCGAACGCGCAGAGCGTGGTGAGCGCGCAGAGCGTCCTGCCGGTGACCGTCCTCCCCGTGAAGGCCGCCGCGATGGTCGTGGCGAGAACCGCAATGAAGGCCGAAGCGAAGGACGCAGCGAAGGACGCAGCGATGCTGCACCCGAGTTGAACGCCGACGGCACTGAAATGCGCAACGAACGTGCACCCCGTGGCGATGGTCGCCGCGAACGGGGCGGTGAAGGCCGTCGCGAGCGCGGGGAACGTGGCGGTGAACGCCGCCAGAGTGACCACAGCGCCACCAGCGAAAACAACGCCCCTGAAGCCGAGGTGATCGTCGCCCTAGGACAAGAAGCCCAAGCCACGCAAGAAGGTGGCGCACCGTCCGAAAACAACGGTGAACGCCGTGAGCGCCGCTCACGTGACCGCTACGGCCGTGACCGCCGGGAACGCGCAGGTGAACCACGCCAAGACCACCCCAGCGATGAAACCCCAGCGGATGTGAATGCTGCACCCGCCTCTGCTGCGGCCGAAACCAACGGTGAAGACCGCCCTGCACCACGCTCTTACTTTGAGCGTGCGCAGCAAGCATCAGCCGCCCCAACTACCGAGGCGCCTGCCGCCGTGGCAACGGAAACGGTGTCGGCACCTGCCGTGGTGGCAGAAGCCCCAGTGGTCGCAAGCTCCGTGGCACCTGTGGCTCTCGCACCGGTGGCTCCTGCTCCGGCACCAGTGGCCCCAGCACCTGCTGCTGCGCCGATGGCTGCTGCTGCACGCGCAGGCTTGCCTTCTGTGGCCAGTTACACCTTGCAAATCGACAACCTGCACCAAGTGGCACAAAGCTCTGGCCTGGTCTGGGTGAATTCGGATGCCGACAAGGTTGCAGCCGTCCAGGCGGCTATCGCGGCTGAGCCCAAACCGGTCCGCGTGCCGCGCGAGCGGCCGCCAGCTGTCGTGCTGGATGAAGGCCCGCTGGTTTTGGTGGAAACACGCAAAGACCTGAAGCAGCTGAACGTACCGTTCTGACCTTCAAGCTCAAGCGCCTGTGGCGCTTCGAAAAAAACCGGGCCACTCGCCCGGTTTTTTTTCGCCACAAAACAGTTCAAACAACATCAGAAATGCCCATAGACAGGCTCGCACAGGGGCTCACAACGCGCCACGCAGCCACGCAGAGGGCGCTGGGGGACGGGCATACGCCCCCGGCCGACCAATCAGCAAGCTTCAGCGCGTGGCAACCAGTGCCGCTTGCTTCCACGCAGCGGCAGCGGCAGCGGCATCCTGGCGCTGCTCAGCCAATTGCGCCAAGGCGCACCAAGCCTTGCGTTTCAAGTCTGGGGGCTGCAAACCTCTGACCGCTTGGGTCAGCAGGCTTTGCGCTTTACCCCACAGTTGATGGCGCAAACACAACATCCCTGCCAAATATTGCAAGCAAGCATCCTGGGGGTTTGCCAATTGCGCAGACTCAATCTGGGACAGCCATTGCCGCGCATCAGGAGCCTGCGCATCGAGCAGGCAAGCCTCCATCGCTTGCACCATGCGTGCCAACTGGTCTGTCGACCAATTCGACTGAGGAGCTTGCAAAGGGTTCCAAACCACCTGTAGCCAGGGCTTGGCCATGGCACCCGTACCGCCCAAAGCCACAAAGCGCAAGGCAAGCTCTGCGGCCAAGTCAGGCATAGCGCGCTGCGCAGCGTTCAATTGGAGCCACAAACGCTGAACAGAATCAGCATCGTGCGTGTGAGATAACCACTCCAAAATCAACCCACGCACCAAGCTGTCCGCTGTGGCGGGAGAAAAAGCCCTGTGCTTGGCCAACAAAACAGCTGTATCCAGCGCCTGAGCGGGTTGCCCCGCCAATCGCGCTGCCTTGAGCTGCATGCGCATGGCCACCATGCGACGCCCCAAGGCTGCAGGCATGGACTTCAACAAGCTCAGACTACCTGCTGCGTCACGGTCATCCAACAACCAGCGCGCAGCGCGCAATTGGGCTCCCTCGGTCAAGGCCTGACGCTCGGAAGACTGGCCTCGCTTGGCGGTCTCGATCGCTTCTTGCAAGTGGGTTTGCCTCAGATCTCGATCTTGCAGCGCATGCGCCGATTCGGCAACCATGATGTGCGCTACCGTGCGCAAAGCCACGGCATGATCAAGTTGAAGGCCCGCGTCCTTGAGCCGGGCTTCTTTATCCAATGCGGACTGAGCTGCTTTGCGGGCACGCAAAAAACGTCCGGCCATGAAATTGCTGATGGATTCGAGCAAAGCCGCATGGGCAGCGCGTTCTTTTTGCTGCAGACGCCAACGCTGCGCCTGCTTGGGCAAAGACAGCAAAGCCGATAAAGCCTGCTGGGCCAATACCACCACCAACACCACCAAACCCAGCATCAACAGCATCAAGTTCAGTGAGATATCAATCCGGTAGGGCATCAGGAAAAACGCCACCGTTCCGTTGTTGTTCCACGCCAACCAGGCCGCTGCCACGGCCAAGGAAAACAAACTGATGAGCCACAGAGCTGCGCGCATGAGGTCTTACCTTCCTGCCGCTGCAGTGGACAAAGCAGACAAGGAACCATCCAGACGGGGGGACTCACTGGCTTTCAACTGCACACCGGATTGCTCCAAGAGTTGGAGCAATTGGATGGTCTTGCGCGAAGACGCATCGGCATAGCGGCGAACGATCACCGAGGCGGACACCAAGTCAGCACGCGCCGCGTCTTTTTGCCGCGCCAGCAAACCCAAGCGGGCATTGAGCAATTTGAGCTTGAGGTTTTCACGCAAGAAAAAGCCCTGCTCGGGAGACAGCAAAGCCGCCTCTGGCGATTCAATGCGGCTCACGCGCACCAAGCCCTTGAGTTGGTTGGCAAACTGCATCATTCCAGCCATCCACCACGATGGTGGGGCCGACTCAGCGCCGGCCTCGGTCATCGACCTGTTCATGGCGGACGAAGGTAAGTCTTGGTTCGCGAGAACCAAACCATCGACCAAAGCCACGCCTTCGTCGAGTTTGATCAGCAAGCCTGGCAAATCGAAGGCCTGCAAGGTGTTGAGTCGGTCCAGGTCTTTTTCGATAGCCCGCAGAACGGGGGCCAACCGTGGCTGCGCAGCACGTTTGACACGAACCTGAGCCGACTTGAGTGCAGCCAACAAAGGCTCCATGCTGCCGGTCAACTGCGCCTGTTGTTGCGCCATGCGCAAAGCGGCTTCAATGTCGACCACCAAGTTTTCATCGCGTGAGCGCGACAAACTTTGGATCAATTCTTCCAACTGCCCACGCTGCAAGGCCACCTCACCCAAACGGGCTTCCATCAAAGTCAGGCGCGCTGTGCTGTCTTTGACCGTTTCCTGCGCTTGCTTGGCCCAGGCTTTGGCCTCCAAGGATTGCTGCCCAGCATCGGCACTTTGCCGTGCCAACTGCTCTTGGATGCGGGAGAGCTTTTGCCACAACAAGATCGATACCAACAAGGCCAGACTCGCCACAGCCAAGGGCACCCAAAGGCTCCAGACACGTCGACGCACGGGTTGACGGTTCGCATCAGAGGATGAGGGTGTTTCGGGCTTGGAGATCATGAGAGTGATTTTATAGACACCGCTTGCGCTGCCAGCTCTGGGGGCACCGTCTCGACTCGGCCCCAACCGAACCGGCTCAAGCGCTGGGCGATGCGCGGGTGCGTGGCCATCGCTTGGGCTTGCGTGACATCCAGGTCAGGACAGGCCAGCAAGAGATGCTGGGCCGCCTCGGAACTGCTGAACAACCACCAACTGCCATCGGTCATGGCTTGCTTCGCTCTTTGCCTTTGGCTGACCGACAACAAGGGTGTTTGCCTCACATAGGCCACGACTTGCGTCACCGGAACACCCGCTTCAGACAATTGGTGTGCCAACCAATCACGCCCGGCCATTTGGCCTTGTGCGTCTGCGCCGCGAACGATCAACACCGAGGCATGAGCCCACGACGCCACACGCGCCGACACCAAGCCCCACAAAGCCTCTGAATCAAATGACCCCGAATCGGCATCGGGCGAGTCAATTTGTTCGGCTGGCCAACCGCAAGCCAGCAAGGCCGCTTGGGTGCCAGGGCCGGTGGACCAGGCACGGCAAGCCGGCACATCCACGCCATCGGGCTTGGCAGCCATGAAAAATCGCACCGCATTGGCGCTGACAAACATCACCGCCGACTGCTGGGGCATCTGCAGCCACACCGCCTGCAAGGCTGAAGCATCGGGCAACGCGGTAATTTGGATCAAGGGCAGCATCTCGGTGCGAACACCATGACCCTGCAAACCCGCCGCCCAAGACTCAGCCTCGCGCTCTGGCCGGGTGACGATCACCACCGGAGCTTTGGCTTCAGCCATGCCAAGCCGCCACCATCAATGCGCGCCCGCTTGGCGCAGAGACTGAGCCACGCTCAAACCCAAAGCTTCTGCCGCTTGCAAGTCGGTGGCCGCAACATGAGCCTGCGCCGTCACCAATTGAGCGGTGCCTTCCGGGTCTCCCCAAGCCGCACGCAGCTGCAATACACCCTGTTCAATGACGGCGTGCGCGGCCAAAGGCATGGAGCAACTGCCCCCCATGGCACGGCTGACCGCCCGTTCGGCCGCCACCCGACGCCAAGATGGGGCATCGGCCAACGGCGCCAGCAAGGCACGCAAATCATCCCGATCGCTGCGGATTTCGATACCCAATGCGCCTTGCCCTGCCGCGGGCAGCATCTGCTCAGTTTCAAAAATGTGGCGAATGCGGTTGGTCAAACCCAAGCGCTTGAGGCCTGCAGCTGCCAGCACAATGCCGGCATATTGACCTTCATCCAGCTTGCGCAAACGGGTGTCGAGGTTGCCTCGCAACGGCTCGATTTTCAGATCGGGGCGTAAGGCCCGCAACAAGACCGTGCGTCGCAAACTGGACGTGCCGACCACGGCCCCCTGGGGCAAGTCTTCCAGGCGTGCGTACTGCGCAGACACCCAAGCGTCGCGCGGATCTTCACGCTCCATGATGCAGGCCAGCTCAAAGCCTTCGGGCATGTCCATCGGCACATCCTTGAGGGAATGCACGGCGATATCCGCCCGGCCTTCGTGCAGCGCGACCTCCAACTCCTTGACGAACAAGCCCTTGCCGCCGACCTTGGACAAGCTGCGGTCGAGAATTTGGTCACCCTGGGTGGTCATGCCCAGCAAAGTGACACGGCACCCCAATCCTTCCAGCAAGGCTTTGACATGTTCGGCCTGCCACAGAGCCAAACGGCTTTCTCGGGTGGCGATCACAATTTGAGGAGATGAAGACAAAGACACGGTGGATTTCTCTGTGAAAAGGTTTCATCAAAGGATGAAACCTATTGGTAATTTTCAGGGTCTGGCCGATGCTAGCATGAGGTACGGAGCCAAAAGCCCCGCAGGCGCTCTCGCCACACCCCTTCACCGCACACCCTCCGATGAAACAGGTTTCCAAATCCACCGCTTCTCCTTTGCATGCCCGCCCCGCCAAATCCCGCAATGACAAACGCGACAGCGAACGTCCGCTGGTCGAAGACATCCGGCTACTCGGTCGAATATTGGGCGATGTGATCCGCACGCAAGAGGGCCCTGAGGCCTATGAGCTGGTGGAACAAATCCGCAAACTCTCAGTGTCATTTCGGCGCGACGCCGACCATGAAGCCGACAAGGCCCTGAAAAAATTGCTCAAAAGCCTGCCGGGTGACCGTGCCGTGAGCGTGATCCGCGCCTTCACCTATTTCAGCCACTTGGCCAACTTGGCCGAAGACCGCCACCACATCCGCCGCCGCGCCATCCACGAGCGGGCTGGTCACACACAAGAAGGCAGCATCGACGTGGCGCTGCAGCGTCTGCGCTGGGCGGGCATCACCCCAAAAAGCATCTCGGACATGCTCGCCACCAGTTATGTGGCCCCGGTGCTGACGGCCCACCCGACCGAGGTGCAGCGCAAAAGCATTCTGGACGCCGAGCGCGACATCGCCCACCTGCTGACCGAGCGCGATGCCATCAAGGCCCGCGCTGCAGCTGTGAACGCCACCAAAGATGCTCTCACCCCCAAAGAACTGGCCGCCAACGAATGGCAAATGCGTGCCCGCGTGATGCAACTGTGGCAAACCCGTTTGCTGCGCTTTACCAAACTCACCGTGGCCGACGAGATCGAGAACGCGCTGAGCTACTACGAAGCCACTTTTTTGCGCGAAATCCCCAAGCTCTATGCCGAGATCGAAGAAGCCCTGCCGGGCCAGCCCATTGCCAGCTTCTTGCGCATGGGCCAGTGGATTGGCGGCGACCGCGACGGCAACCCCAACGTGACCGCGCAAACGCTGGAACACGCTCTGACCCGACAAAGCGACGTGGCCCTGCGCCACTACCTGACAGAAGTGCATTTTTTGGGCAGCGAACTGTCGCTGTCGGCCATGCTGGTGCCCTTTGGGCCCGAAATGCAGGCGCTGGCCGAACGCTCGCCCGACACCAACGAACACCGACAAGACGAACCCTACCGCCGAGCCCTGACCGGCATTTATGCACGACTGGCTGCGACCCTGAAGGAACTCACGGGAGGGGATGCCGCACGTCACGCCGTGGCCCCGCAAAACCCCTATGCCAGCGCCGAAGATTTTCTGGTTGATTTGCGCATCATCGAAGCGTCTTTGCGCAGCCACCATGCAGAAGCCGTGGCCGCCCAGCGCCTGCACCCGCTGATCCGCGCGGTAGAGGTGTTTGGCTTCCATCTGGCCACGGTGGACCTGCGCCAAAGCTCCGACAAACATGAAGAAGTCGTGGCCGAACTGTTGACCGCCGCCCGCGTAGAAAAGAACTACAGCCAACTCGACGAGCACGCCAAACAAGCCTTGCTGTTGGGTCTGCTTAACGACGCACGCCCCTTGCGTGTGCCTGGCGCCGACTACAGCGCGCACGCCATGTCTGAACTGGCCATTTTTGAAATGGCTCGCCGCATGCTGACCAACTTTGGCAAGCAAGCCATTCGCCACTACATCATCAGCCACACCGAAACCGTGAGCGATTTGCTGGAAGTGCTGCTGCTGCAAAAAGAAGCGGGCCTGCTGCGTGGCACGCTGGATGCACAAGCGCACAACGATCTGATCGTGGTGCCTTTGTTCGAGACCATCGAAGACCTGCGCAACGCTGCGCCCATCATGCGCGACTTTTATGCCTTACCCGGCGTCACGGCGCTGATCCAGCGCTCAGGCGGTGAGCAGGACATCATGTTGGGCTACTCGGACAGCAACAAGGACGGTGGCATCTTCACCAGCAACTGGGAGCTGTACAGAGCCGAAATTGCCTTGGTGGCATTGTTTGACCAACTGCAAAGCAGCCATGGCATCACCTTGCGCATGTTCCACGGCCGAGGCGGCACCGTGGGCCGGGGCGGCGGCCCCAGCTACCAAGCCATCCTGGCGCAACCACCGGGCACTGTGCGCGGGCAGATCCGTCTGACCGAGCAAGGCGAAGTCATCGGCTCCAAATACGCCAACCCCGAAATTGGCCGCCGCAACTTGGAAACCCTGGTCGCCGCCACTCTAGAGGCCACCTTGCTGCAACCCACCAAGCCCGCTACACGGGCCTTTCTGGACGCTGCGGCCGAACTGTCCGAAGCCAGCATGGCCGCCTACCGAGGCTTGGTGTACGACACCCCCGGTTTCACCGACTATTTTTTCGGCGCGACACCGCTCAAAGAATTGGCGCAACTCAACATTGGCTCACGCCCCGCATCACGCAAGGCCCTGCAAAAAATTGAAGACCTGCGCGCCATCCCCTGGGGCTTCAGCTGGGGCCAATGCCGCCTGACGCTGCCAGGCTGGCTGGGCTTTGGCTCGGCTGTGCAAGCCTTTTTGAACAAGCCCGATGCGGCTGAACGCAAAGCTGCACTGGCCTTGCTGCAAAAGATGTACCGCCAGTGGCCGTTCTTTCGCACCCTCTTGTCCAACATGGACATGGTGCTGGCCAAAAGCGACCTGGCTCTGGCCTCGCGCTATGCTGAATTGGTGAGCGACGCCCGACTGCGCAAAAAAATCTTTGCCGCCATCGAGGCCGAATGGCACCGCACCGCCGACGCACTGGCCCAAATCACGGGTGAAAAGAACCGCTTGGCCAGCAACCCGGCGCTCGACCGATCCATCCGCCACCGCTTCCCCTACATCGACCCGCTACACCATCTACAGGTCGAGTTGATCCGCCGCTACCGGGCGGGCTTGGCCGACGAGCGGGTGCAGCGCGGCATCCACATCAGCATCAACGGGATTGCGGCAGGCCTGCGCAACACAGGCTGAAACCGGGCCTGCACGCCTCAAGGGCGCGGGGTTTTGCTGCGGGTTTTTTCGCATAACGGTGCAGGTTCTCGACACCCATAATGGGCACGAGGCCTGCCGCCGGGGCATGTCCGACGCTTTGATGAAAGCCATGCATGTCCCAATCCTCTGATTTGCCGATCTTTCCCGCCGCCAGCGACTGCGACCCATTGCAACTGGGATGGATGCAAGGCTCCCCTCCATCAGCAGACAAAATCATCCAGGCTCATGACGGCAGTGGCTACCGCTTCCCGCAACTGCGCTGGAGTTTTGCGCACTACCGCCAACTGGTCCCCACCGCCACAGTGTCCAAGGGCTTGACGCCGTCCACGCCCCTGCCCCAAGCCAGCCGCCCCCTGCCCCAAATCCGTTACAGCCCCATGGGCGACAGCGCCGAGTGCAGCTGGGCAGACATGATGGAGGCCACCTACACCGATGCCTTGCTGGTCTTGCACAAGGGACAGGTGGTGTTTGAGCACTTCGGCGGGGTGATGACCCCTTTGCACGCGCACATCGCCATGTCGGTCAGCAAATCATTCATGGGTTTGCTGGCCGCAGCTTTGGTGGCGGAGGGTGTTCTGGACGATGCCCAACGCGTCGACCATTACGTCCCCGAACTCGCAGGCAGCGGCTTTGCCGATGCCACTGTGCGCCAAGTCATGGACATGACTACCGGCATTGACTACTCCGAAAACTATGCAGACCCGCAGGCCGAAATTTGGAACCACATGCGTGCGGGTGGCGTCATGCCCCGCCCTCCGGGCTACAGCGGCCCCACCCACTTTTATGACTACCTCCAGACGGTGCGAAAACTCGGTGAGCATGGCGAAAAGTTCACCTACCGGACGGCCAACACCGATGTGCTGGGCTGGATCGTGCGCCGCGTGAGCGGGCAAAACACTGAGCAAATGCTGTCCGAGCGCATATGGCAGCCCATGGGCGCCGAGCTGGACGCCTGCTACACGGTGGACCCGATCGGCACCGCCTTTGCGGGCGGCGGCTTGAACACAGGCCTGCGCGACCTGGCACGGTTTGGCGAGCTGGTGCGCCAGCATGGTCGCGTCGGCCACACCCAGCTCTTGCCTGCCGCCGCGATTGTCGACACCTTTGCGGGCGCCGACCCCGCCCGTTTTGCGGCCAACGGCCCAGCCACGCTGGCGGGCTGGAGCTACCGCAACATGTGGTGGGTGTCGCACAACGCCCACGGCGCCATCATGGCTCGGGGCGTTCACGGGCAAAACATCTACATCGACCCCAAGGCCGAGATGGTGATCGCCCGCTACGCCTCGCACCCTGTGGCGGCCAACATCGCCAACGACCCGCACACCCTGCCCGCTTACCACGCCTTGGCGCTGGCTTTGCTGGGCTGAGGGCCGGAAAGTCAACCAGCGTCGAAGCCCGATAAAATTGCGGGCTTATGACAAACCAACTCGACAAAAAATCCCAAGCCTGGTCCGCGCTCTTTTCTGAACCCATGAGCGAGTTGGTCAAGCGCTA
>JACCDW010337350.1_pt1 | contig 10857 bp, 13 predicted proteins | sample 7449781 | NCBI WGS metagenome assembly JACCDW01 (sample SAMN15323449, study PRJNA562643) | freshwater metagenome | isolation source: river surface water | place: USA:Blue River Watershed | collected 2017-08-18
AAGCACACGATTTAGAATTTCTAAATTACCAATACCCGGTTTTCCGCGATTAATAACACTGCGCTTAAGTTTGTTCCCTAATAATTCGGGCCATGCAAATCGACTAGATTTAGTAGAACTTGGATACACATCCATAAGTCCTTGACCAAATGTAAAGGAACACCCAAACGCTATTAATCTACTCATCTTATAGAGTTTTACCTACTGTTTCTAAAATCGTATTGAGTTCTTCATTTTCTTTATTAGTCTCACCGAGGCGTGATTTGTGTGCTACACGAATTGCCTTCTTTAATACGCTAGGCTTGATTTCAAGTTCTTCTGCGATTGCCTTAATAGTGTCATTAAGACCCTCGTTAAGGGTTTCAATTTCATGCATGACACTCATGCCTTCGTTAACTAATTGGGTAAGTTTGATCTTTGCTTCATTATTAAATGTACGTGCTGTCATATAGGTTACTCCTGTATTGTGACTATGCTAGTATACATGATTAAACTTGAGTAGTCAATACTCAAGTTAACCATTATTACTGTCGTGGCGTTGATATCCTTGAAATTCAACGTGAAATTCTAATATAGATTGTATAAAATTTTCGTCCTCTTGTAAAGCAGAAAGGAACTTATTGATGCCCATTCTAGATAATTGAGTAAATCTATCAAAATTGTATTCTGTATCTTGCTTAAGTTGTTCCATAATATTTGGTTCCTTTTTCTCAAGCAATGTTCTAAAATTGGTTAAATTAGTTACGACAGCATCCAATTTACCATCTAAATCATTTTCTATTTGATCGTATTCGGGAATAGTCAAATAATGATTAAATGTTCTAAATCCTAATTCTCTCAGTTTGGGAATATTTTTTATTTGCCCAACCATAATAAATGGATGTTTGTTTGCGATGGCACGCCAAGTTTTTTCAGTGAACAAGTGGTTATTAAAGTGTATCCATGTTTCTGAAATAACACTGAATCCTGTTTGCTCATACAGACTAATATCACATGGATATCCATAATGAGCAAATGTCATTTCATGTTCAGGTGGCTGATAATTAGGATTATAATCTAATATTCTTTCGCAATGATTTATAAACTGTTGAAATTGATCATCGGTATAGTCTGAAAAAAATTTATCTCGGATTTCTCTTTTTTCTGCATTAGTATTAATGAATGACCAAACCAAATTATGTATGGTATCTGTTTCGTATAATTTTTTTAACAAACCAATTCTATGTTGTTTAGTACCTTTACCGCATAGGTACAATCCTTTACCTGTAGTAGGATTATATTCTTTTACGGATGGATGTTTTTTCAGAAAGACGTTACAATATACATACACCATACCCCAATTCAAATACAATATATTATTTGAATTAATTAATTGATGTTCTCCTTCATACAATCCGTCTAATACGAAATAATACTTTCTATTAAAATGTTCAAGTACGTTTCTAAATGCTTCTAATCCAAAACTAAGGTTTTCTGAAAACTGTAAATTTTCAAAAATGTGAAATAGTAATATTGTTTTATTAGGATGATGCTGATGCATATCCGAAACATCTGAATAGAATCTCCCTAAGTCTATCTGACAGTAGAGATTACTAATAGAATAGTTGTTTAGGTGTATGAAAATATATTCCTGCATTACTGAAATATATGTCTGTTTTTCTCACCATAGATTTTAATATATTTTCCAGCAAGCATGTCTGCCATTGCTTCAATAGGACTGCCTGGATAACTATCGCCTGGCTTAATCATATTCAATTCGCCCTGACGTACATGTACTAATTCGTGAAACACTGTACGTAGTATATCGACTAGATTTCGATTAGCAGTATAGACCCAAACTTTATCGTCACCCATAATATGCCCACCGGTGTGATGATTTGTTTGTGCTTCTTCAGTATCCATACTTAATTGAATTTTAGGTGTATCTTTAATATGAAGTTTTTCACAAGCCCATTGAGTAAACTTATCAACCTCATGTTCTAGGTCGCAATCTACATTATCGACTTCATCAAGTTTGCCTTTGATCCAACTGTCAGGGGTTGCCTTATATTGTTTTACAAATAAATCATGCAATGCTTTACCGGTTATATGGTGTTTCTTAGAAATCTTTCTCATCAATAAATCAATAGTAGTATAATCGTGCTTCTTCAATGAAGGTAATTCTTTTGCTAATTCTGCTACTGCTGTTTCATGGATGCTCTCACCACCTGCGTCCCCGCCGGCATCACCTGACTCACTGCCACCTAAGCCATAATAAGCGAAACCAGGAAAGAAGTATTTCCTAAGTTTGGATTTTTTTCTCTTGCGTTCTGTAATAAATTCTGTGGCTCTCATAGTCTAGTATTTATCCCAAAAGTAAGCCCGAGATAAACTCGGGCCTACTCTTTAAACATCTAAGATGTATTAGAACTTTGTTGTAAGTCCTACGCCAATTGCATCAGTGTCATTACCGCCACTGCGTGTACGATAATAAGTAACTCCTGCATTGGTCTTCTTAGTTAATGCATATGAAATGCCGCCGTGTAGACGATCTTCCTTAAGATTACCATCGCTGAAACCTTCACGATGGCGATAGCCACCGTTGAGGGTTAAACCTGCTGTTAGTGGGCGGCTAACCTTGAGGCCTGCACCCCAAAAGTTAAAGTTTCCACCACTTGCGTGATCAGCGAGATGTTGACCAACTTCTGCGTAGGCTACTGGCTTAAATCCAGCAAACTGACTCAATTCAGTTCCAGTCTTAACTGAAACCTTAGAAGTCAACTTGCCTTCATTTTCAGGCTGGCGAGCCTGAAGTTCTGCACCCACTAGTACTGAGCCAAAAGCCTTCTTCCAGGCTTCGACACGATACTCAGTGCTGTCAGCCCTACCACCACGTGGATCAGAAAAACGAACTTCACCGGTTAATGATGAGTCCGCAAATGCTGTTGCGGGTAATGCGGCTACTGCCAATAATGCTACTGTTAAAAGTTTCTTCATATAGTTTTTCCTCTTTTTAAAGAATCGTATTTTCTACGATATTAATATTTAAGTCAGGTCTCTGTGTGTAAATTTTTTATCTGTTAGCCAAAGGATTGTCAAGTGCTTGCTTAATCTTACCTTCTAGTCTACGCTCCAAACTTTGGTTCTCACGTTTTAGTTCGTTAACAGTTGATTGTACTTCTCTGTTGTTTGCTTTTAATGTTCCTTCCATATCACCGCGAATAGAACGTACCTCTGTGCGCAAATCTCTAACACTGTTGTCAGTTTCACGCTGGCTAGTTTTAGCCGTACGCTCTACATCGGATACTACGTCATCCAAACGACGGATATCGTTCTTTAAGTCAATCTTAATATCACGTGTATATTCTAATTGCTTTTGACTATTTTCTTCAATGACTGCTAATCTCTTGTCAAAATTTGTCAAGTCGGGCGCAACATATTTTTCAATCTTCATCTTCATATTGCGATAGTCATTGTAGAATTCGAATGCGCCCCAACTTGCACCACCTAATGTAGTAAGTACAGGAATCGCTACTGCAAGAAACGTGCTATTTAATTTTAATTTGAAGCCAGCGATACTGAATTCGTATGGCTTTGCTTCTTTAACTGATTGTTCATCAATAATACTCATTTTCTTTCTCCATATTGTTGGTTCACCATTTCTTGGTGTTTTAATTCGCTAGCAAAGTTCAACAAACGAACTGCTTGCTGGTTATCTATAACTCTTTGATTTCTATAGATTTCTTTTGGTGCATAAAATGCAACATCACGCAATGCTAATTGCAAGTAACTATTATATCCTACTGGTTGCAATGCCATTTTTTCTAAATCAACACCACCTGCTAATTCATTATTAGCCGCACTCTTATTCACTACAGTATCTTTTTGTTCTACTGTGGTATTGTTTGGTCTTGTGTTGTTCTCTACGATCTCAGTCAACGGATTAGTACGATTAGTCAAAAAGTTATTTGTAAAAACTAACAAATCATTATCTTGAATTGACTTGACTTCTGTGTTTGAAGATTGTGTTGTTGGTCTATATACTTCTGCTGTAACTACGTTTGGTCCTTGCAATAAACTAATAGAAGATTCAGTGCCTGATTGAGTAACACTATATTGCTGAGTATTCATATTTTGAGGACGACTCATTAAACTAACTGTAATAGATTCATTGTTAGAAGTTGTTTGAGTTGGAGCAACACGTGATGCTAGTTGAGGTGCTAGCATTCCCTGAACTGCTTGATTATTAGATGTAGCAGATCCAAATGCTGGATTATTAGACATAGTAGCCGCTGTTTGAGTTGATGAACTTGCAGTTTGATTTGCAGTAGTAGATTGTTGCTCTACTTTAGTTGTGGATGCCATACTTGCCATACTTGATGTGGCAGCAACATTCATTGCTGTTTGTTCTGCTACTTGAACTGCATTTTGTGCAGTTTCATTAGCACTTGCAACTGCGGTTGCAACAATACTTTGCTCTCGTTTAGCATTAGACTGAATCATACTCAATACGGATGATAGTGCAGGACCTGAACTTTGTTGACTACTACTTGATGAAGTTGTAGGTTGTGTTATTGGTTGTACAGCAACTTGAACGACAGGCTGAGTTACTGCAATTTGAGTAGAAGTTTGAGTTGTTGATTGCGTAGAAACCTGTGTGGTTGTCGCCGGTTCAGTAATATTACTTGTAGATACAGTACTAGTTGTTTTTGGTTCAACTGATTCTGTTACTGATATTTTTTCTAATGCTTCACTAAATCCAGGACAAGATGCACTTGATAGTGGATTTTTAGCACATGGGTCAACGCTATACTTTAAACTAAAATTGATATTGATGATTTCAGGCCCGTATGGACCGGCCCAATAGTTACTAGTATCTCCACCAATAAAACCATAACGCACTGTGCTTAATTCATTAGTTGAATAAGGGCTATCAAATGTTTTACTATAGTTAAATTGAGTCCAATTGAATACATAATTTAAATTATAGTAATCACTTTTAACTGTTGTACCATCATTGCCATAAAAGTTTACATAAGCAGATAATGTATCTAATCCAGCACCATCCCATCCATTACCATTTTTTGCAGTGAACCCAAAGTTATAACCATTGACAAGTAATCCATTTCCTGATTTAGGTAAAGCATTAGCAATACTTGCGATCTGATACACATCGGTCACGCCGTAACTAAAGTTAAAACTTCCGTTATTAAAATAAGGGTTTGGTCCGCAATAAGCACCTTTATATCCATCTTCCGGGGCCCAGCAAGGTAATCCCTGATTCCATGATCCTACGTTTTGCCATGTGCTTGTAGTGTTCGTAGGTGTGGTGGTATTATTGACTACGTTACCTGTAGTGTACACCTGTGTGGGATCAAGGTTGCCAGAGTTAGAAACATTCTGCGCACTGGCAACCGTACTGATGGCTAACAAGAGAGTTGCTAAAAACTTCTTCATTATTTGTTTTTAGGAATCTTGTTAGGATTTGCGGCCCATGCAACTTTAGCCTGTTCGCCAATCAAACCTTCATATGGGCAAGGTGTACCTGCTGCCATCATAGCATCAAAAACACGACGGTCTTGACACATTGTAGCAACAGCCGCAACCTTCATACCCATGTCATATAATGTCTTGCTTAGTTTTAGACGTTCGCAATTTTCATCTTTTTGTGTAGACCCAAAAGATAGACCTAAAATCTGTGTTTGTGCCGCACCACTGACACCTGTTGTACACAAGTCACTGTTACCACCACTCATCATTGCAGGAGCAATTGCAGTTGGTGGAGGTTGCTCTAACTTCTGAGTAATTTTAGTCTCATTAATATTACGATTAGTCATCTCACCGCTTTGAATATTCTGATTCACGTTGGTGCTAGTGTTAACGTTATTATTTGTATTAACGTTGTTTGATGTTGACGTACTTGTATTGATATTGCGATTAGTCATATCACCAGTATTAACGTTGTTGTTAGTATTAACGTTGTTTGATGTTGACGTACTTGTATTGATATTGCGATTAGTCATATCACCAGTATTAACGTTGTTGTTAGTATTAACGTTGTTTGAAGTGCTTACATTGTTGTTATTATAAGTCATTGTACCACTATTAATGTTATTGTTAGTGTTAACATTGGTGCTTACATTGTTATTATTGTAAGTCATTGTACCACTATTAATGTTATTGTTAGTGTTAACATTTGATGATGTAGTTGTGTTGATATTACGATTAGTCATATCACCGGTATTGACATTATTGTTATTATATGTCATTGTACCAGTGTTAACATTGTTATTATTATTAGTGATAGTACCGGTATTGACATTATTGTTATTATATGTCATTGTACCAGTATTTGTATTTTGATTAATGTTTGTAACAGTGCCGCTTTGAATATTGTTATTAGTATTCACGTTCGTAGAAGTACTGGTACTAGTATTATTGTTTGTGTTAGTACTGTTGACAGTTGAGGCACTAGTACTCGTATTATTTGTAGTAGTGTTGTTATTGGTTGTCACTGTACTAGTACTATTGCTAGTGCTGTTAGTATCTACTAGTGAGGTGCTTGTATACCCTCCTTGATTGATAGGAGTAGTTGTACTGGTAGTGGTACCACCAGTGGTACTTTGTGTACTTGTATTAGTTGTTTGAGCGATGGCCGCAGTGGATGTTAGCAGGTAAGCCAACAAACCGGCACATCCCAGGATTCTTTTTATCATTATTATTATTCCCCAGGTTATACCAGAAAGTTTTTGACTTTCGGACATTATATATTTAATGTATTACGGGGTAATAATAAGTGTATATAGATTATAAATGCTCACTTTTACATTTAGGGTAGCGAATCCATCTGTAGCCCAGCAGCCGGGCACATAACTCAACGGTCCTGAGGTATGTTAGTTACACCAAGAAGTCTTTGCTTCTCCGTAGTATTCTCTTGCGTAGCCGTTTTGAATTAGCATTGCACGTAAACTTTGACCATCTAATACGATATCGCCTAATACACGACCACCGTATTTGTCCCAATCCATTAGAATGATTTTGTGACTCTTACTTGCATTAATTGCGTCTGTTGTGAATTTACTTGCGGCTTTACCACGTGCATCTTCGCTAGGACATTTTGCACGAAAACCCTTTTCAGGAGTATCAACACCGTACACACGCAATGCAAGTTCTTGCTTCAATGGTGCAGGTAAGAAAGTTGCCTTGAATGCAACTGTGTCACCGTCAACTACACGTGTGAACTGCACATCATAACTTACGCCATTTGCTGGCTTTTGTGCATGTGCAATTCCTGAGATACCAAATAGAATAGCAGTGGCTAACAATAAGACTTTACGCATAGTCACCACGCTGATATAAACTCTTTTCAGCCGCTGGACCTGATGGACCTGCAAGAACTGCCTTAAGACCATCTATGCTCTGAATAGCCTTTGTCTGCATTTGCTCACGTTCTAGTGGCTTTGCACTAGCATAACGCTGTACAAACTTTTCAATAATATCTAGTGATACCTTAGCCTTTTCACCACTCTTAAAAGTGATGGGGTAGTTGCCACCTACGTCCATAGCCTTCTTGAACTGCATTAGAATATGCTGAACCTTGTCACTATCAGGATCGCTTGGCATTTCTTCACGATCATCATCCCAATCGTCATGCTTGCTCTCTAGTAGAATATCTTGAATTTTCATGTTGTAATTCCTTTGATGTATTTATCTAGATTGGAACAAGATGTAGTTAGTGATTTGACTATAGCACCGATCGATTCCAATGTCAACCGTTTTATAAAAATAAATCACCACTGATGAATTTACTTCGTTCTTGATTCATCATTCCCTTGCGTAATCCTTGCACTATTTCAGGGGTTAAGTCTCTTGCTCTCATGCCACCTTTAGGAAAAATATGAACTTCTACTGGATCGTCACCTTCAACTTGTTGAATGGCTAGCATACGATTTCGACCCTCATGGCCAGAAACTCTAGCAGGTTCTGATATATCGCCGTCTTCCCATTCCTTAGGAATAGTAACGTCTAAGAAAGGTGATCCTAAACTACCGCCATTTTTAATGTGTTGTGCAATATGATCTACGCTAACTGGTTTATCTAAAGGTAGTGCTAACTTTAAAAACGTGCTTGGCTTCATCATAACTCTTAAGCCAAAATAATCAACGTCTTGGTTATAGGGTACTGCACCTAGTCCATTACGATTGTCTACTTTATATTCGTTAATAAACTCGGCCGCTCTCATACCATCCTCAAATAATCTTTAAAGTTAGATTCTCTATCTTCAAGACCCTTCACTGCTGGATTGATCTTTCTAGTAACTGCTCTAGTATCATTGAAATTTTGAACGTTGGGTTTAACTCTACTATTCCAATACCAAATTGCAATTTGAGAAGCAATATCGGGTTTAGCCGCTAAGTCAGGATTATTCAATAGATCAAGACCTAATGCTTCTCCTGCTCTTTTATAATTGTCACGACCGGTCAACTGAATAAATCCTCTGCCATGATAGCGTTCACCATCGCCTACTTTTTTGTTACCAAGAATTCTTGCAGTTTTAGGACTATGTTTAATATCATACTTCTTACTAAAATAACCCTTAACACCTGGCTGAGGCTTTTCCTTCAGTCTGTTAAAGTCCCAACTTTCATGTTTAGTTTGAGCCATAAACTGTGCTAACTCAGCACCCTTTAATCCATTGGCTTTAGCAGTTTTTAATAATTGAATTTCGTTTTGTGGATTGTTGCTGATTGGAGTAAACTGTTTTTGTTGTACTACTTGCTGTTGTGGAGCAGGTGTGTTTGGTTGAAGTTTTGCATATGCACCACCTAATGCACCTAATGCTAAGGCAGAACCGACTGCAACATCTTTCCAACCTTCATCTACTTCTTTGTATTCAACAATGAACTCACTTGCTCTCATTTGTATCCAATCACCATGCTTCTAGTAAAGTCACCGTCGTTGTCAGCGGTCTTTAATGTACCTTGATATAGATATTTAGTTAATGGAAACTTCTTTTTCATCTCGTCTAAAGTTTTAGGACAACCCTCGCTGTTTTCAATATCTTCTGTTTGAAACAAACATAGTTTGCCTTTAGGTATATTATCATACCATTTAGTACCCTCAATGTTATTAACGCTAGGGTTAATAACACAGTCTGCTCCTGTGTATTTTAGTTCGTTGCAATCTTTAACAATATGTTTTATATTAGGATTTAATTCTCTACTAACGTCTACGCACCCTGGCTCACTATCGATTGCTACTAATTCTTCAATGTTATTATTTCTGTTTAATACATATGGTAAAATGCCGTACCAACTACCTAATACAGCACATTTTTTAATAGGGATATTAGTATTTTTTAGGCGTTTGGCCATCCATAGCCTGCTGATGATTTGATCATCAGACATGCTACCTTCGAAACTGTCGGGGCTGGCTTCATTAAGCACGTTGCTTCTTTAGGATACTACGTAGCATCCAACCATGTTTACCGTGAGCATCAATACGACTTGCAATAAAGTCTGCAACACCCTGTTCATTTTCTTCTTCAGCAATAGGGAATGCGGCTTTCCACATATCTAAAATCTTTTGATTATCTGCTTGCAATTCTGCAATCATTAGTTCAGCACGTGGAATTTTAGTCTGATCTGGAATCTGACTTAATTCAGCAAAACGTGTGATTGAACCCGGAGTATAACTATCTAATTGACGAATCAATTCAGCGGTTTGATCGATTGCATTATCATATACTTCTTCGTATAGATTACCTAAGAACTCATGATATTGAGGAAAGTCTGGACCCTCTACGTTCCAGTGAAAGTTCTGTGCTTTAATTACGAATGCGTAACTAGTTGCTAATAGTGTTTTGAGTGCGTCTGCTAACATCGTTATATCCTGTTTCTATTATTTATGTGTGCAAAGTAATTCGTGTGCTTTAGTTTTCCAAACATTTGGAAATAATCCATGAACAATTAAAACAAATGCAATCTTATATGCTCTAATTAAGTGTTGAAAATATGTCATTTTTACTTCTAATAAATGACTCATAAATCACTTTTTACGTCCTTGACAGTGGGCACGTTGACTAAATCCTTTTGGATTATTACAGTTGATACTGCTTTTGTACTTCTTACTCCACTTTTCATTTACATTTTCTTTGCGTTTCAATTCGATTGTTATATATTGATTGCCGTCTCCACCAGCAACTGTACGCTCGCCTGCCACTTCATAGTCGGGCATTATTTTAGTTGCTCTACGTGCTAGTGTTCTATAAAGTTTAAGTCTGCTTTCGTCATCTGCTTTACTAGCAATGATAACGCCTGTTGGCTTTTGATCTTGTACTTCTTTTTGTAAGATATTAGCAACAGTACCAAACACACGAATACTATCACCCGTGCCAGTCTTGCCTGCATTAGGTTTACCTGTTTTTAAATCTGTAAGATCAAAGTGAATTTCTAATTTGTTTTCGTTATCACTACGGCGATTGAATACTTGTACTCTATACAAGTTACCATCGTCTGTTTGAAAACGATATGCACGTTTGTCGGGAGTCTTTACGTTCTGAATGTAATCATATGGATTATCAGCAACTTCATTGATAGGATCGTCTTCACCACTAAAGTTGATTTTGTCACCCTTACGCTTTACCATAAACGCAACACCACTGCCTAAATCATTTGGACCTGCGTCAATGTAATTAGGTAATGCTCTGTCAACTTGTGATGCTAGTCTTTTATATAGACTGACACGTCCTCTTTCGTCTTTATCTGCGGTGAAGTATAATGCTTTGGGTTGTTGTACTGCAACATATTCTTGTATGATTTTAATTACTGTACCGAATACTTTATTAGCATTACCAGTACCAATCATTGTGGTCTTCCA
>JACCDW011977579.1_pt1 | contig 10857 bp, 19 predicted proteins | sample 7449781 | NCBI WGS metagenome assembly JACCDW01 (sample SAMN15323449, study PRJNA562643) | freshwater metagenome | isolation source: river surface water | place: USA:Blue River Watershed | collected 2017-08-18
ACCAGATAACGATATCCTCGCCGACCGCGACATTCGGAACGACCAAGGTGATAAAGGTCGAGAGCGACTACAAGGTCGTAACGGACATAAACTGGGACGATACCAAGCTAAACGCCACGGGAACCATATCCACGAACATCTCAACGGGCCTTATGCAGAACCTCGACCTGGACACTAAGAACGTATCCACAACGACTTCCCTGCAATCGATGGACAGCACGAAAGTTTTCATGTATGAATCATGGATGGACGTAAACTTCGACTCGTCGAGCGCGGTCAACATAGGAAAGCCGCAGTCCGCCATAGATACCACAATATCGAGCTTCAGCTATTCAGACAACAACCTGTACGGATATCCTACATACGACATATTGGCAAGCGACACGACCTTCAGGGACAGCTTCTCCAACACCATAAGGAAATACAGGCTCGGATCAAAATACAAGATATACGAAGACTATATAGGAAACGCCGGAGAATTCGACGAATACTTCGACGCGACAGGATGGGCGACCAAGAGGAAGCTATACAGGAAGAACAGCTTTCCGTTCTTCGACTTCAAGAACGTCGGAGACTCGCTTCCTTCATCCGCCGAATTCTCGGAACAAGGATGGGTCCTAAACAGGATAGTGGCGACAGGATCCGCGATAATGGCCGAAAGGACAGCAGAAGCAGAGGATGACGAAGACGTTGCGGCAGGTAAAGAGATGAGGATAGAGGCAGTAGGTCGAGGCGGAGTTCTGGACATAAAGCCTGCATACGACGTTCCAAACAGGAACAACTCTCCTATACCGAAGCAGAGATATACAATGATCAGGTTCGACCTCTTGGCAGCGCTTGTCCCAGATACTATATTCGAAGAGCCTAACACCACCGTATACGACGAGAGCTCCAAATACCAGCCGATAATACACTTCAACAACCTGAACATAGTAAACAGGAAAATATTCACTCAAGGAATAGGATACCTGCAGAAGAAGCTTGACGCGACATACTTCCCGGTATACAAGAACGTCAACCACATAACTACCTCAAACAAGACGAAGGTAGAGTTCTTCTACAACAAGAAGAATCTTTCCATGTTCTTCAGAGGAAACGGGCTTGACGGAGAGAACATCACTTCGGCCGTGATAGACAACCTGAAGCTATATGAAGTGGACATGATTCCTTTCTTCCAATATTTCAACAGCGGAAACATAAACCGCAGCGTATCCGTTCCTTATCAGGGAATCGCGCCGGCGATCGAATATCCGGAAGGAGACTCTTCAGACAGTTCTCTATATGGACCAGACAGCTTCTCTATATCGCAGCCAGGTGGCGAAGTGACTATCCAGGCAGAATCGGCGGCTGCGGCGGCGGCTGCGGCGGCGGAGTCGGATCCTCAGGTCAACAACGCGGTCAACAATTCTCACAACGCCCCAGACGAATTTGGCAACACGGGCCCGACTTTAGGAGGAGGAGGATCCGCATTCTTTGGCGGAGGCGCAGGCGATCAATAATCATTAGAAAAAAAAAGAGGCGAAAGCCTCTTTTTTTCATTTCTTGCTAACTATGAGCATTCCGACCTTTCCCGAAGAGCTCTTGCAGTAGTGGCCCATCGCCTCTATCCGAGCCTCTCCGTCTTTGAGGACGATCTTTGAAAGCTTCTGCTTTCCAAGAATCCTCTTTTCTCCTCCGCAGGACTTGCAAGGATTCAATCCTACCTTTCCCTGCCCTGAGCAGAACGTGCAAGATTCGCCCCTGTAGTCCTTTCCGGTGCCTTCGCAGAAGTCGCATCCGTCGTCCGCGTCGAACGTCTTGACTACGTTTCCTTCTAGGTCTCGGACCACTATCTTCGAAGAGAGGTCCTTCCCGCTTCCGTCGCAGGGCTTGCACTTTACCCATCTCTCGTACTCGACCGATCCGTCGAAAGAGTCGTCTACAGAGACGTATATGTTGTTGACTTCGTTCTTCTTGAACGCGTCTCGCTTGCTCTTGACGTCGTCGTATTCCAGGTCGACGCTTACGTTGAAAAGCTCGAAATACTCGTTGTAGCTGTTTCCGAACCGGCTCTTCATGTCATAGTCCTTCCTCTGATCCGAGCATAGCACGTCGTATGCCTCGGTCATCTCTCCGAAAACGACAGCGTCTCCTCCCTTGTCAGGATGGTGCGAGAAAGAGAGCTTGTAGTAGGCCTTCTTTATCGCCTTCTCTTCCGAATCCTTCGCCACGCCCAATATGGCGTAGTAGTTCTTTCCTAAGTCCATCCTTCTACTATAGATTTTATCTCTTCGTCTTTCGCTTCTCTGGCGACGGCGTCTGCCACCGCTTCAGAGAACTCGTCGGATATGATGAGGCAGTCCGGAGAGGATATGTACTTCCTCAGCTGGTCTATTCCCTGCTCGTACTGGGCCATCACGCCTTTCTTGCTTAAGTATCTTTTGTTAAATCCCATTTCTTTTCCAATATCGATTGTATCTTGAAATCTCTGGCGTTCTTCCAGTTGAGAGATCTGAAAGGCTCTGAAGACTTGAATCCGCATGACTTGCAGAAGTCGGAAGGATGCTCGTTGATCACTCCGTATATAGAGGCAAAGCAATGCCTCTCCGCAACTTCTTCTGACCCGCATCTCGGGCATCTCCTGTCAGTCATCGAGCCTGTATTTCTTGTTTATGTATTCGGCGCGTCCTTTGGCAGCGCGCTTCTTGTCGGTATGCTTCACGAATTCCTTCCTGGACCTAAGCTCCTTTATCATCTTCGTCTTGTCCCATTTGCGTTTGAGCTTCTTGAGCGCGGACTCGATTCCTCCTTTTCCTACTTCTACTATCAGCATTTCTATTCTATTATTTTGTTTATCTTTTGTTCTCTGAGAAAAGCCCTCTTCTCCGCGTCGGTCATCGACTTGAACTTCTCGAAGTCCATGTCTATTCCCATCAGCTGCAGCGCGAAGCTGACGAATTCCTTTAGCTCCTTCGCGTCGTCCGAGACATCCTTCCATGTAGCGGTTCCGCTGCTTGAGTATGCTATGACGTTGCCTGTGCAAAGCGTCGATGAAACGTTTCCCAATGTTGCCATAATGTATTTATTATATTCCTAGCTTCTTCAGCTTTTCGTGCCTGTCTATGATCTTCAGTATGCTCTTCGCGTCGTGCGTGCCGAACTTCTTCTCGCAGTATTCTTTGACGGATTTTTCATATGCTTCCCAATCGTGGCCGTCATCCGAAGATCTACTCAGCATGTTGTGCAATTCCCTGGCGGAAATTCTTTCAGCCTCGCGCGTTCGAGCAGCATCGTCCCACTTCTGCATCTGCGCAAGATCCTGCTTCAGCGACCTAAGCGTCAGGCACTCAATAAGCTTCTTCTCCAATATGTCCATTTCCTGAAATATCGCCTTCGAGATAGCTCACTTCTTCTATAGAAGAGAATACCTCTTTGTTTATCTTCAGTATCCTGTCGAACATCTCTTGGTTGAGTATCGCGTGGTGGACGACGAATATGTTGATGTTGTATTCGTTGGCGAAAGACTTCAAGAGAGTCAGTATCGAGTCGATTCCTTCTATGTCGATAGAAGAGAATACCTCGTCGAGGAACAGGATGTTTATGTGCTTCTTCGTCCTGATCAGCTTCAGATAGGCTATGAGTATCGCTATGTTCACTCGCTTGTTCTCTCCAGTCGAAAGAGAATCGCTCTCTATGGCCGACCCGAACTGCCTTATCTCTGCTGTGAAAGTCTCGTCGAGCCTTACCTCGAAAGGTATGCCCATCTTCTTCATGTTCTCTGATATGAAGTGGTTTATCGGCTTGATTATTCCTGCGATTATCGACTTCTTGACGCCGTCTTCACCGAAGATCCTGTTCAGCTCCTTGTAGTATAGCTCCTTGTCTTTCGAGACGGCGAGGTTGTCCTTTCCGTGAGACATCTTTTCTTCAAGCTCTTCGATCGACTTCTTGAACTCTTCGACGTTAGGAGATTCCTGTCCGGATTCCTGCTCTTTCTTCCTGTTCAGCTGCTCTATCTGAGACTTGCAGCTTTTCAGGAAATAGCTCATGTCGTTGAACGACTGAGTAGTAGCGCCGGCTATCTCTTTCAGCTTAGTCTGCCTTTCCTTTATGGCCTTCGTGTTTTCCTCGATAAGCGACTTGGCTTCTTCGAACTTCGCCTTCTTCTCTACGAGCGAAGCCCTCAGAGAATCAAAGTGATCAGAATCAAAATCTGTTCCGCAAGTGGGGCATTTGCCAGAATCGTAAAGATCAATTTCTCGCTGAACGTTCTTAATGTCGTTCTGAACGATGATATACTGCTTCTTTTCATTGTCTATCTCTTTTGTCAATATTTCTTCTTTCTCCTTTATCTTGTCGACTTTTTCCTTCAGCGCCTTGTAGTCATCCTTCTTTTCGCCCATCTGGCTCATGAGGTCGTCGATCTCTGACTGGATGTTGAGCTTTTCCTTGGCGACGGTCTTCTCGATGGACCTCTGTATCGAAGATACGGAATCTTCCAACGCCTTTATCTCTGCGTCGAGAGAAGCTATCCTGGATTTGTTGCCTTTGTTGATTTCCTTCAATATCCCGTTCAGGAGGTTGATCACTTCTAGGTTGAACAGCTTGTCGAGGAGCAGCTGCTTCTCTTCGTTGGAAAGAGATATGAAGTTCTTGAAGTCGTTTATGGACATCGATATGAATGACTTGAAAGTCTCTATGTCCATTCCTATGTATTTCTCGATTGATTCGTCGATGTTGGCCTTGCCGGCCCTTTCGTTGAGTATGCCGTTTTCCCAAAGCTCGAGCTTGTTAGGCGATATTCCTCTCTTTATCTCTACGTCTACTCCTCCGGACCTGAAGGATATCCTGTTCAGCAGCTCGCCGTTTATCCTGTTCGGAAGCGTGCTCAGCGTGCTCCACTTCTTCTGCCTTCCTCCTCTTACCTTTCCGTACAAGACGTATTCAAAAGAAGAAAGGAAGCTGCTCTTGCCGTTCCCGTTGTTTCCGACGAGAAGTATGAGCTCTCCCTTTTCAGTGTTAAGCTTCACGACCTGCTCGTTGTTTCCGAACGACTTGAAGCCTCTTATTCCTATCTCGCTTATCAGCATAATATATGAAAATCTTTTTGATTTATACCGACAAGCAGGCATTAAGTTTATCCTGTTTCCTCTATGTCGTCAGGATCTATCTCGTCTCTGATGAAATTCGTCTCTCCGTCATAGTCTAGGTATTTTCCGAAGTCCACTTCGTCCATTCTGTTGACAAGCTCTCCGCAAGGAATGAGCTTCTTCAGAACAGACTCGGCGAAAGCCTTGTATCCGGGCCATGACTCTATCGGGGATCCGATCGCCTTCTCGACTTCTTCGGACACGGTTATGGCGAAGTTTTCTTCGGTATAGAATATGGTTCCTTCGGAGAACTTTCCTCCGCAGCTAACGGAAATAAGGACGAGTATTCCTCCATCCATCTTTCCCATATAGTCTACTATATCAGCCTTCAGCTCCATCTAGCAGCTCTTTTATTTTCTTTTCCCTTACGTCTATGAGGTATCCGCCTAAGAGAAGAGTGTTCATTATGGAAACGCACATCTCTTTCCTGCCGTCGTGGTGGCAGTAGAGCATGTCCTTGTAGTATGAGTGTATGGTATCCTTCTCTTTCTCTTCAAGAGCGCTGATGGCCTTTAGGTTCAGGCAGTAATTTTCGATCTTCATACATCTATAAGATGTTTTGGCCGACTGCGAATTCAAGCTTCTTGAACCTGTCGTCAGTGTCGGTGAAGACGATGCATATCTTGTCCACGTCTTTGAACTCCTTTGCTTCTCCAGTGAACTCGTTTATCATCACGTCTTTCTTGTAGACCACGTCGATTCCAGGCTCCTCGCCCAAGAATCTCCTCAAGTCTTCTTTTATCTTGGAAAGCTTCCAGTCTTCGGACCTGAAGTCTATCTTAGAGATATATTCTCTAATAGAGTGCTCTTTCATCGTCATACTCTTATATCTTTTTTTGTATCCTTTGTTCTCAGAAGCGCCCGCCTCTGTCTATAACATAGGTGTTCTGAGAATCCATCATCTCGAAGTTCCCATGAAGAAGCTGGCATCTTCCTTTGAATTCCGATATGTCTTCTTCGCAAAGGTCGAACCACTCTCCTGATATCTTCTTGGCCTTGAACCATCTGTGAAGGCTAGACTCTATCTTTGTCGCCCATCTGGACTCGAAAGAGTCCACCACTTCCAGCTCGGCTGCGTTTCCGGTCTTCAGCTCCTTCATGCGGACCTCGATGGCCCGCCTGGTTATGCCGATCTTGTATAGCTTCTTTCCGTTGGTCTCCGACGATATCAGATAGATGTTCATGAAGTATATATTATCGCTTCATGACTCCCATCCGAACTTTATGCGGGTATTCCTGAAACCCCTGGATGGCCCAGCGTGCCTGTAATGCCTATTGGACCATCATTCATTTTAGGATAAAGGCTTTCGTCTTTGAATATCTTCGAAATCTTCATCCTTCTTGTCATTCGACTTAGATCTTTCATCAATTCCGGGGGAAGCCAGTATCCAGATGTATCTCTCTCGCTTGTATAGACTCCCGGGCTTACGAATATATTTCCCATTACATCGTGGCGTTAGATTCTGTACCTCCGTATTTGAAGTCCAAATAGAAAAGCTGGCCTGAAGGACCTTGCGGCTTGATGTAGTCTGGGTGGTCCTGTACCTTCATCTCCTCGAAATCCTTGCCTTCGACTATGGATTCGATTTTTCTGTCCCTGTTCTCGATCTTGACTTCTTTCCTTATCTCCTCCATCTCTTCTGAAGTGTTTCCTCCTCCTATAGGCACGACAGGCACGATGTCCGTGCCGATTGTTTGCGCGGCAATTTTCATCGCGATAGGTAGAAGCGCCGGAAAGTCTTCCGCTGTGTCATTTGATAGCGCGGCTTCGCTGCTTGAGTGCATCTCCGCGTATTGCGACATCCAATCGGCTTTGGATCCGGTGAGCCCCATTCCGTCGAGTATGGCGCCCCATTTCTTGATAGCTTCCTGCTTTGATTTTTGTATCATGTAAAAAGGCTTTCTTTTTTATATAGAAAGCCTTTTGGTTAGTTTATGCATTCGTATGCCTGCCTTATCTCGTCGTCCAGGACAGCCTCTTCCTGCTCTGATAGGCTCTTCATGAACTCGCTCTTGTACCAGGCCTTTATCTGGTGTATCACCACTTCTTCGGCTTCTCCGTTTCCGTTCTGGGAATAGAAGTCCTCGTCTGCCCACTCCTTTATCTCGGTCGCCAGCATGGCCGCCACCTCCTCTTCGGAGAACCTGCCTTTTATCTTCGCTATGGCGAAGTCTGCGTCGAATCCGGCGCTTTCGTATGTCTTCAGGTATTTCATCGTCCTATTTGAGTTTTATGTGTATGTATAGCCAGTATGAGCTCGCCTTGACGCTTATCAGGAACTTGCTGCCCCAGCTCTTGTTCAATAGCCATGTGACGAAATTTCCCTTCAGGTTGGCCAGCTCGGACTCGTCCAGCTTTCCGTTGTCCCATTTTCCTATTCCCTGATATCCGAAGCTCAAGACCCTGTCTTTCAGCTTAGGCCTCATCTTCGATTCGTGGAATCCAGGATTGTATTGAGACATGTCCATCTTTGCCCTTCCGAGCGCGAGTATGTCAGCATAGGTCAGGTTGACTATTTCCTTCTTCAGCGCGAACGCGGACTTCGCTTCTATTCCGTTTATCCACTTTATTGCGTTCTGGCTTAGCTTGAAGCTTCCGAATGGCGAAGGAGACTCGTCGTAGCATACGCCGTATTCCATCTTGCCGTCGCACTTTATGCCGAAGTATAGGCTGGCGTCGTTCCTTCCATAGTCTATCATCTCAATATAGGGAACAAGCGACTTGAATCTCGCGAATACCTGCTTTACTGCTGTAGAATCCAATCCGTCGAAAAGGTAGAAAAGCAAGAAGTCGTCCGGGCAGAAGTCCGCGAAAGACTGCCTTTCCTTTTGCCCGAGCGCCGTAAGCGACTTCAGGAAGGAATGGAATATTCCTTTTCCTGCCATGGTTATCTCAGACTCAACGAGCTGCTCTATGTCTGTAGAAGCCGATATCACAGGCTCTTTATCTTCGATTCCGTTAGCCTGATATTCTTCTATCTGCTGCCTTATCTCTTTCTGCGTGGCGTCGTCCAGCAGGTTGACCGCATTGGCCAGCCTTATGTCAGAGCCTATTTCTCCGATGTATCTGTTTACTATGTTCTTCACATATTCGTCAGAGTACAGCGACTCTACCCATTGGCCGAACGTGTCGATGCCGGCCTCTTCCGATTCTCTTATGAACTCAAGATATCTCTTTATCATAGGTTATATATTAAATTGCTGGAAGTACTTTTGTATCCTCTTAGACAGCCTGACCCTCGGATCTTCCTCGCTCCTGCCCAATGCGGAATAAGGAACTATGAATCCTATGCTCAGGAAGACCCTCCTCCTCGAGAACTCGTTGGTCCAATGCTTGTACAATGACGCCTCGAAGCAGTATAGGTCTCTCTGCGATATCGAAAGGGCTTCGTCTCCGACGAATATCTCGTATCCTTCCGAAAGCACGCTTATGTTGCATTTGTAGTTTATGCATCCTTCTATAGCGGCGTCGTAGTGCGGGCTTATCTTCCCTCCTTTTCTCATGTCGACTGCCTGAAGGAATACGTCGTCTTTGGGTATTCCCGCGAATTCGGATATCCTGGATATTATATCCGAGATGAAATCTGGAACTCCGTCTTTTATGATCTTGCTTACTTTCTGGAATTCGGTGATGTAAGCGGTCCTTTCTGTCTGCGATATGTCGAACATCAAGGCCTTGCCGTTGACCGACTTTGATAGCTCGGCCAGGTGAAGGTTGGCGTCGATAGGCTCGGGAGAGATTCCGTCTATCCAGTCGAGGATGAGCGCGACTTCTTCTTCCGAGATGAATCCTTTCGCTACTTTATTATTTTGAGGTTCCATTTGGCCAAGAACTCTTTTGGGCCGGATATCTCGATAGTCGTTATCTCTGCCTTTCCGACTAATTCCTTCGCGCCAGCATCGTCTGTCGCCAAGCAGCAGAACCGGTGAGTCGCCGGCAATTCGCCGCTTTCGGAACAAGGTATAGTAAGTATTTTTTCTCTTTTGAGCTTTTCTCTTACCTGCTCTACTTTGGACTCTTCGCATAAGATGCATACTCTCATGATTGTCTGTTATTTTTTAATAGGCTTCTTAGCTCTTTAGCCTCTTCTCTAGAGATCGGCTTGGATTTAGATAAGTCTGCTATTTCTTTTAGCTGGCCTTCCGAATAAGATCCTGCAAGCGCTTCTTTTGCGGCCTCGCATTCTCTGTAGGTCATCTCGAATGCCTCTCTGACATCGTCTACCCATATATCGCCTTCTGCCGATTTCAGGTACTTTCCGTCTGATGCTCTTTTTATCAACTTTATCATCTCAATGAATCTTTTTTTTAATCTTGGAAGACCGCGAATGTCAGGTCGCCATATAACCTGAATCTCTCTACGAGATTGGCAGGCATGTCTAGCTGTATTCCTCCCGCGCCGTCTTCCGAAAAAGTTCCCAGGAAGCTGGTCTCAGGATAAGCGTTAAGGTGAGAGACGAGCTCTCCCAGCCCTGTTATCTCGGTTACGTCAGTGTAGAAATACTCTACGTCAGTAAGAGGACCAGATTGAGTCCCGTATTGCAGCACAATCGCCGCGTATGAAAAAGGATAGCTGGCCTCGACGGATCCCGATATCGTAACCGGCGTAGTGTCTAGGTTCTGCCTCATCGTTATTTCCACAGGAGTATAATAGAGCTTGTTGTCTGCCGGAGATGAGTCGTTGTGATTCCATGCGTATAAGGCAACCACATCATCTTTGCCTTCAAAGTTTCCGGGATGCGAATAGAATTCTATGCCATCCATATAGAACGGCACATCGTTTAGCGTCTTCTGACAAATGACCTGAGTGTCTCTCCTTGGAAAATTTCCATATTTTGATCCTATTATAGCAGGAGCTGCTAAATATGTTCCTGGAAACGGATATATCCATTCGATATCATATCCTAGCGTGTTTTCTATCACATGCACAACAAGGCTGTTTCCTGATTGAAGCGTAGAGGAGTTTGACCAAAAAGCAGGAGTTTCCCCGGTCGCTATGAATACGCTGCCTGTCGCGTTTATGGTTCCAGGATAAAGTATTTGAGCCACGTTGCTGAAGTCGTCTCCTTCCACATAGTCCGTGATGGTGTAGGTCTCTCCTACTATCAGGCCGGATCCGAAGAAGCCGCCTAAGTAATTCGCAGCAGCAGTGCCGGTCTGCGTAAGCAGCGCCCTATATCTTCCGATGCTGTAGGTTCCGTCAGTCACTGTCAATCCTCCATCTATCCTAAGCTGTCCGGATATGCTTTGGCTTGGCAGATTGTCTACTATATATCGCTTCATGTCTGTTTTAATTTTTTTTATTTGTCTATATCCTTTATAGTAAGAACGTCGTTTTCGTCATAGTAGGACAATCTGTTCGTTCCGTCTGCCCTCCTGAATATCTCCTTGCTGTAGGTTCCGTAAACGGAAGGAACTCCTGATGTTTGAGTCACGGTTATCAGCACGTCGTCTGTCGTGTCCACTCCGCCTATGGCGCTTCCGAATATCGTCAGCGTGTCTCCTACAGAATAGCGGTATCCAGATTGCGTTAGTCCGTTTGGAAATTGGTGCAGCTGCACTTGCAAGGCGTCTTGCGCAATAACGATGACGTCAAAGCCGGCATATTCTCCTGTAGCGCTATACGTTCCTGCGAACAAGTTTGAGTAGCTCGCGCCGACCAGCTCAGGCGCCAGCGTTCCGCCGAAGCTATGAGTGATCGCCAATACTCTTCCGTTATATTCCTCGA
>JACCDW011570077.1_pt1 | contig 10856 bp, 24 predicted proteins | sample 7449781 | NCBI WGS metagenome assembly JACCDW01 (sample SAMN15323449, study PRJNA562643) | freshwater metagenome | isolation source: river surface water | place: USA:Blue River Watershed | collected 2017-08-18
GGATTCAAACAGTCGTTGCCCAAGCCACTTAACGAGTTTAAGCCAGACAACAAAGACCTTTGGTAATTAAGGTCCAGCTATTACGTTAGCTTGACCACTAGAGATTAGGTGACCACAGGAAGCTGTGTCACCTATTCTTGCCAAAGGAATTCCGCCAGCATATACAGTTGTACTTCCACTTGATATAAGTGATCCACCATGTATACCTGTTCCATGTGGTCCCACCGCATCACCAATTCTGGCTACAGGAATTCCACCAGCTGTTACAGTTGACATTCCGGATGCAATTAATCCACCACATGCATCTCCAATTCTAGCTACAGGACTTGCTGACATATTTTATACCGATGGCGCTGTTGGGGCAACTCTGCCTGCAATGCCTGCAGACTGTTGATTAACTGCTACTTGGAAAATACCAAGTACAGTTTTAAGAGCAAGTGCTCTACTTGGGATATCTACCGAAGCATTAACCAAAGTTGCCATAGTTCCTAATGCTGTGCCAATTACGCTCAAACCAGCATTAATAGCAGTAATTGGGCCAGCGTAGTCTGGAAAACCGTTACCAACAAAAACAGTAACTCCATTGCCTAATGTTCCACTAACAAACGAAGTTAATGCTGTAGTAGCAGTTTGTGATGCCGCGGCTGCGGCTGCTCCTAAACCAACCAAAGAACCAGTAACAGCCATTGCACCACCCAAGGGATTTGAGACCACTGTTGTTGCGGGTGTTCCAGGAGGAGTTGGAAGAGCATTTGCTGTCAATGCTTGTGTTACTATTTGATATTGATAGGGATCTAATAAATCTTTAACTCTAACGCCGCCAGTAGGTTCAATAATTGTTTGAAGAGATGTTGCTAACGAAACCACTGAAGATGCAATTCCAGCAATAGCACCTGCGGTAACATATAAATCTAAACTACTATCAGGTATCGAAAGAACTATACCAGCGTTTGGCGCAATTGGAGTTCCAGTGGCTGTTCCGCCACCATTTTGTACCCCATTTACTGTATAATTGGGGAAGGGAATGGTAAAGGTATTAACTCTTGGTATTGTTGGCATTCAAATATCCTCTTTTGGATATTTATCAGCCTACAACTTTGATACCAGTTGTGCCTTCAATATATTGTTCAGCGGCTTTTTTCATGGTTGGAACCATGACCATTATACGTTCTTTGGATATCTGTACTCCGCTGTCATTTTCAGCAGTGATGAGCCAAGGTGTCATACCAATGCCCTGTGCGCCATAGCTCAATGTCATTGGCTTGCTTATAGTAATAAATGCGCTGTCTTCTGCATCTAAACGTGCTATTAGTTCCTCAGCAGTACTGAGCTTAATTGTTACTACATCACCTGCTTTTGCTGGTTTTTTAATTAAAAATGTCATGTTTTTCCCATATTTCGTAATGAAATTCTACATCATTGTCTACTACACTATCTTCTATGTAATCTAGTACAAAATGTCTTGTTAAAACTGCTTCAGGAAATTTGGTATCACATTCATAATCACCGTATATTCTGGTAACATAAACACTATTACAAAACGGTAAAAATTGACGGTATATTTCTGCACCGCCAATGATCCAAATATCTGATTCAGTTGCTTGTTTTAACTTAGTAATTATCGCTTTTGGGTCACCCTGTACCTTAATAGCGAAATCGTCATCTAACGTTTTACTAACAATAATGTTTTCTCTGTTGGGCAAGGGTCGTTTAGGTAAACTTAACCATGTATTCTTACCCATAACAATCATGGCATTTTCAGTGAGTTGTTTGAAACGTTTTAAATCTTCTGAGAGGTGAGGCCAAGGCATGGTTCCATCCTTGCCAATACCCCAATGATCATCTACTGCTACGATTGCGTTAATTCGTCTAGTCATTTTAGAGTGCCTTTCTCACCCCACTTTAGTAAAAAGAAAGAATAATCCTTTGCTTTTAATTTTGCTGTGATATAAAAACTGTGGCCCCAATTTAAAGTGTCTGCATATCTGTTCCACTCAGGGGTTTCAATAGCGTGTTCCATTACCCATTTTCCTTGCTCGCTGTTTTGCCATTTTATAAGTGGCTCTGCGGCATATAGTATCGGGTCTTCAACATCACCCATTGTGAATTTATGAACAATGGCTTTATGTATTTTATGAACCTTGTCTTCTATTACCATATAATCATGTGTTAGTTTGTTAGGTTGTTCGCCTAAGTAACCATTGTTGATTTCTTTATAATTAGCCACGTTGTCCCCATGTTATTAAAAATAATAAGTGGTCACGCTCGTTTTCAAAATATATTGTTTGGTGACCAATACTGCCTTTGACAAACCATTTGCCTCTACCAACTCTATTGTTTAACCAATCAACAAGTCCTTCAGGTAGACGATAGGTCTCTATTTCAACTCCGTGATATTCTTTTTCTGCAATCATTCTACATACCTAAGTGCAAATAGTGTAGCATACTTTTCATCATAAAATTTAAATTTAGCATGTCTATTTTCCAAGACTTCCCAACCAGTGCCATCTCTTTCAGTTTGATGATAACTGAAATCAAAATCCCTTCCTTGTACTAGACCTTGATTTCTGACTTCACGCACAATCTCCATTGTTCGAGTAGCATCTATGTCAGTAATCTTAATCTCTTTCAACTGTACTTCAACGCAATCATCAATGCGTCCCTTTCGTTATTAGTGGCAACAAATATTTTATCTTCACCGCCAATTTCGTTTACGTGCCATTCCCAAGCAGTGGCAGGACAGTTTATTACACGCTCAAATCTCCACACAGCATTTTCACCTAATTCACGATTAGGCCAAAAGTATTTCTTGGCATCTTCAGAAGGTACCCAAGCAAATGGATCAAACTGAAAGAACTTGTCTGGATTTACTATGATAATGTGCTCAAAGTTTTGAAACATATCTTTGATCCTAGTGGCACGGTAATTGACGTTTTTCTCATACCATTCTTCCCACTCGCGTTGGTCCTTATTTTTACCCGTCTTTCGAGTAAGATACCAGTCTTTGACGTGTTCAGTAACCTTTTCCCAATATGTCATCTTTTCCTGCCAATATTTCAAACACAGTTGCGTATTGTACCTCTGGTTCCATATGAAAGCCAGTACCCCACACTACCCAAACCTTGCGTTTATAAATTTTTGTTCCCCACACACGTTTACCAGTAACTGTTTTGACTGGCCTCCAAGCAAATACTTCGCGCCATGGATAGCAGTCACAACCATCTTCAATTATCTGTGTTACTTTCATACTTTGGTTATCCAAGTTCCAACCTATACTTCTTCCCCACACTACCTTCATGACCATCTCAAAGCAAACAGCGTTGCATCTTTTTCTCGAGCAAAATGGTAGGTAATACATCGATATCCGTGTTCAACATGCCAAGGACGATCTTCGTCTACTAGATCTTTAAATCTCGCATGAACACCAATATTGTCTAACAGCCAAACATTAATAGGACTTTCGTCAATGAATTTATATTCATTTTTAGGCTCATTCAATGTAATACTGGCTGCAATCATGACCACCTCAAACAAAACATTGTTCTATCAGTTTCATTACGGAACCAAAACTTTCTATCATTCATATACCACCTATGATTAACCAAAGGTGTTTGTGTTATATCCCACATACTACCTGAACTGCCAAAAATGTCTATACACCAACATTCCATTTCAAGCCAACTACCACCCACGGGTTCTACACAATAATATCGAGCTCCATAAACTTTGCCTTCACTAAGCACCAATTCTTGTACTGGACGTCTAGTAAGATCATCAACCATTCTTTGAAAGGCTTGAGCAGACAATTGGCTTTTGCCATGCTGTCTTCCAGTAATCTGTACCAATCCCCTGCCTTTATACTTTGTCATTTTATCTAATAGATCTTGTTGCCATTTATGCATCACAGCCATCTCAATACAAACCAAGCCGCATCTTTTTTGGATTCAAAAATATAGTCTGTGCGATGTTGTTCGTATGCACCTTCACAATTTTCTTCTAACCAAACACTAATGGCCCAATCATCTCTTTGAGTAATCATAACACGAGTCCAACCTATTCCCTCAAGCATACCCCAAAGAATCTCACGGTCTATTTCCTGTGCCATTTTCTTACCAGCTTCTTCTATGTATGCTTCAGCTAGGTCGCCAGTTCGATCAGTAAGTAATTTTTTCTTGAGCATTTATAAAATCTGAATAGCGTAAAAGGAACATGGTTCGTTTTGACTCGTTATAAAAATCCAAGTGGATCTGTGTGCCGTAATATCCACCATCCATTTTAGGCACATAATCTCTATGCTCACGCACAGTGAACCCCAAGTGTCTTTTCATTTTGTCTCTTATCAGCAAGGAGCTTTTGGGTATTCTAGGATCTGCTTTCATTGCAGTTTGAATATCGTCCCATTGCGCTAGAGTGAGCTTTATTGCTTTGGACATTGACTATACCCATCTAAGAATGAACAATGCGAGGTGTTGTTCTTTTTTAAATTCAAATCGATTGTAGGAAGTTCTAGCATGATATCCTATGTTTTCACAACACCAATTGTTTAGCTCAACATAGTATTCTTCATGATATGGCTCTTTAAAACCAGTGAATTCGTCTTGATCAGTTTCCCAAAGTTCTACCACAAACTTTTTCTTACGACTGACGTATTCAATTAACATTAGACTTTTCTAGCTGTTTTGGTAGTTTTCTTTTTGAAGTATCTCTTAGGCTTTTCTACGGGAGAATGATACATCATTTGTTTGGCTTTTTCAGCACGTTCAATGGCCGCATTAACTTCTTCAGGTGTTGGGTCTAATGGATCTGTTTCTTCGTTTACTTCTAACATTTCTTCAACGTCATTGACAGGCAATTCAATACCCACTTTGCCTAAAAACTTTTTAGTGCTGTATGATTGTTCTCTTATAGTTCGATATGTGCCAATTGGTCCTTTAGCATCTTGGCTCATGTTTTCCCAAGTTCGAACTTCAAGTAAAGGATCTATTTCCGTTGGAACTTCAACAATGTAAAATTCAATATCTTTATCATATCCTGCATGGGACAAGTCAAAAATATCAATTACTTTACCTTTGGTTAATTTTCCGTTTCCTAAATGAATCCAGGCTGGATCATTCATTTCATATTGTTTTTTAATTTTCATATATTATGCGAGTATCAAAAATACCCATGCCGTAATTCCAATGTAGGTTAAGTAGTGTAAGAGTTGATCTAAACCAATCCAAAACCAAAATGCTTTATCAGCAGGAGTGTATTGATATTTTGCTCCTAATCTCATTTTAGCCCAATCAATATGATAGTGCAAGAATGCATCAATGAATGCCAATTGTAAAATTGTGATTATGTAAGGTATGACGGGCAACAGTATAAATGCTGTAAACATACCATGAACAAAGGCATGATGTAAACCACCAAAGGCACCATAAGTGCCCTTAGTGTCTACCATATTCTGAGTTTGAAATACAAAGTCAGCCAAAAAGTGTTTGACCGAAAATAGTGCAAGTAGCACTAACAAGGTAAATTCCATGCTTAGTCTTTCTTAACTCCGATGAGTTGTAAAAGATTGATGAACAAGTTGATAAAGTCAAGATACAATGTCAATGCACCCATAACTTCAGCCTTGCTGTCGTTTTCGTAAGTTACCATTTCACGGATTTGTTGCGTGTCATAAGCAGTCAATCCAAGGAAGATAACGATAGCTAATGCACTAATGACCATTTGCATTACTGAACTGCCAATAAAGATATTGACAATGCTGGCAATTATAATAGCAATGAGGCCAATAAACATAAACTGACCAATGCTGGTCAAATCACGTTTAGTGAAGTATCCATAAAAGCTCAAAGTTGCAAACAGTATTGCCGCACCCATAAATGCTGTAACAATACTACCCATTGTGAATACTGCGAAAATTGTAGCAAAACTCAAACCCATAAGTCCTGCGAAACCATATAGCAAGAGTTGGGCGCCTGATTTACTTACTTTCTCCATGGCAAATGTAATGGCAAAAATTGCAACCAACGGAGCAAAAATTACTATCCATTTAGTAATGCCTGTGAAAAAGAATTGTAGCAGTTCTGGGCTTGTGCCAACAAAATAGCTGACAAACATACTGACCACTGTGGCAATAGACATGTGTCCGTAGACCCTACCCATTGCTTCGTTAATTTGACTAGCAGACCGGATTGTTGCTGTGTTACTCATGTGTTTCTCCTTTATACTAAATTACGTTCAACTGATTCTTTGATGATGTAGTTGTCAATGTAGGAAGCGTTAACAGAGTTTTTATCATTTAACCAATGTTGAGCTAGTCTGCTGGCTTCGTCCATAGATGAAGTTTCTAGTTCAAGAACGTATCTTACATCTACATTGACTGTGAAAGTTTGTTTGACGGGATCGCTGTTATCAATCTCTAACTTGCGTAGAGTTTTGTTAGCGTTACGCATCTCATCAACTAAACGATCGTGTTCTATTTCTGATAGTGCGGCAAGTTCTTCAGCAATAATTGGTTCTCTGGTAGGAACAATGCTGTTGCCAATATTTTCTACAAGACGCAAAATTTCTGATCCAGTTTCGACAATAATATATTTGACTTCGTCCCATGCGATTGTCCAGTCCTCTTCTCTTTGTTCACACTCTTTGAGGTAAGCATCTTTGTACATTGGGTTGAGCCACATATAACATTCATCTGTGTTTGGAACTTCAACATGGATTTGATAGACATCGTAGGTTTTAGTGTCATATACACAATGACAGTAACCACGACCATCAATATCTCTAAATTCCATGTAATTGGCTTCTGATCCCCAACATTCCCAGAGGTAAGGATCCCCACCGGACACTCGTGAACCAGCTGCCTTCATAATTGATTCTAGTTTCATTTTGATAATCCTTTTAGATATTACAACTTATTATACAATACCTAATTTTATAAGTCAAATCAAATGTTGCCTGATTTTGCCAAATTGAGTAATAGGCTGTAGTGTTCGTAGGCTTTTTTGACTGCGGGATAAGAATTGATTAATTGTTTTTCTTCTTCTTTTTGTTGCATCAAAACTTCAAAAAGATTATAGTGCCCATGTTGCTCTAGGTTATTAAACACTTGACGTTCAAATTGAGCAATCCTTTCTAATTCACTTTCAGCAATTTCTACTGTATATAATGGTTCAGTTTCAGTATGTATATACAGTGGCTCTGAATATATTTCATTTAAATTGCTAGGGTTACGAAATAAAGTGTGGTTTAATCTAGTAATCTTGCTGGCACGTTTATTAGTGTCTAATACTCTAATGGAGTGTCTTTCAACAAAACGTCTAACATCATTTTTCTGATTGCTCATCTTCGATCTCACAAAGTGCTTCAAGCATTTTATAATGATTATAGGCCTTTTGTAAAGCCTCAAATTTTTCCAATTTCTTTGGATCAGGCACAAGAATAGCCAAACGCTTTTCCATTGTTTCCATCCAGGCTGTTAGACTTTTGCCTTTGACTTTTACATCTCCGTCAAAGTCGGCATCACCTTTAACTGATATACCAGATGTACCTGTTGCTCCAGTTATATTGGGAGTGCCCCAAGTGTTGTTACTGTACAAATATGTTCCGTTAGTTCCACTGTTTGTACTGATGGTGTATGTGCCAGCGCCATAACCCGTGCTACCTCCAACAATAGTTGACGCATACATAGGCGTGGTAATACTTGCTGTTCCAGTACTTGTGAGAGTGATAGTATCTATTCCACTCATTGTGTTAGTCACATCGTACGTGCTGTCGTAACCATTGGAATAGTTACCTAAGTCAATTGTATTATCTTTATCATCCATTCGTAGCTCCAGACTCCGTTAAATGCTTACGCAACTCTTGGAAACCTCCAATGAGTTGTTCATTTAAGAAGATCTGGGGCACGGTACGAGCAGTGGGTACAGCTTCTAAAAGATCTTCTTTGGTCCATCCATTTCCAATCTTTCGCTCCTCAAACTCAATTCCTTTTTGTGTAAGCAAGGCTTTGGCCTGATCACAAAACGGACATTGATTTTTACTCCAAACAATAGCTTTCATAATTTATTTTATCTTTATTTCTCTAGGTGTACCAACAACTGAACCTTTACCATATTGTGCTTCGCCTAAACGTTTAGCCATAGCACTGGTACTGGATTGCACGGTAGTTTTAATTAGCATAGTGCTACCAGAACTTTGTTTGACTCTAACTGTTAGTTCAAACATTTTTAAGAATTCAGTTGCCTTAACCATAGTTATTATTCTCTTTTTATTACAGCGCAGGAAGTGAATCGTAATCGATACTATCGCTCATTACACCAATCACATAATTGGTACTTTCATTTTCCTGTAGTGCAGTCTGCTTCTTGTGCGTATCACTATGTTTGTTAAACCATGGGATAGGCGTTGTTTTTGTAGCAGGCGCCCAATATTTAATTCCAATATCTTTTAGTGCGCCAACTGCGGTGTAGTCAACAAAGTCTTTAAGTATGTTTGCATTGAGTCCAATAACTGGGCCTTTCATAAACAAATAATCTGCCCAACCTTTTTCTTCTGCAATTACATCTTTGTAAATTTGAATAACTTCTTCTTGACATTCCTGTGCCGCTTTGGCAAATCTCTGATCTTCTTTGACCACTTGATTAATAATCCAAGCAGTCCAACCTTTGTGTAGCAGTTCGTCTTGTAGAATCAAACTGATGATGTTGCCATTACCAATAAAGATCTTGTTCTCTACCATAGCAAGACTAGTGGCAAAGCTAACCATAAAACGGAAAGCTTCTAACGCATAGCTGGCATGTAGAGCAAGATAAATGGCTTTGATGTGTTCAGCTTCGTCAATCTTTTCCCCTGCTTCTATTCGACAATTAATTACATGTAACTTGTCATAGTATGCACCTACGCTTGATGCCATATCAACAATCTCTTTAGTATCATGGATAGTGTTGAATACTTCCTTGGGCACGTTATAGATGTTACGAATGATATGACTGTAACTACGACTATGAATGTTAGTTTCAAAGAATGTCCAGTTGTAGACTAGAGCTTCTAACTCTGGTAGGCTTACGACCGGAGTAAAGATTTGACTTGGGCCGCGACCTTGCAGACTGTCAAGAGCAGTTTGCCTAAGCAGGTTACTAGTGAAGATATGTTTAACTGCATCTGATGCATCCTTAAAGTCTTGTGCATCTTTGGTCAAACTAATTTCTTCTGGGACCCAAAAGAATCCACGTGCTGTCTTTTCAAAGTCTGCAATCTTATTATATTTTACTTCTTCAAATCGTTGAATAGTAACAGGACCAGCTGGGTCCAAAAACATTTTGCGGTTTGTATAGTCCGTCTTTGTCTGTAAGTTATATTGTGCTCTGCTCATTTATATGGTCCCAGTTAATTATTTTCCATTGATTTTCTAAATACTTTTTCTTGTCTGATTGATAATCCAATGCCCAGGCATGCTCCCACCAATCCACTAATACTACAATATCTTTTTTAACAGCATGATTAGTTATTGTTTTAATTTTGCCGTCTTTGGCAAGATAAACCCAGCCACTCCCTTGAATACTCATTGCAACTTTATTAAATTCTTCTTTAAAATTATCAAAACTTTTAAAATGCTTTTCAATAAATTCTAAAATTTTTCCAGTAGGTTTGTTCGCGCCTTTTGGTGGCTGATACTGTTGAAATAATATATTATGTAAGTAAACCCCAGCCTCATTAAACACTGGGTCGCCCTCACCTTTATTATATCTTTCAGCGTAAGTCTTTGCTAGTTTACCATAATGGTAATCAATAGTGTCTTTAGAAATTGCAGGATCCAACTCATCAGACTTATAAGGTAGAGCAAGAATTTCTAACTTGTGTTCTCTACCTTCCTGCAAAACGTTTCTAATGAAACTAAAGGTCATAGCTTACATGCCTCGCAGTCATCGTCAATTTGTATCTCTGATTCATACTGACTAGTCAAATAACCGTTAGTATGACCATTGACTCCATTAGATAGTTTTTCATAATTAGCAGGCTCAGCTACCATCTTACTACCTGCTTTATTAATTAGACTGTAATAGAAAGTTTTTAATCCCCACATGTGTGCCTGCATTAGATTCTTAGCAATCAATGTAGTTGGCACTTTACGATCCGCAAAGTGTGCTGGATTGTAGAATGTGTTTGTACTAATTGATTGGTCAACATAAGCCGCTAATACAGCCGCCGTCTTTAAGTATCCTTGACAATCTTTCTGGTCCCACATTAGCTGATACTTGTTCTTCAACTTGTGATACTCAGGTACAACCTGTGTAAAGGATCCTGCTTTACTTTCTTTAACAGTGATCAAACTCATTGGCATTTCAATTCCATTTGTACTGTTAATAACAACACTAGAACTTTCAACTGGAGCAATGGCCATAAGTGTTGCGTTTCTTACGCCATGTTGTTTCATTTCTGAACGCAGGGTTTCCCAATCTAGCTCTGGTGTAAAGTCTGCAAGTTCGTTAACACCTTTGGCACGTAGTTCCCAAGGGAATGTGCCTTGACCATAACGTGTCTTATCGCTGTCTTTACACTTGCCTCTTTCCTTAGCAAGTTCAACTGTAGCTTCTGTTAAGTAATAGGCTTGATGTTCCATCCAGCTCTTAACATCTGCCAGAGCATCTTTTTCGCCGTACTTGAGTCCACGCTTGGCATGCCAGTAAGCTAGATTAGTAACACCAATACCTAGTGGTTGAATTTCGTCGTTGCTTAGTTTACTTTGAATACTTAAAAAGTCCTGGTAATCAAGAATATTACACAAAGAACGCTGAAGTATGCGGCAAGCACGACGCATATCTTCTGGATTCCTGAAAGCTCCCCAGTTGATACTACCAAGTGTA
>JACCDW010961385.1_pt1 | contig 10854 bp, 8 predicted proteins | sample 7449781 | NCBI WGS metagenome assembly JACCDW01 (sample SAMN15323449, study PRJNA562643) | freshwater metagenome | isolation source: river surface water | place: USA:Blue River Watershed | collected 2017-08-18
GCTTCTGAGCTGCCATACTAAGGCCTAATGCAGCGTATCCTGACTTTGATCTTTTCATGGATCCAATGATAGCAATCTCTTCCAAAGGCAATCCTCCAGCGTGAAGCTCTTTCACCTTCTCGACTATGAACTCCTCAATCTTTTCAGGAGACTCAGAGTAGAGTACTGGTAGCGGGCCCGAATTAGGACTCATGGATTCCATCAACTCCTTAGACTTATGAGGTCTAATCTGGTTCAGGAAGTCGACTATCTGTCCCGTGGACCTATAGTTCTTCATGAGTCTGAACTCTATAGAAGAATGGTTCAGCAGGAACTCATCGGACCCTCCTTGGAACTGGTAGATGTTCTGGTTAGGATCGCCTACCATGATGACGTTGCAGCCAATGAGCTTAGCTAACTCGGTCACGAATGAATACTGGGTCTTGGAGATATCCTGAGCCTCGTCGACGACGATCACCTTACAATCTTCAAAGAGATCCAGTTCATCTTTAGACTTGAGATATTGAAGAGTCGATAGAATCAACGTATTCAAGAACTTAGAGGTAGCGCCGGTAACCTTGTTGTACACTTCGTAGCTTAGAGAATGAATGGTTCGGATGTTCTTACTGTTGAACACTTTCTTTCGAGCCTTGCCTTTCTTCAAGAAGTCAGCAGCAGCCGCGCGACTAAAGGTAAGTACAATGAATTCATTGGACTTAAGCTTCTTATCGCAAATGAACTCAATGATAGATCTGGTCTTGCCACATCCTGGGTTTCCAAGTACGCGGGCGTCCTGGATAGGAGAATTGACGAAACGCTGTTGATCAGAGTCGAGGTTCATGATACACTTATACTCAAAAGATAAATTCAATTTCGTTCCAAAGGCTTCGACTGTCGAGCTAGCCGCGAGTTGCCGCATACAAGGCGGCCTTCTGTTCTTCAGTCATTTGAGTATCAGGTCTTATAGCGTCTACGGCAAGATTCACTTGAGCCGAGATACCTGCCAGTACATCCTTCCTTTGGTCCTTAGTTCTAGATTGAACTAGGCCGGCATCCGTCATGTCATGGAATACCTTAGGATAGCATCTACCTAACACGTATCTTTCCCAAGGCTTACAGGTCATTGAGCCTTCGCCAAGAGTACTTGCCAATCGGTAGCATGACACACCGTTATGCATGTATTCATCTCCATATACTTCTGCACATTTCTTGTAACATCTTCCAGTCGTAGGATTAAGAAATTCACCATCTCTACAGGTCATGGAGTCAGTGCCTAATGTAGACACGTCTTTCCAGCAAGAAGTTCCGTTGTTATACCATCCAGAGCCGTATGCTTTCTCGCAATTCACATAACATAGACCGTCAGTCTTCGTAGTATACATGCCACTAGAGTCGTTAGAAGGAGGACATACTCCTTTATCTCTAATCGTCCCAAGAGTATTAGCCACTCTATGGCATCTTGCCCCCATAGTATTGAGACCATCTCCAGAGTACCTCTCTGGGAATCTTTTGCCTAAGTATCTAGCTTCTGTTTCACAAGAAGGACGCGCTAGTCTTGACCCAGTAACTCCAACTATATCGCATTTGCCTGACCCATATTTGCTTTCGCATCTTCTCTTGTCACTCTCGATAGAAGAAAATGCTCTAGAGAAATAATCTCTCTCAAAGCTAGATCCCCAGTAATGGCAAGTTGTTCCAGTATTCGTGTAATCATCTGGACAGTCCGCTGATTCGTATATTCCGAGCCCAAAATCAGAAGTCTTCGATTGAGCGCTTCTACCGCACGTGAGTCCGTTATTGGTATACCCTTCTGGGCAGTCAGCAGGTCGGCCGCTATCCTTGAACGCCTCGTCTCCTCCCCTTCCGCATGTGAGTCCGTTGTTGGTGTAGCTATCTGGACAGTCAGCCGGTCTTGACGAATCGACATAGCAAGTCGCGCCCATGTCTGTGATTTCATTTCGCTTCATTGCAAACTTTTGAGCATCGTTTCGTTTACATTGAATCATGTTGAAAGTAGTCCCATTGCTAGTGTTTATGTTGTCTAGGTCCGCGCACACCGAAGGGTTATAGTACCCCTTAATTTCTCCAGTCTGATCATCGTATGTGAACTTCTGAGATTTGGAATCTTTCACACAGTCCATTAACTTCAAGGGAGACAAATGAATCATTCCACTAGTAGCTTCTAGACACTTACCTTGATCCGCGATTGGTCTGATAGTACGGTCTCTTTCGCTGTAGTACCACTGCTGGGCCTTTGACCCATTACAGTCCCATATCTTGAATCGACCGCCTGAAGATAGATCGCCTCCATCCGCGCATTTGCCCAGTATCTTGATCTCACCGTCTTGACCGCATCCTTCTAAGAATGTATCGAATATAGACTTGATGGCCACTCGAGCCGTCTCCACTGCTTGTTTGCTAAATCTGGTCACAGTAGTTCCGAATATGTACTCTATGATCTCTTGTTTCAGAGGAATCTTGCACTCGAAAGTATCTGGATCCCAAGTACCTCCTTTCTTGAAACAATATCCTTTAGTAATGAGACAAGTATTGAGGTCACTGCTCCAGTCCGCGCCGATTGTGTCGCACATGGATCTTATCTCTGGATTACCTTGAACGCATATACCGTTCCTATGTTCAGCATATATGTCCTTCGGTCTCTTCTCACTATCGAGAGGCCATGTATATAGCTTATTACATGCTTCCTTAGAGTAAGTGCACTTGTCTACATCGTATACGACTCCACCGACCTTCATACAGTTGTCTATCTTCACCATTGTAGTGATTGCATCTATATTCATGAGATCTATATACTTGTCCATCACACCGGCAGCATCTAAGTCTAGAGAAGGATTAGCAGCAAGGTCAGTATTCATGGTATCGACGAACTTGGCTATGCATGGATGTGGTTCACTTACCTTCGCCATCTTGAAGAGAATGTCTATCTTGGCTGTTATAGCTGCTTCGTCATCAGCTGCCGGGAGATCGCTAGTGGGGTCTAGCTTAGTAGGATACTCGATGTCCTCTGCGGTGAGACCGCTGTCTTTGAAACTGTCCGACTTGAGAAGCTCAGTGATAAACAGATTCTTTCTATCGAGGTCAGATTTGATAGCGGCTTCTCTGAAGTCTTTGCTCGTCATGAATGCGTTGTACTTAAGAGGGTCGGCCGCGTCTAGAGCTGTTGATAGGATGTCGAATATTGTCAAAGGGCCTGGTTTCAGCTTCGATGCAATCTTCGCCGCAGTAGATAGACCTGTCTTGAACGCGCTCTTAATAGATTGTTTCCCTATACTCTTAGCCAGGGCTGTTAGCTTAGCAGCAATCTTGGCGGCGTTCAGATTCGCGCCTGCCGATAATGCCTTGCCTATAGAAGCAAATAGCTTAGCTTGAAGCTGGAAGAATGTGCGTGCTATCGCTACGAGCTTAGCCTTCAGAATAGCCTTCAGGACTATGGCCTTTGCTATTGTCCTAGTCACATAGTTCGTCACACTGCTAGTGACTTTGCTTATGATAGCCCGGTATAGCCGCGCGGCTGCTGCCTTCTGAACCTCTAGACTCAACTTACTCAACAACTTCTTCTGAAGAGTAACCGATATGGTCTTTGCATAAGTGGCAGACAGACTGCTGAGCCTCTGCTTCAACAGATTCTTGACAGCTGTCGTTGATATAGTTAAGTTCTTAGAAGTAATAGTATTTGCGAGTTTCTTCATGATATCGTCTCTTATCGAAGTCATCGATTTCTTTCCAAATTTCTCAATAAGTCCTTGTCTGAGTTCTGCCGCTGTCTTGTTCCTTAGCTTTGAAAGAACCTTGGAATCGAACTTGTTAGCAACGGCTTGGCTTAGCTTGTCTCCAAACTCCTTTCGAAGTTTCTTCACATTGGTCAAAGCTCTCTTAGCGGACTCGTCGGCTCTTTGGCCGATCTTCTTCGAAACCTGCTGACCTAGTTCTTCGTTCAGCTCCTTAGTAGCTCTTTTGAGTAGTTCTCTACTTGCTGTCTCTGCCGCTTTCTTGGCTGCCCTCTTTGCGCTCAACTCAGCGCTCTTAGCTATAGCTCTATGGACTAACTCCTCCGTCATACCGAGACCTATAGCTCCAGTTAACCCCCATATGTTTCCAGTATATTCATTCACAGTATCAAGAACAGAATGGGGTTTCACTTCGTCAAACTCTCTACGATAGCTATTAGGGGTAGCTTTGTCTACGGCGCACCATTCTCTACCGTCTTTCCGCTTTAAAGAGCGCTTGATCTGCGACTCAATGACCTCTCCAGATCCAGTAACATAGTCCCAATTGACCCAGCAATCATTGTTAGGATTCACATCAGAGAACTTCCAATTGATTGAACCTTCGTAAAATTTCTTACGATCTTCAACGGGAGGCGCAGGTTTACTAGTCTTTGGAATAGAAGGAGCCGACGGTATAGGTGTGCTCTTGGGAGTAGCAGTTACTGAAGGAACCGAAGGAACCGAAGGCATTGAAGGAACTGAAGGCATTGAAGGCATTGAAGGGATCGAAGGAGTGACAGTTTCTAGAGGAGTGTCATCCATTTCTTTCATCATATCGGCTATCGCCTTCTTAGACGATACATCCATATAATATTTAGAGTTCTCAGTAACTCCATCGATAAACCCTTTAGACATGATATCTGTGATCTCTTCATCGGTCAGTTGCTTGCTTTGCTTATTCCACACATATATAAAGGAAAGCAGCACCGCTATGGCTATAGCTATAAGGATAGTCATTATACTTAAAGGGACAAATTCTAGCAATATTTGAAGAATTCCTTATACTTGTCTAAGTATAAAAAAAAATTGAATTTCCGTTTCTATAGTTACAGAGCTAAATATGCCAAATCGCTGCATTAAATCTAATGTGTAATTTACATAACTCTCGACGTAGAGACACCAGAAAAAACAGAACTCAAAATATTTTTTTATTGAACTTACGTGTATCAATATATATACCGAGCTCCCGTAGCTCAGTCGGTAGAGCACTGGTCTTATGAGCCAGAGGTCGCGAGTTCGATCCTCGCCGGGAGCATTTAGTCTTTTTTTTGATCGCATGGCCATGCTATCTTTTGATCGCGCAGCTATGCTATTTTTTTGATCGCAGTCGAGTTACATGGCTTGCCATCATGTAGTCTGATGAAAGAAGATTCGCATTGTTAGTCACGAACTTGTTGAACAGTGCATCGAAGACCTCTATGCTATCTCCTCTATAGTTAGACATCTTGCGAATGTAGTTACCGCTAGACACGTATACCCGAGACATATATCTATCTTTCTTGGCTAGTGAGTTGTGATTCATATACGCGCACCCGTACATAACCCATTCGTATGAATCTACAAACATACGCATGAACCACTGGTGTATCTCATCTGCCGAAAACCCGTACATAACCATGGCGCTGTTTAGTATCATCAGTCTTTCGATATGATGAGCATATCCGGTTTCAAGTACTTTCTTGATAGTATTGTCGAATATGGGGATTCCGGTATCTCCTGTGTACCATTGTACTGGCACCTTTGCAGATCCAAGGCGTGTAAGGTACTTCTCTTTGCGAACATTAGGCATTCTCAAGTAGACATATCTCATGTACTCTCTCCATCCTAGAATCTGTCTAACGAATCCTTCCACAGAGTATAGAGAAGCATCTGATTCTATGACTTTCTTTAAGACATATTCGGGAGTTATAAGACCTATATTCATCATAGCCGATATATTCGCATGATTACCGACCATTATCTCCGAATCGAACGCGTCCTGGTAATCGCCGAACTCGTCTAGCTTATGCTTAATGAAGTGATTGAGATACGCCTTAGCTCCGCGGAATGTAGACGGATAGTATAGTTTCTTAGAACACCCATACGCATTAGGATACGCTTTGATTACATCTTCTATCGGAGATCTACAACATTTATGGATTTCCTTATAGTCCTTTGGAAACTTACTTCTGTTGAATATATCGAAAGACCATCTCCCTCCTTCCGGCTTCTTCTTGTCTACGAGTACCTTGAAGCGTAACCGCATGTGCTTATAAAAGTCCGATTGCCTAGTGAACAATGGCATTGCTGTAACTTCTTCTCTAGACAGCAGCGCAGATGGATTTCGTATCATCTTACAGTATCCGTATTTCTCATACATGTCATTATCCAAGGGTTCAAAGATATACGGTTCTTCGCGCATCTTCTTTACATGACTTATAACTAATTCTGAAGGGATTCCGGCAGAATCGCAAGCATCTGCAAACGAGTCGATTGCTTCATGCATAAGCGCTAGTTTCTGGATATGCTGTGACTCATTTAAGTAGTAGTCATCTAGAACTATCACGATCAAATCTATGTTCAGATGCTTCACAGCCTCGAATGCCGCATTGAGAATAGTATTCGGAAGTATAATTAATGTGCGCATATGTATACCATGAATAGGATATTTTCGACGAAGATTACTCCAATAGCACCATCAACTAGGGATCTAACAGAGGCCATGCCATTCTCTTCTAATAAGTCGGAAGAAGATAGCTGGGCTACTCGTTCGGCAGAACCAAGTATAGTTCAGAAGAAGCCAGATGTTAAGCTATTCGGAATACCGCTCAATAAGCGAGAAACTCATGTTTCTAGATCGGATAGCATGCAATCCAAGATGATCCGATTTGTGCGATCTAATCGGTATATGAACTATGAAACAAAGTGGTCTAAGGTGATGATTATTTGCTCGGTCATCACAGGACTGCTGTGCGTCATTTACTTCTTCACGACCATATACTACATGGTAACAGTGAAAGACTATTCTTCTATATACATCAAAGACAATATTTTGACTACTGAGATCAAAGAAAAAAATAAAGACCTAGATTTCCTCAATAGCCTCAATCTAGTTAATACTTTCATATCAGGAGCAGTGGGGGCTATTTCTCTAGGAGCTGCTGTCATGCAGTTTAAGTATACCTTCAGTCACAATGACTTTCGAGATTGAACGTAACTGAGAGAAACTCAGAATAACCGGTAAGGTGTATCTTAGTATTGGAATCCATTTCTAGTTGATGTTCAGCTAGAGCGGGCTCATCTCTAAGCTTTGAGAAAACTATATGAGCGGACTTCATTAAGTGAACGATTACGCCTATAGCCATCTCCTTCAAGTTAGCGTCGGAAGTAGTGTCTGCCTCTTCAGCTTCAAAAGTGGTATAGCTCTTTCCGAAAGCTCTATTGAAAGATTCCATTATGGAGTAATCATTAGGGACTTTCTCAAGTTTGGCGACTATATGATCATCATTAGATCGAAGACTTATGTTTCCAGGCTCTTTTGTATCATCCACTCCTGTATTGTTTTCAAAGGACAGAGAATCCTTCAGAAGTCTCAAGATAGGTATGAGTGCAAAAGACTGAGCTGCTTGAAATGCTTTCTCAAGTTCGGCAGAATCCATATGATTACATTCAGTTTTCACACAAAAAACAAATTCATTTCCAGTACATGTGGAGAGTGTTGGACACACGCGTGGCCACACGACGGGTTACCTCATCGTGATGCATGATAGAGGCGATACGGCGGTGAGGCTTCACGCAGGCGTACAGCTTGTCCTTAGATGCGGACAAGAACAAGAGATCGATGTCTTCTATGTACTCCAAGTCTCTAGACAATGTTCTCATGAATCCGCGAAGTGCTTCCTTGGCTCGATTCTTCTTATCATAGGATAGAAGATGAACATAGGAATCCTTGTTGGATTCGATAGGCACTGCCATCACGTTGCAATGGTATATGGTGAATTCCTCAATCTCATTCACTTGGCTTTTCACGATCAAGACAATCTTCGACATACTTTCTTTGGTACTAATGACAAAAAATTCAACTTTTAAATCACTCGGATTCTTTGGAACAAGATTGGATGAATTCAATGAGGTCCTTCTTGAATTGATCAATGTTTTGCTTGATCTCTTTCGCAGCAGCGGCGATCTTATTGGCATTGCTCGAGAGGACGCCGTAGTGCTTCACTTGCTTGTTCAACATGTCCAGAAGGCGCTTGTTGTCTCTATCGTAAGTGATATTGACGAGCTGGTTCAAGACTTCCATCGCGAATATGATCTTCTCAGGATTCTCTTTCACTCTAGCCAAGTAGATCACGAAGCGTCCCGAAATCTCTTGAATATGGAAGTCGCCAACTCCTGTACCAGGATAGTAGTCGCTATTCAGACTAACGAAGATACCAGAGTTGTATTGCTTGGACTCGTTCAAGATATATTCTTCTCTGAACTTCTTGACATTGCACTCACTCAACTTGGTCTGAATGTTCTTGACTTCAATCACGCAATGGAGATTCTTGTAAGCAAGTTCTAGATCAGAACTCATCTTTCCGTCTTTAGAAACATTAGTAACATGCCATTCTTCGTTAAGGCGGAGATGCGAGTCAATGTATTCTTCCACAAATTTCTCGCCAGCTATGCCTATGTCGACAGTCTTGCTTGGCTGGAGCACCTGAGCGCTCATCAGTTTAATGAGCTCACTGGGGCTCTTAGTGCCGACGGTATCCAGGAACTGGGCGAACAAGCTTAGCTTGTGGTTAAACTCATTGATCTCATCAGAGTTGCCGCTTAGCTTAAGCAGATTGCCGTTTAGAGTGCCGGTTACTTTACTCATTTTCTAAAGAATGATCCTTTCAATTTTGACAAAATTGAATTTCCTTAAGCTTTCAAATGTACGCAGAAGTAAAGAGCCCGTTCAAGTACGATCCGTTCTCTATGATATTCTATAGACATAGAGTACCAGTCGGTCCTGATGTATACCTCGGAGGAGATACTCTAGCGGTGTTGATGAGCGAATCCTTTAGATTCAAGAGACTTCAAGTGTTCATGCGCACGGAGAAAGTCCCAGAAAGCGATGAATACACTGAGTATATACGGATCGCGGAAGACATCCAACAGTACTCCAATAAGCACTTCAAGCTTAACAAATTCTACATGAATACATTGGATAGAAAGATCTTCAAATCTGATAAAGATACTGACATGAAGGAGATTACTAGATCTTCAGAGGACTTCACTAAATTTGTGATTCAGTACGTCTCAGGAGCTAAGTCCGATATGCCTAAAGAAGAATTCAACTGCCTTATCCGGAAATACATCCCATCAGATGCTGTGTTTGATGAGACTTCCGGTATGATTGTATTGGATGGCTTTGCGTTCGACCTTACTGAATTCAGTAGAGTAATTGGATGGCCGAGCGAGAAGTTCCATATTTGAAATTGATTTTTTTAGATAATGTATAGCCATGATCAAGATCAAAGAGTCGAATTACGAGTCCGTATTGTCTAAGGAGTTCTCTCGAAGTAAGCTTCTAGACAGCTCTGCAATGCAGATTACTAAGCAAGTGATTAATCGGCTTGAGCCTCTTCCTGTTTTGTTCAATGACATCAATGAATCGATCATGTTCGAAGACTATGCTGTCATCGCATACGGGATCACTCCTTGCGGGAGTAAGACTACTGTGATCATCGAAGGCGTATATCCTTCAGTCGATATCGAGTTCGATTCGACTATCAGCATGGCAGCGAACCAGCAAAGGATCAAAGAATTATGTGACGATAAAATTATGCTTAAAAATCTAAAGGGCTCTCGGTCCAAAGTTTCAGTAGATTTAAGGAAAGGAAAAAAACTTGTTGGATTCTCAAAGAAAGAGTCTGCGTTCTTTAGGATTTTCTTCAGGAATTTCTGGCACCGAAAACAATTCATCGATGTCTTGAAACGCAAAGGAATCAAGTCATACAATAATGATGAATTCAACTACTACCGCGTAGTAGCTAGACAGTACAAGCTGGCACTTTCCGGATGGAATACTCTGACGAACTATTCATTGTCTAGGGACTCACAGTTTAGGACTAAGTACGTAATCAAGGTAGATATATCTGACGTGTCCAAATTCGAAGGAAACAATGCATGGAACCCCAGTGTCTTCAGAAATGATAATACCATCTCTATGGCCTTTGATATAGAACAGTACTCTTCTGATTTCGATCCTAACAATCTACTGAAGGAGACCAGAATCCCTTCAGGTGAGGTGCTCGATGATGTCATCTTCAACATAGGAATGACTTTTCACTTCATCAACAATCCTAAAGAATGTTTGGGTTTGTCGTTGATAACGGAAGACTGCAAACCGCATAAAGAGTATACGACTATAGTATGCGACTCCGAGAAAACCATCCTACTCGCGTTCGCATTCATCATCGGAGTCATACAGCCAGACATCATCTATGAGTTTAACGGATCTGATTTCGATTGGCCAAACATCTACGCTAAGGCAAGGCTCCTGAATGCTCAAGACAAGATGTTGGATCATATGTCTATGAAGCCATTGAACAAGTATGACCTAATCAAAGACAACAAAGACAAATACATATTCACTTCAGAGAAGATCAAGATCTCTGCGGATATGGCCGACAAGGAGATGTGCAACATCAGACTCCAAGGATATGTCGCGTTTGATCTAAGAGTTTCTCTCATGCAGTTAAACCCAACAGAGAGCAAATCCAGCCTGGCATTCTATCTAGAGATCTACAACATGCAATCCAAGGACGATATGCCGATCCCTAAGCTGTTCGGATACTATGCTTCTAAGGACTACGATGGTTTGGGCGACGTGGCCAAATACTGTTACATAGATTGCTTGCGTCTACACCAGCTCGTGTATAAGATCAATCTGATCCAAGACAGACGAGCAGTCGGGCTATTGTCTTACACTTCTCTGTTCGATGCATTCTATAGAGCTAATTCATCCAAGGTCAGAAACCTGATCGTGAGTCATGCTATAGATAAAGATCTTTTCTATGACTCTATGAAGAAGGAAGTCAAAGACGAGGACAAGATGGAGGGTAAATACCCA
>JACCDW011539826.1_pt1 | contig 10854 bp, 8 predicted proteins | sample 7449781 | NCBI WGS metagenome assembly JACCDW01 (sample SAMN15323449, study PRJNA562643) | freshwater metagenome | isolation source: river surface water | place: USA:Blue River Watershed | collected 2017-08-18
GGATCGCCTGCGCGAGCAATTCCTTGCCGGTGCCAGTCTCGCCGGTGATCAGGATCGGTATGTCGCGCCCCATCACCAGGTTGACCTTGCGGATCAGCGTCGATACTTTTTCATCGCCGGTGTCGAGGTAATGCAGGCTGGACAGCCCGCGCCGGTGCGCCAGCTCATCCGTGCGCGCCTCTTTTCTCGCGGTCTGTCCGTCGTCGCGCGCGCGCCGCTCGGTATCGATGCCGCCAGCCTGCACGATCAGGTTGGGCGAACGCAGTGCGGCACGCGCGGACACGCGCACCCCGTTATGCAGGCAGAGGTCAAGCAGGCCCGGCGTCGCGGTCCGATAGTGATCGAACAGCGCCGACACCGGCATGCCGAACAGGGAACTGAAGGTATGGGTCTGCAAGGCCGACAGCGGCAGCCCGAGCTGGAACAGGCCGCTGCGGTTGGCCGACAGGAAGCGGCCCGACATAGAGAACGAAGCGATGCCCTCCATCAGCGTGCCGATGAATTCCGGGCGGCTGTGGAAGTGCAGCGTGATCGCATCCTGGAACGCCGCCGAGAACAGCTGGTTCTCGATCATCTGCGCGGACATGCGCACCAGCGCCATCGTGTGCTTGTGGAAGCTGCGGTGGTCGCCGGTCACGTCGAGCACGCCGATCAGCTTGCCCTGATGATCCATGATCGGGGCCGCCGAACAGGTCAGGAAATGGTTAATCGCGAGGAAATGCTGGTCCGCATGCACCAGCGTCGGCGTCTGCTCGGCGATGGCGGTGCCGATTGCGTTCGTGCACTTGCTCTGCTCGGACCACGCCACACCGGGACACAGCGCGACACGGTCGGCCTTCTCGATGAAATCATCATCCCCCATCGACTGCAGGATCGTGCCCTGCGCATCAGTAAGCACGACCATGCTGTGCGTGTTGACGATCTGTTCATAGAGCGTCTCCATCACCGGCAGCGCATAGCTCGCCAGGCCGCGGTTCTGGTCGATGCGGCAAGCGAGGTCGGCCTTCAGGATAGGCGAGTAATCGGCCTCGGACTCGGGGGTCAGCCCGTAGGAGGCGGAGCGGCGATGGGATTCTTCGATCATGGCGGCCTGTTCCGACGCATGAAACATGCCCAAGGTCGATGGCGGCCGCTCAGGCACAACCAACCCGGAATTACCGGAAATCCCCTCTCTTCCCGCGGCTGCGGGCGATCGCGACTGCGCCATCTCTTGTCCCCATACAACCTACTGTGTCTTTTTTTATCGGTGTTGTCTGGAAGAATGTAGCACTTGTTCCGTTATGAAGCAAAAGGGAATCAAAGGCCCTCTTTTGCTCCGGTGAACCGGATGGCACGGCTATTGCGAAGCAAGGTCGGACCGAGCCGGGCGAACGCATTTTCATGCTTGCAATCCGCGCACAACGTTTTTATTACAACATCAATGGAGATTATCGAATGAGCAACACGATCCGTTTCGCCCTTCGCGGCCTCGCCTGCGCGGCAGCCTTTGCGCTGTCCGGCGCCGTCTTCGCGCACGGCGACGTGACCCCGCAGGCAGTCGACACCAGCGCGCTGAAGGCGCTCGGCGAAACCTGGAAGGCAGAAAACCCGTATCGCGGCGACCAGGCAGCCATCAAGGTCGGCGGCTCGGCCTTCGCGCAGAACTGCGCGCGCTGCCACGGCATCGACGCAATCTCCGGCGGCATCGCGCCCGACCTGCGCCTGCTCGACCGCGACTGCGCAACGCAGGCCGACGATCGCAAGAAGGCCTGCCATGCCGAGATCGACGAATACTTCGCCACCACGGTGCGCAAGGGCCGCGTGCGCAACGGCGCGGTCTACATGCCGCCGTTCGAAGGCATCCTGCAACAGGAAGCGGTGTGGGCGATCAAGGCCTACCTCGAGACCCGCCGCGCAGACTGATCCATAATCCATAGCGGTATCAGGCGCCGCGACAGCGGCGCCCGCCGGCATCCAATGAAGCGCGACCAACAGCGCCCCCGGGAGACACGTATGACCAGCAACACCCGACGCGGCCTGCTCGCCGCGATCCTCGCCAGCTTCTCGCTCGCCGTCGCGTTGCCGGCGGCGGCCGACCTCGACAAGAACCGCACCAACGGCACGCTGTCGGTGGCCGTGTATGAAGACTTCGCGCCCTGGTCCGGCAAGGCCGGCGGCATCGACCACGACCTCGCCGCCGCGATCGCACAGAAGCTCGGCCTGAAACTGTCGCTGATCCCCTTCCCCGCCGGCGAGGAAGTCAGCGACGACCTGCGCAACATGGTCTGGAAAGGCCATTACCTCGGCATCGGCCCGGCCGACGTGCTGATGCACATGCCGGTCGACCGCAGCGTCATGCTGAAGAATGATCAGGTCGAAATCTTTGCACCCTATTACCGTGACACCGTGCAGCTGGCGCGAAACCTGAAGGCCATCCCCGACCTCGACGGCACTGCCTCGCTGGAAGGCAAGAAGCTCGGCGCGGAAAAGGTGTCGATCTCGGCCATGGTGCTGCTGGGCGACGCCAGCCTGCGCGACAACGTGAACATCTACCCGTCCGGGGTCGAAGCCGTGCAGAAGCTGAAGGCCGGCGAGATCGACGCCGTGGTCGCCACGCGCGCCGAGATCGAATCCGTGCTGCGCGGCGACGCCGCGTTCGAAGTGACCGACGCGCCGTTCCCGCGCCTGCCGCGCAAGGGCTGGGTGACGGGCATGGCGGTGAAGAAGGAAAACACCGAACTGGCGCAGGCCGTGCAAAAGGCTGTCAACGAGCTGTTTGAATCCGGCGAAATGGCTGCGCTGTTCGCAAAGCACGGCGTCCGCTCGGTCAAGCCCTGATCTCTGCTCGCCGATGCGCAGGCTGCTTGCATCACTGCTGTTGCTGTGCGCGGTCGTCACTGCCCATGCGGGCGTGATGAGCCGCGAGCAGCTCGCGCAGCATTTTCCGTCGCCGCTGATCATCGGCGACAAAGATCCCGAACTACCGGTCTGGCCAATCCTGAAGCAGGAGATGACCTCGACCGAACTGCTCGGCTATGTGTTCGAGTCGATCGACTTCGCGCAGCTGCCGGGCTTCTCCGGCGTGCCGATCAACCTGCTGGTTGCGCTCGACCCGAAGGGGGGCTTCCTCGACGTCCGCGTCATCTCCCATCACGAACCGGTCTTCCTGGAAGGCTATGGCCCGCAGCCGCTGTTCAATTTCGTCAGCCAGTACAAGGGCCTGTCGCTGACGCAGAACATCGGCATCGCGACCGGCGCGCGCAGGGGCGCCAAAACCGACGGCAACAACGTGCGCATCGACGGTGTGTCAAAGGCGACCGCGTCAGTACGCATCATCAACCAGACCATCCTTGCGTCGTCGCTGGCGGTCGCGCGCAAGAAGCTCGGCTTCGCCGGCGGCCATGACCCCGACCAGATCGCCCGCCTGAAGCCGAACCTGTTCGAGCGGCACAGTCCCGCGCACCTGTTCGGCAAGGACATGGTGGCCCACCTGTCGCTGGCCAACCGCGATGTCGAGAAGGCGTTCCGCGGCACCAACGGCGAAGGCCTCGACGCTGATGGCAGCGCCAGTCCGGACGGCCTGTTCCTTGACATCTACACCACGCTGGCGTCCGTACCGAGCATCGGCCGCAACCTGCTCGACGGTCCGAGCTGGGAACGGCTGTCCGGCCGCCTGGAGAAAGGCGACCACGCGATCCTCGTGATGTGGGGCGGCCGCTTTTCCATCACGCCGGACGAGTTCGTCCCCGGCACCGCGCCCGAGCGGCTGACGCTGCAGCAGGGCGGCCTGCCAATCGAGATGCGCGACCTTGACCTCGAACTGCATCTGGCCGACGGCACGCCGGTCGCGCCGGAGAACATCAAGGTGTTCCGCGTAATTGCGCAAAGCGGCCTCGACCTGTCCAAGCCGCTGGAATTTCTGGTGAACGTGAAGCGCGAGAAAGGCGTGGTCTACCCGGAGATCATCCGTGCCGCGCTGCCGTACAAGCTGGAGGTGCCTGAGCGCTTTTATGACGTGCCGGCCGGCGACGACAAGAACTACGCGAGCATCTGGCGCGACCGCCTGCCGGAACTGGCCGTGCTCGGCGGCGCGCTGCTGCTGCTCACGCTGCTGCTGGCAAGGCAGCGCTGGCTGACGGCCAGCGCGCGTCGCTTCACCGTCATCCGCATTGCCTTCCTGTCGTTCACGCTCGGCTTCATCGGCTGGTACGCGCAGGGACAGCTGTCGATCGTGAACCTCACCGGCCTGCTGCAATCGGTGAAGGACGGCCGCAGCCTGGCGTTCTTCCTGTACGACCCGATGACGGTGTCGCTGTGGGCCTTCGTTGCGATCACCTTCTTCGTGTGGGGCCGCGCGACCTTCTGCGGCTGGCTGTGCCCGTTCGGCGCGCTGCAGGAACTGGTGGCGCGCATTGCGCGGCTGTTGCGCGTGCCGCGCGTGCGGCTGCGCGCCGCGACCGACCGCCAGCTGAAGCGGCTGAAGTACCTGCTGCTGTTCGCGCTGCTGGCCTCCGCGCTGTTCGCGCCGCAGCTGGCCGACCGCCTTGTCGAGATCGAGCCGTTCAAGACCGCGATCACGCTGTACTTCGTGCGCTCGTGGCCTTTCGTGCTGTATGCCGCCGCGCTGGTGCTGGGCAGCGCCTTCGTCTACAAGTTCTTCTGCCGCTACCTTTGCCCGTTCGGCGCCGGCCTTGCGCTGCTCGGCCGGTTGCGCCTGCTGAAGTGGCTGCCGCGCCGCGCCGAATGCGGCCAGCCCTGCCAGACCTGCCGCCACCGCTGCGACTATCAGGCGATCCGCCCCGACGGCGCGATCGTCTACGAGGAATGTTTCCAGTGCATGGACTGCGTGGTCATCTATCACAGCGACACGCAGTGCGCGCCGCGCATCCTGCAGGCCAAACGCGGCGTGACCATCCCGATACGCGCCGTTGCCACGAAGGAGGCCGCATGAAGCGCAGGACGATACTGAGCGCCGCGCTGGGTGCCGCCGCGCTGGGCGTCGGCGGCTGGCTGGGCGGGCGTTCGCGATGGCAAGAGTTCGCCACCGGCGGCGTGGTGTTCGGCACCACCGCCAGCCTGCGCGTGCTGCACGAAGACGAGGCCGGTGCGCGCACAGCGCTGTCGGCGGCGATGGCCGCGCTGCGCGGCGTCGACCGGCTGATGAGCTTGCACCGTCCCGACAGCGAGCTGTCGCGCCTGAACCGCGACGGCGTGCTCGAACAACCGGACCCGCGGCTGCTGTCCGTGCTGCAGGCCGCACAGGCGACCGCGCAGCTGACCGGCGGCGCATTCGACGTGACCGTGCAGCCCTTGTGGGACGCGGCCAACGGCAGCGCGGATCCGGCAGCGGCGCTGGCGCGCGTCGGCTGGCGCAAGCTGGAGGTCGGCGCCGAACGCGTGCGGCTGAGCGAGCCGGGCATGGCCGTCACGCTGAACGGCATCGCGCAGGGCTATGGCGCGGACGTCGCGCTGGCGGCGCTGCGCGCGCACGGCATTGCGCATGCGCTGCTCGACACCGGCGAATTCGGCAGCCTCGGGCGGCGTGACGACGGCCAGCCGTGGACGCTCGCGGTGCGCGACCCGCGCGATCCGCAGGCGGCCGCGCAGCTGCTGTCGGCCGACGGCCGCTGCCTGGCCACCTCCGGCGACTACGAAACCGCCTTCAGCGCGGATTTCAGCCGCCACCATATCGTCGACCCGAAGACCGGCGCGTCGCCGCAGGAACTGGCGAGCGTCTCGGTGCTCGCGCCGACCGGCCTGCAGGCCGACGCACTGTCGACCGCCTGCATGGTGCTCGGAATGGAAAAATCGCTGCAGCTGGCCGCGCGCCTGCCGCAGGTGGACGTGCTGTGTATTGCAAAGTCGGGCGAGGTACGCAAGAGCGCCGGCTTCCCGGGCGCGCCGCGAAGCGCCTGACCGGCGCGCCGCGCTATTGTGACGCCGGCGGCAGCGTCGCGCCGCACGCGCGGCAGAAGCGGTCGGCCGCCCCGAGCTCCTGCTCGCCGCAGCGTGCGCAGGCACGTGTCGAAGGAGCCAGTCCGGCAACCGCGGCGGCCGCGCGCCGCGACGTCAGTTCGGCGCTGATGATCCCGGTCGGCACGGCCAGCGTGCCCCAGCCGATCAGCATCATCATCGAGGCGATCGCGCGGCCGAGGTCCGTCTTCGGCACAAGATCGCCGAAGCCGACCGTGGTCACTGCCGTGATCGCCCAGTAGACCGCCGTCGGTATGCTGGTGAAGCCGTGCGCCGGTCCTTCGATCACATACATCATCGTCCCCAGCAGCACCACCACCAGCATCACGAAAGACAGGAACACGAAGATCTTGCGGCGCGAAGCGCGCAGTGCGTCGAGCAGCACGCCATACTCGTTCATGTACGGCACCAGCTTGAGCACCCGGAACACGCGCAACAGCCGCAACACACGCACGTCGAGCAGCGCATACGCGTCGGGGATGAAGATAGCGACATAGGTCGGCAAAACCGCCAGCAGGTCGATCACGCCGAAAACGCTGGTCGCATAACGCAGCGGCTGGCGCACGCAGGCCAGTCGCAGCAGGTACTCGGCGGTGAACAGCAGGGTGAATCCCCATTCGAAAGCGTCGAACACCGCACCCCAGCGCTGCGCGATTGCGGCCACGCTGTCGAGCATCACCACGACGACGCTGACCGTAATGGCGATGAACAGCCACAGGTCGAACATGCGGCCGAGACGGGTATCGGATTCGAAAACGATTGCATATGCGCGTTCGCGCCAGCCCGACAGCGGCTTGCCGTAGGGTTCGGAAGAAGGGGTCAATGCCATCACGGGGGTCGAAAAAACGTACGAGTTTCGCGGTCGGATTTCGAATGGACAATCTGCCGATCCAGCATACCACCCGCCTACGCACCGGCCAATGGCCGGCCGATTGCGTCGCACTTGATTTGCGTCTGCCGGCGGCGGCCGGCATGAATGAACCGGGAACTCGCGCAAAAGCCGCGCGGCCTAACGGGCTTCCTGACGACGGAGAGCGGCATGCACGAGCTTGCGTCCAGACGTGGCGACCTGCCGGCCCGGCCTGCGACGGCCGCGCGACTCGGCAATGCGCTGGGCTGGGTCAGCCTGGGTCTCGGCGCGGCGGCGCTGCTGCGTCCGCGTGTCATCACGCAGATGGCCGGGCTGGACGGCAGCCGGCGCGCAACGCAGGCCGTGCGCGCGATCGGCGTGCGCGAACTGGCAACCGGCGCGGGCCTGCTGCTGCGTCCGCACAAACCCGGCTGGCTGTGGGCGCGCGTGGCCGGCGACGCGCTTGACCTCGGCCTGTTGGCCGCGGCCGGCCGGCGACGCCACGGTGACCGCATGGCGCTGGCCTCGGCACTGGTGGCCGGCATCGCCACGCTCGATCTGCTGGCCGCATGGGAACGGCAGCAGCTGGCGCAAAACGGACAGCGCGGCGCGGCGCACCTGCCCGGCACGATCCACCTGCGCCGCGCGCTCGACATCAACCGTTCGCCCGAGGAGTGCTATCGCTTCTGGCGCGATTTTGCGAATTTCCCGAGCTTCATGCAGCACGTCGAGGCGGTGCGCATGATCGACGCGACGCGCTCGCACTGGACGGTGCGCGCGCCGCTTGGCCGCCACGTCGAATGGACCGCCGAACTGTCGAGCGACGTGCCGTCGCAGCAGCTGGGCTGGCGCACGCTGGCAGGCTCGGAAATCGAGCATGCGGGCGCCGTGCATTTCGTGCCCGGCATCGGCGGGCGCGGCACGCGCGTGCAGGTCGACCTCAGCTATGTCGCGCCGCTGGGCCGCGCCGGCGCGCGGCTGGCGAAACTGTTCGGCGAGGAGCCGTCGCAGCAGGTAGCCGAAGACCTGCGTCGCTTCAAGCAGCTGATCGAGACGGGCGAGATACCGACCACCGTCGGCCAGCCGGCCGGACGGCGCAGCGCGCTCGGGCGCGCACTGCACAAGGGGCAGCCGGGATGAAAGCGAACGTCTGGCACGGCCGCAATGACATGCGCGTCGAGAATGTGCCCGATCCGCGCATCCTGAATCCGCGCGACGCGATCGTGAAGATCACGTCGAGCGCCATCTGCGGCTCGGACCTGCACCTGTATGACGGCTATGTGCCGACGATGGAAGCCGGCGACATCCTCGGCCACGAGTTCATGGGCGAAGTGGTCGAGACCGGCCCGGCGGTGCGCAACCTGAAGGCGGGCGACCGCGTGGTGGTGCCGTTCACGATCGCCTGCGGCGGCTGCTTCTTTTGCGAGCAGCAGCAGCATTCGCTGTGCGAGAACTCGAACCCGAACGCCTGGATGGCGGAGAAGATGTGGGGCCATTCGCCGGCCGGCATCTTCGGCTATTCGCACCTGACCGGCGGCTACGCGGGCGGGCAGGCGCAGTATGCACGCGTGCCGTATGCGGACACCGGGCCGCTGAAAATCGAAGACGGCCTCGACGACGAGCAGGTGCTGTTCCTGTCGGACGTGCTGCCGACCGGATGGATGGCCGCCGAGAACTGCCACATCCAGCCCGGCGACACGGTCGCGATCTGGGGCTGCGGGCCGGTCGGGCAGTTTGCGATACAGAGCGCCTACCTGCTCGGCGCCGAGCGCGTGATCGCGATCGACCGTTTTCCCGACCGGCTGCAGATGGCCAGCGACTGGTCGCGCGCCGAAGCGCTCGACTACACCGCCTGCGACGTGGCCGACACATTGCGCGAGATGACCGGCGGACGCGGTCCGGATGCCTGCATCGATGCGGTCGGCATGGAGGCGCACGGCGCCGGGCCGATGGCTGCGGTCGACCGCATCAAGCAGATGATGCGGCTCGAGTCGGACCGGCCCATGGTGTTGCGGCAGGTGCTGCGCGCCTGCCGCAACGGCGGCACCGTGTCGGTGCCCGGCGTGTACGGCGGCTTCGTCGACAAGCTGCCGTTCGGCGCGCTGATGAACCGTTCGCTGACGCTGAAGACCGGGCAGACGCATGTGCAGCGCTACATGCAGCCGCTGCTGGAGCGCATACGCAAGGGGGACTTCGATCCCGGCCGGCTGGTCACGCACCGGATGCGGCTCGACGATGCGCCCGACGCCTACCGGATGTTCCGCGACAAGCAGGATGGCTGCGTGAAGGTCGTGCTGAAGCCCTGGGTACACTGAAAAAAAAAGGCCGCCGAATGGCGGCCTCGTGGCGGACAGCCGGCGCGTCAGAAGCCGTACTTCAGGCCGAGGGTCCAGCCGCTGACCTTCAGCTCGTCTACCACCTTGCCGAAATACTGGTACTCGACGGTCGCTGCAAGCTGCTTGTTGAAATGGTAGGCCGCACCAACGCCGATCATCGGTTTGACCTTGGTCTCGCTGTCGCTGCGACTGAAGTTGTTCGAGGGCGTCACCGAGTCGTTCAGCGAAATCTTCCCCTTCGTGTAATTGACCGCTGCACCCACCTTGCCGAACAGCGAGAAGCTCTCGTGCAGCGGCAGGGTACCCACCAGTGCCGCGTACAGCGACTGCGTATGCACCGACGCGGAAGTGGTCTGCGAACCACTCGTCTCCGAGCCCGACCATTTGCCGAAGTTCGCGTAGCCAATTTCGTAGCCCCAGTTTTCAGCGAGCGTCTGACCGAACGCAAGCGATGCGCCGGTCTTGTCCGCGCTGGCGCCGTTCATGCTGTAATGCCCTTGGCCGACGCCGAACTTCACATAGGTTTCCTGTGCCTGAGCAACCCAGGGCGAACACAGGGCCGCAGCGATCAGCGCGGCCGACAATGATTTTTTCATTTGAGATTTCCGTTCAATGATTTGAAGAATCGATCCTGCCGCCCCGCTCCCGGGATGACGGGCGCGATTCTATTCAGCATCACGACGATTCCGCAGGGGGTAGTTGCAAGAAAATGACGATTACTGCGTCAGTTTTAGATGAACGCATATCGGCATAGGAACAGCGGATCGCGCCGACCCGATGACGGACGTCTGCTGCGCGTCAGTACGCGTCTTCCCAAGCGATCGACAATCGCGCAGCGCACTGGATCAGCCCGACCATGCTGTAGGTCTGCGGGAAATTGCCCCACATCTCGCGGCCGTCGAGCGACACGTCTTCCGACATCAGCCCGAGGTGATTGCGGCGCGACAGCACGCGCTCGAACATCTGCCGCGCGCGCGCCTTCTCGCCGCTGCGCGCGAGCGCATTAATCCACCACAGCGTGCAGACGGTGAAGGCCGCATCGGGCTGGCCGAAGTCATCGGCTTCGTCGTAGCGCAGCAGGAAGTCACCGCGCTGCAGCCGCCGCTCGACGGCGCGCAGCGTGCCGATGAAGCGCGGATCGTCGGGCGCGAGGAACTGGAACTCGCCCATCAGCAGCAGGCTCGCATCGAGCCGGTCGCCGCCGAAGGTCGACACGAAGCTGCCTATCGCGGGATTCCATGCGCCGTTGACGATCGCCCGGCGGATCGCTTCGGCCTCGGTCGCCCAGCGGCGCGCGCTGTGCGGCAGCTTCAGCCGCATCGCAATCGACGACAGGCGGTCGCAGGCAGCCCAGCACATCAGCACCGAGAACGTGTGCACGCGCCGCGTGCCGCGCAATTCCCAGATGCCGGCGTCGGGCTGCAGCGCGCAGCGCACGGCCTGCTCGCCGAGCCGCTCGAGGTCGGCGAACATGTGGCGGCCCGCCGGGCGCTCGAGCCGGCTGTCGAAAAACGCATGCGTGCTGGCCAGCACGGCCGCGCCGAACACATCGTTCTGCACCTGGCTCCACGCGAGGTTGCCGACCCGGACCGGGCCCATGCCGCGATAGCCGTCAAGACCGGGCGCGATCCATTCGTCCAGCGTGGTCTCGCGCCGTATGCCGTAGACCGGCTGCAGCGGCATGTCGCGCGAGTCGGCGATGATGTTCAGGATGTA
>JACCDW010101576.1_pt1 | contig 10853 bp, 8 predicted proteins | sample 7449781 | NCBI WGS metagenome assembly JACCDW01 (sample SAMN15323449, study PRJNA562643) | freshwater metagenome | isolation source: river surface water | place: USA:Blue River Watershed | collected 2017-08-18
AAATACTACCCTTGGTAAAAAACAAACTAGCATACAATGCAGGTGTGGTATAGTTGTATTCGCCATTAGCATCTTTCATATTACCAGAAACATTTTCTTCCAATACATCCATGGTTCTACAACCACCGACTTTGTTTTGTCTGGTTTTACTATTTAATGTGGCAATCACTTTATCATTCTTATCTCTCATTTGAATATAGTTGTAAGAGCTATATCCAATGGTTCTTAAAGTCTTGAATGCCTTGTAAAAGCTAGTATCTTCTTTGATTCTTTGTAAAATGGCTTTGTAATCAAAATTATTTCTAACAATCGCGTCTGTTAAAGTAAAAGAGCCATTATCAATATTCAATGTAGTGTCCTGTGCTTTAATAGAAAAACTAGCAACAAGAAAAAAGATTACGGTGAATATTTTACGCATGTATTATTGTTTTAACGAATTACTTACCCAAGGTCATTTTATAATCTACCCTCATTTTACCTTTGGAGATATCATTCAATTTGCCTTGTAATAATTTCTTTTTTAAAGGCTTGATATAATCTATGAAAAGCTTTCCTTCGATATGATCATATTCGTGCATGATAATTCTAGCAGTAATGCCATGAAAAGTTTCTGTATGAGGTTTAAACTGCTCATCTACATAAGCTAATGTTACAGACTCTGGTCTGGAAACATCTTCTCTGATTTTAGGAATACTTAAACAGCCTTCATTGTAAATCCACTCTTTGCCACCTGTTTCAATAATTTGAGGATTGATAAATGCTCTCTTAATCCCAGGAGCATCAGAATAAGCCTCATCTTCTGGTTCACTATTCGCAAAAATCTGGGCACTATCCATCACAAACAGACGAATATCTTTGTTAATCTGAGGGGCAGCCAAGCCAACGCCATTGCTCTCGTACATGGTTTCCCACATATCTTCAATAAGCTTTTCCAAGCCTTCATAATTGGCTTCAATGGGACTACAAACCTTTCTTAATACCGTTGCACCATAGGCAACAATAGGTAAAATCATACGATCATCTTATTAGACCACAAAGGTAGAAATAAATAGGCAGTTTAAGCCTTGTTCTGGAGATATTCCTGCAGAAGAATGGTAGCTGCAATCTGATCAATGGTCTTCTTATTTCTTCGATCCTTCTTTTTCATACCCATTTCCACCATGGCCCTAACGGCATTTTTAGAGCTGTAACGCTCATCTACGGTTTGAATGGGGATAGTGGGGAATTTCTTTTTAAGTTGTTCAATGGCTTTCAGCACCAATGGGGTCGCATGCGTAGGGGTATCATCTAAATTCATCGGCTCCCCTATTAAAATCAATTCAACGGGCTCTACTTTAAAATATGCTTCCAAATAAGTAAATAAATCTTTGGTATCCACCGTGGTTAATCCAGTAGCAATAATCTGCAATGGATCGGTAACTGCTATACCAGATCTTTTTCCACCGTAATCAATACAAAGTATTCTAGCCACTTCTTATAAATAAATTTGAATAAAGATAGATGCAATAACAATTACTCCAAATACCACGCTCGCAATACCATTAGCCGTCATAAAAGCAATATTCACTTTGCTTAAATCAGTGGGCTTTACAATACTATGCTGATACAAAAGCATACCAATAAATACTGCCAATCCCAATAAATATAAGATATGAAATCCCCCAATATAAAAAGCAATAATTACAAAGAGTGCAGAAAATACATGCAGGACTCTTGCAATATTTAATGCCTTTTCTAGACCCCAATAACTTGGAATAGAATATAAAGATTGTGATTGATCAAAATCAATGTCTTGTAAAGCATAAATCACATCAAAACCACTTACCCAAAATATTACTGCAAAAGAAAATAATAAAGGCAACACAGCAAAGCTGCCTGTTACTGCTAAATAAGCCCCTATAGGCGCTAAGGACAAGCCAATACCTAAAACCAAATGACATAAATAAGTAAAACGCTTGGTATAACTATAAAATAAAATAACGAATAAGGCAACAGGTGATAAATAAAAACAAATAGTATTAATAAAATAAGTTGCTACAATAAAGATGGCCACATTAATACCAATAAACACCAATGCTTTTTCTGCTTTAATAATTCCAGCAGGAATTTCCCTAATGGCTGTTCTTGGATTTAATTTATCAAAATGTCTATCTAAGTATCTATTAAAAGCCATAGCAGTGGATCTCGCAGTAACCATGCAAACAATCACTAAAAAGAATTTTAGCCAAACCTGTTCAAATGCTTGATGATTGATCCAGTTATATCTTAATCCCAACACAAAACCAATTAATGCAAAAGGCATTGCAAAAATGGTATGCGAGAACTTCACTAAACTCAAATAATTTTTTATCGGATTCATTTTACTTTTTTATGATCTCACAAATTCCCATAATACAACAGCTGCTGCTACAGAAATGTTTAAAGAATGTTTCATGCCCCATTGAGGAATTTCAATTACACCATCACAAAGTTCAATTACAGATTGGTCAACCCCATCCACTTCATTGCCAAAAACAAAAGCAATAGGTTCTTCCGTTTTCGCAAATTGATTTAGTGGGATACTTCCCTCAGTTTGTTCAATGGCATACACTTTATACCCTTGATTTTTTAAAGCTATTACTGCATCCGTAGTTTGTTCATAATACATCCAATCCACCGATTCAGTGGCTCCTAAAGCTGTTTTATGAATATCTCTATGAGGTGGTTGTGGGGTAAATCCGCAAAGACAAATACCATTAATCAAAAAGGCATCTGCCGTTCTAAAAACACTGCCCACATTGTGCATGCTTCTAATTTGGTCCATCACTACTACAATAGGCTTTTTGGGCGCTATTTTAAAGTCGGCAACAGACATCCTACCCAATTCATCCATGCTCAATTTACGCATACGCAAAAGTACGCTTTTTATGAAAAATTATGTAGGTTTGTCACCCATGGCAAAATCCAGTTCCGATACCCCTCTAATGCAGCAACATAGGGCTATTAAGCAAAAATACCCTGATGCCATCTTATTATTTAGAGTAGGTGATTTTTATGAGACTTTTGGTGAAGATGCAGTGATCGCATCCAAGGTGTTAGGTATTACCTTAACCAAAAGAAACAATGGATCCGCATCTAGTAGCGAATTAGCGGGATTCCCCCATCATTCATTAGATACTTATTTGCATAAACTAGTGAAAGCCGGACATAGAGTGGCTATTTGTGATCAATTAGAAGATCCTAAATCGGTGAAAGGTATTGTGAAAAGAGGTGTCACCGATATGTTAACACCTGGCATTGCCACTAATGATAAATTACTCGCTCATAAAGAGAATAATTTTTTAGCTGCCATTTATTTTGAAAATGAATTAGGCGCATTGGCCTTTTTAGATATTACTACGGGAGAATTTTTAACAGCGGAAGGTAATTTTGAATACTTAGATAAGTTATTACAAAGTTTACAACCTGCAGAAATCTTATTCTCTAAAAAAGACCAAGCTGTTTTTAAAGAACATTTTGGTCAAGGATTTTATTCTTATGGATTAGATAGTTGGATTTTTGATACACCCTATGCCAATGATTTATTGTTAAAACAATTTCAAACCCAAACCTTAAAGGGTTTTGGTATGGAAGGACAAAACAAATCTGTGATTGCAGCTGGTGCTATTTTACATTATCTAAAAGAAACAGAGCATCCGCATTTAAAACATATTCATTCCATTAGCCCCATTCAGAGAGAAGATATTTTATGGATGGACAAATTCACCATTCGCAATTTAGAATTGATAGGCAATGGTGCAGATAAAAAAGGCTTATTAGATATCTTGGATCAAACCAAGAGCCCTATGGGTGCAAGGTTGTTAAAAAGATGGTTGATCTTCCCATTACAATCCATTGCACAGATTAATGCGAGATTAAATGCAGTTGATTATCTAATTCAATCTACTGAAGAAAGAACTCAAAGCAGCGCATTGATTGAATCTTGTGGAGACTTGGAAAGATTAGCAAGTAAATTGGCTAGTAGAAAAATACAACCCAGAGAATTACAACAATTAGGAAAATCATTAGAAGCAGTTGCTTCTGTGAAAGCCCTATTTGATGGATGTACAAATGAGTATTTACAACAATTAAGCAGCCAATTAGCAAATTGCGAAATAGCTAAAGAAAAAATTAGCACTACCCTTTTAGATCAACCACCTGCAACCACCGTGAAAGGTGGATTTATTAGAGATGGCATACATTCCGAATTAGATGAACTAAGAAATATTTCCAGCGGTGGTAAAGAATATTTAGCCCAATTACAAAACAAAGAAGCACTTCAAACAGGAATAAGTTCTTTAAAAATTGGCTACAATAATGTGTATGGCTATTATTTAGAAGTAACCCATGCTCATAAAGACAAAGTGCCAGCAGATTGGATTCGCAAGCAAACTTTAACAACTGCAGAAAGATATATCACTCCAGAATTAAAAGTTTACGAAGAAAAAATATTAGGTGCAGAAGATAAAATATTGGTATTAGAACAACAACTATACCAACAATTATTAGACGAGGTTTTACAATCACTGAACGCCATTCAACAAAATGGACAGATATTAGCCATTATTGATTGCTTGATTTGTTTTGCACAAAATGCGATTGATTACAATTATTGCAAACCAGTTATTAAAGAAGATTTAATACTAGATATTAAAGATGGTAGACATCCAGTAATTGAACAAAGCTTACCTATTGATCAACCTTATGTGTCGAATGATTTAATCTTAGATCCTAATCAACAACAGATTATTATTTTAACAGGGCCCAACATGAGTGGTAAGAGTGCAGTGCTTAGACAAACTGCTTTAATTACTTTAATGGCCCATATGGGATCATATGTTCCCGCAACTGCAGCTGCTATTCCATTAACCGACAAGATATTTACCAGAGTGGGTGCCAATGATAATTTAAGTGCGGGTGAATCTACATTCATGGTAGAAATGATTGAGACGGCTAGTATTTTAAATAATATTAGTAGTAGAAGTTTGATTTTATTAGACGAGATTGGAAGAGGTACTTCTACCTATGATGGTATCAGTATTGCATGGAGTATTGTAGAGTATTTAAATCAATCCAAAGAAAAACCTAAGACCCTTTTTGCAACACACTATCATGAATTAAATGATTTAGAAGCACAATTAAATCATGTGCACAATTATCATGTGAGTCATAAAGAAGTGGGCAATAAAATTATCTTCTTAAGAAAGTTAACTAAGGGCGGAAGCACACATAGCTTTGGTATACATGTAGCGAAGATGGCGGGCATGCCTAATAATTTAGTCACTAGAGCCAATGCGATCTTACAAGAAATGGAATTGAAAAATCAGGGCTCACAAAAATTAGCCACTCCTACTGCAGCAACTCCTGAATCAAAATTTCAGTTATCCATTTTTGATGCACATACAGAAACATTTGAATCTATTCGTAAAGAATTAGATAGCATTGATATCAATAACCTCACACCTGTAGAGGCCTTAATGAAATTGCAAGCGATTAAGCAGAAGTTAAACTAAAAGAGTCCCTTTTAGGAGACTCTTTTTAGAAAAAAAATAGAAGAGTACCCAAGGGAGACTCTTCTATGAATTCATTAATGAGTCTCCCGAAGGGGACTCATTCAAAAAAATATTAGTCAGCAAACTTTTGTAAGTACTTATGTATTTTTGCTTGTAATGGTTCTGATACAGGAACCAATGGTAATCTTAAAACATTTTCAATCACCCCTTGTTCTGCTAAATAAGCTTTGATACCAGCAGGGTTATTTTCTTCATACATATAACTATACCCTTCTACCATCAAATCATTTAATCTTTTAGCCATACTAAAATCACCCGCCATGCTATAACGAATCATATCGCTAAATGGTTTAGGAAATGCATTCGCAGCAACGCTGATCACACCGTCCATTCCACAAGCAATCTGTGCCATCACAATTTCATCATCTCCACTTACCACTAAGAAATCTTTTGGTCTATCTTTTAATAAGTCAATCGTCTGAGCCATTTCTGGGCCTGCTTCTTTAATACCAGCAATATTGGGATGTGCTGCTAATCTTAAAGAAGTAGCTGCAGTCATATTACGACCAGTTCTTCCTGGAACATTGTATAAAATAATGGGCTTAGGTGCAACATTGGCTAATGCAGTATAATGTTGAAACAATCCTTCTTGTGTAGGTTTATTGTAGTATGGTGTAACACTTAAAATAGCCACCACTTTAGTCAAATCAAATTTTCCAAAAGCATCAATAACAGATGCGGTATTATTTCCACCAATACCAATTACAATAGGCACTCTCCCATTTACTTTTTCTACAGTGAAATTAAATACTTCCACTTTTTCTTTTTCTGTTAACGTCACAGATTCTCCTGTTGTGCCTAATGATACAATATAATCGATACCTCCTTTGATTTGGATTTCAATTAAATTTTCTAATGCTGCAAAATCAATGGATTGATCTTTTTTGAAGGGAGTTACTAATGCAACGCCGGTTCCTTTTAGGGTATCTCTTAACATAGTAGAGTTTGGATATAAATTTACATAGTTGAATTAAGCTTCTTCCCAGAAGCCCATTTTACTATATTTTTCAATTCTGTTTTCAACACGAGTTGCTGGTGCGATATCTTTTACTTCAGCTAAAGCTTCCGTAATTTTTGCTTTCAAAGAAGCTGCTGCAGCATGATAATCCCAATGAGCTCCTCCAAATGGTTCCGGTACGATATCGTCAATCAATCCAAAACCTTTCATATCTAAAGAAGTCAATTTTAATTGCTCTGCTGCCACTTCTTTTTTATCCCAACTTCTCCATAAAATAGAACTACAACTTTCTGGAGAAATTACTGTGTACCAAGTATTTTCCATCATTAGGGTCTTATCTCCCACACCAATACCTAATGCGCCACCACTTGCCCCCTCACCAATGATACATACCACAATAGGTACTTGCAAACGCACCATTTCGTAGATATTTCTCGCAATAGCCTCTCCTTGGCCTCTTTCCTCGGCTTCTAGACCTGGAAAAGCCCCTGGAGTATCTATCAAACAAATCACTGGTTTATTGAATTTTTCGGCCAATTTCATCAATCTAAGGGCCTTTCTATACCCCTCTGGGTTAGCCATCCCGAAATTTCTCAATTGGCGAGCCTTGGTATTGCTACCTTTTTGTTGACCAATCACCATTACGGTTTGACCATTTAATTCAGCAAAACCGCCCACCATTGCCTTATCATCTTTTACATTACGGTCACCATGTAATTCAACAAACTTATCGAACATCAGGTGCACATATTTCAATGTATAAGGACGGTCTGGATGTCTACTTAACTGTACCCTCTGCCAAGGTGAAAGGCTTTCTGTAATTGCTTTTCGCTTATCTACAATTGTTTGCTCTAATTGCTTTATAGTAGCTGATAAATCAATTTTTGGATTCTTCTCGGCTAGTTTTTTAGTAGCATCTATCTGCTCGTACAAATCCTTGATAGGTTGTTCAAAATCTAAAAACTGTCTATTAGGGTATTCTGGCATATATATATGATTGGGCTGTAAAAATAATACATCATTTTTTAATAAAAGTTTGTTTAAAAAACTTCTTTCCCCTTATCTTTGCAACCCGGAAACGGAAAAGTTCTTGGATCGGTAGTTCAGTTGGTTAGAATGCCGCCCTGTCACGGCGGAGGTCGCGGGTTCGAGTCCCGTCCGGTCCGCGTTTAAACACGTAACCCCTTGATTTTCAAGGGGTTTTTTTATGCGTGTAGCAGAATGTGTAGCAAACGAGTTCTTTCAACAGTTCTACCATTTTAAATTGTCCAATAATTAAATGGCTAAAAAGACCTAATGGCCCGAACATAGTATGAGTTGGACTTATTGGAGTTGAGGTAACCGCCATATTGGAATTCTTGCCACCACGCGAAGTTATTGCCAGCCTCCGTAGAACTCCAATACCTGACACCCGCAAAACCCCCAATAGCAACTTTATTTATGTACAATATATTTAATTCGTCTTTACTTGGTAAATACCAATCATTATAACCTCCTCCTGTATAGGCTCTAGCTAATCCTGCTGCATAACTAGTAGCTATTGCACCTTGACTAGCAATAATTGTATTAGTATTGGATAAACCGGCTCCTATCGCAGTACCTGTTGATCCTATGGTGGGATAAGAACCATTATACCATCTAATTCCGGTAATTTGATCTGAGGTTGCTGCAATTAACCCATGGGGTGTAGTTGCATCATAACCAGGATCTCCCGATTGTAAAACATAGGCAACTTTACCTCCTTGATATGTTTCACCAATATTAGGTGTATATACTCCTGCTGCAGGAGTACCTGCTAAATTTGTCCAAGAAGCATTTTCACTATAAACCTGCAATTCCCCTACTGGTCCACAATTAATACACCATACAATTAAACCAGAAACTGGTGTATTAATATTATCTCTTTGTGATCTTGTCATTCTAGGGGGTAAAAAACCTTGAGTAGTTGAATTTACTTCTAACAAAGCTGAAGTTGATACTGAAGTTGATGCACCCACAATTACTTTTCCATTGACCGTTGCATTAGTTAAAGTCCCAACAGAAGTTAAACTAGATTCTGTTACCGTTGATTTTAATGTAGTTCCAGATAAAGTTCCTGCATCCGCTGTTACTGTTATGTCTCTACTTCCATCAAATGCAACTCCATTAATATTTCTGGATGTTGTTAATTTTGTAGCACTACTTGCTGTACCTGCCGTTGTTGCGCTTGTAGCAGTAGCAGCATTCCCAGTTATATCTAACTTATTAGATAAAGCTACTTGAGTAGCAGTACTAATCGGCTTACTCGCATCACTTGTATTATCTACATTACCTAATCCTAAATTTGTTCTTGCCGCACTAACTGTTGTAGCTCCAGTTCCTCCCTTTCCAACAGCTACCGCTGTTCCACTCCATACGCCACTTGTGATTGTTCCAACACTAGCTAAATTTGGCAGTGAAGTTAATGTTGAATTTGAACTAGCTGTAATACTTAAAATGGTAGAACCTGAAACATCCCCTGTATGTGTAGCGTTAGAAACAAGTCCTCCATATAAATTAGACGCTAGCCCTACTGTTAAATAGGGGTCATCATTGTATTGCCTGACACTTGTTTTTATATTATGATCCCAAGTACTCGACACATTAGATATACCTGAGGTATAAGTAGCATTGCCACCATATAACCAATTTTGATCACTGGAATTAGTAACAATCCTAGCGGTATAAACATTTCCAGACAATACTTCAATATTTGATAAACCAAAATCAAATGTTTTCCAAGTGTTACCAAATCCTGCAATAGTTTGAGTAGCACTCGTTCCTAATAAAGTACCAGATAAGCCCTGGCCACTATACACTTCAACATAAACAGTTGCTGCAGGTCCTGTAGAATTTGGATTGGAAGTCTCAAATTCAACTAAACTCAACTTTCCAGACATACCTGCAGTAAATGACTGCCAATTTGAAGTGCCACCCGAAGTAACCGCTCCGGTGGGTATCAAAACATCAACAGTCATAGAACTTGAAATTGTCACATTACCCGCACCATCAAAAAATTTTTTATACCCACTAATTGAATTACTTAATTTGGTACCCGTTACTGCACCATCTGCTAAATGTCTGGTTAATATTCCTCCATCAGTAATACCACCTGAATTTATTTGACCATCTACATAAGTCTTTACTGCTTTTTGAGTTGGAAATAAAATATCACTTGCAGCTCCTGATCCTAAATCAACAGCAGTAGATTTATTTAATGTACTTTCCTTTAGAGATAAACTAGTAGTTACATCTGATATGTTTGCTTTTAAATTTAATCTATTTGATAAACTTAGCGTATCCCTGGCAATTCGACTACTTAACATGATAGTGGTATCTGAAACTTTTAATTTAGTCATTAAAGATGAATCAGTATAGGTTTGTTTTGTATATCTACTCGTATCTGCACTATTTAATTTTAAATCCAACGCAGTTTGAGTCAAGTTACTAATGGGTTTAGAAAGGTCTGCTGTATTGTTTACATTATTTAAGGTCAAAGCAGTCTTTAAACCCGCTAAACTATTCACACCTGTTCCTCCTAATGTTACCGGAACAATACCAACTATATTTTCAGCATCCACACTTTTCGCAAACTGCGCATAAGCAACATATTGGAATTGAGTAGTACCCATTATAATAAAATTATTCCCCGCTGCTGCGTCCATTTCAATTTTTAAAAACTTAGGGGTATTCTTCCAATTAATGGTGGTGAAATTTCCTAATGTACTAATTGCTCCTGTGTCTCCAATTACTGCTGTAAATAAACCCTGTGCATTGGTGGTGACTCTTCTTGTTTCGGTATATTCGGCTGTACCTGTGGAACTGCCTTGTAGTATACTTAATTTAATAGTAATGGCTTGTGATGCCAATATCACATTATTAGTTGTTCTGGCTACCCCTTGAAAATTTAATCCATTTTGTGCATTCGTTTTTATCATTATTATAGATAGTAAGATGAAAAATAAAATACGTAGATTGATATTATTTTTTCTCATAAATTATAGTTTGATAATTTTATATATGCCTGTTTTAGTATTGCCTGCACTTGGTTTAAAATATACTTTCATGTAAAATATACCTGATGGATAATTTTCCATTAAAATATCTTTCTCGTAGCTGCTGAAAATAGTTCCAACTTCTTGTGTAAATACAATAGTCAATTTAGCATCTATCAGTTGAAATGATAAGCTACCCGCTTGGTTAAACCTCGCTTTAATGTGTAGTAAATTGTTAGTGGGGTTAGGGCCGATAGTAATTTGAGTACCAAACACCGCTGGGCCATATTC
>JACCDW011826270.1_pt1 | contig 10853 bp, 14 predicted proteins | sample 7449781 | NCBI WGS metagenome assembly JACCDW01 (sample SAMN15323449, study PRJNA562643) | freshwater metagenome | isolation source: river surface water | place: USA:Blue River Watershed | collected 2017-08-18
GCCGGCTTATTCAGAATTTCATTGTCCAAAATCACTACCGTATCCGCAGCTAATACTAAAGAATTTCCACAGCTTTCGATGAGCGCTTGGGCTTTACGCTCGGCCAACATCACTGGAACTTGTTGCGGGGGAATATCCGAAGGAAATGACTCATCTACATCTGACGGCAAGACAGTGAATTGAAAACCTGCTTGCGTCAAAATCTCTTTTCGACGTGGGGAATTTGACGCGAGAATAAAAGGTAATTGAAGGCTAAATGAATCATGCATGATCAAAAATAAGATTTAATCAGACGTTTTTAAAAATAATTTTTAAAAACATTTGTATTTAATGTAATTACATTTAATTTTGCTACATCAAATTTCAGTTATGGGGATTTCAGAAGATTTAAAGCAGCGTACGTTTAACTCGGAAACGAGTAAATCGGTCGTTAACATTATCTTCACAGGCAACTGGATGATGCAGCAAATGCATGAATTATTGAAACCATTTGGCTTGACCCCACAACAGTACAATGTCCTTCGAATTTTACGTGGACAACAAAATAATCCCATGACCGTTTTAGCTATTACAGAACGGATGTTGGATAAAATGTCAAACGCATCGCGCTTGGTCGATAAACTTTTAGAGAAGAATTTAGTTTTAAGACGCGAGTGTCCACATGACCGACGGGCTGTAGACATCCTTATTTTACCTGCTGGGTTAACCTTGTTAAGTGAAATCGATCAGGTACAAAAAGCCTGGGAAATGAATTTCCAAGGAATTAGTCATGAAAAAATGAGTCAATTAAATGACTTATTGGACGAATTTAGAAATGTATTTACGAACAATTAAACAATAAATAAAATGAAAAAAGTAAGCCTAATTTTAGCCGCTCTTGTGATGAGCATCTCTTCTTTTGCAGTACCAAAACCTGTAAAAGTTAACACAGCATCTAGCTCAATCGCTTGGTATGCAGAAAAAGTAACTGGTAAGCACAACGGAACTGTAGCAATCTCTGCAGGAGCATTGAATGTAGATGGCAACAAATTAGTTGGCGGTAACTTCACAATTGATTTGAAAACAATCAAAGCATTAGACATTACAGATCCAAACTATAACCAAAAGTTCATCGGTCACATTTCTTCAGGAGACTTTTTTGAAGTGGAGAAATTCCCAACGGCTACTTTTGTAATCACAAAAATTGCAGGTAACCAAATTACAGGTAATTTGACAATCAAAGGGATCACAAAATCTATTTCTTTCCCAGCTGAAATTTCAGTAAAAGGTGGAAAAGTAGCTGCTAAAGCATCGATCACAATTGACCGTACGGATTACAATATCCAATATGGTTCGAAAAAATTCTTTGATTCAATTGGCGACAAGGCGATCATGGATGATTTCAAATTAGTAGTTTCATTAGTTAGCGAATAATTTAATCCGCTTTCAAGCCGAGGGTTACGTGGTAATCCTCGGCTTATTTTTTTACTTTAAAATCAACAATATGTCTTTAATTACTGATTTATCTTGGCGATATGCAGCCAAGCGCATGAATGGAAATAAGGTTTCAGCTGAAAAAATTGAAAGCTTATTAGATGCAATCCGCCTATCAGCCTCTGGTTTTGGTTTACAACCCTACCATGTTTTGGTTATCGAAAACCCAGAATTACGGGCACAAATTCAACCGATTGCTTTTGGCCAACCGCAAGTAACCGAGTGCTCTCATTTATTAGTTTTTGCTGCTTGGAACGAAGTAACCGAAGAGAAAATTGATGCTTTTATTCAATTGGTTGCAGAGACACGTAACGCTCCATTGGAAGCATTAGCAGATTACCGTGGTGCTATTGCGGGAGCCATGTTAAAGCGCCCACAAGAAGCACAAGCAAACTGGGCAGACCGTCAAGTATATTTAGCGATGGGAACTGCACTCGCAGCAGCAGCTGAATTACAGATTGATTCAACTCCAATGGAAGGATTTATGCCTGCTAAACTGGATGAATTATTAGATTTAGCTTCCCAAGGCTTACACTCCGTTTTAATGCTGGCAGTAGGCGAACGTAATGCAGATGCAGACTTCATGGCCACAGCTAAAAAAGTACGTTATCCGAAAGAACAACTATTCATTCGTATGTAATTGAATTTTGTATTCTTTTTAAAAGGCTCCTTCGGGAGCCTTTTGTTTTTATCAGTTTTTTAGTCAATAACAGAATGAACTAGTCAAAAATTGAATGCGCATTTATAGGTGACCCCGCTACTTTTATACTGCCATCGCGACGCAAATCAAATTCACCTTTAAACAAGAAAATCAATGAAAAATGACTGGATTACCCTGGATAATTTTAGCAATTATGAACTTAGTTGGCACGAACAAATGCACGTGGAAGCAGGAGGTTTTTGGGAGATAGTAGGCATCATCTGTGGCGTTTTAACCGTTGTCGCTATGGTCTATTTAATTGGAGGTGCGGCCGTCATCTTAGCACTTTAATGCAACGTGTAATCGAACATAATATGGAGCTCGAAAAATTCAACAGACTCGAATTGAGTCAGCAGGAGATGTATGAAATCTCCGGAGGAAATTGGTGGTCTGATTTCAAATCAGGCTTTGAAGAGGGATTCAATTGGGCCATTGGCGTAATTAGAGATTTGATTTCCTTTTCAGATGAATTAAAAACACTAGCTAAATAAGATGAATCAAGATCCGATCCGTGAACTACAGGCTAAAATCAATCATCAAAAACAATTGATTTCAGAAACACATACAAACACAAACCAAACAATCGAACTAACGATTAATGGTCATTTCGAAATAACGAAACTGTATATCTTGCCGGAAGTGGCACACGAAACATTAGCTGTGGATTTACCTATTGTCCTTACCGAAGGAATTAAATCTGTGAGTGAAAAAATTCACCAGGTATTGATGGAATTTCAAGCAGCCAACTCGTAAGTTGGCTGCTTACATTAACTCCCGAACATCCACCTTAAAATAATCGGCAATTGCTTGTAATCTTTCTACACTTAACTTCGTTTTTCCCGCCTCAATTTTAGCATACGTACTTTGCGTGATTTTTAAATTAAACGCGACGGCTTCTTGCGAAATATGGCGTTCTTCCCGTAAAGTTCGTAGATTAATGAGTAGCTGAGACATCTTCGATTTGATTAAAAACAAATCTACACGAATCTAGCAGGCATCAAAGCGAAAAAACTGATTATGAAAATCAGTTGTCTTATAAATTTAGAAACTCATCCAAAGAAACCACAGGGCTCAATCCCAATTTGGCACCTTCACGCACAAGTAGATCCCATCCAGAAGCCAAGTCATTCCGGATATGTCCCTCTAAAATTGCTTCGCGAATAGTCACTTTAATTTGACCAATTTCTTTACCAGGACCTAAATCAAAAACGTGCATAATAATCTCTCCCGTGATAACAGGCTGGAAATTTCGCAAGGAATCGCTCGCCTCAACTTCTTTCAATTTCAACTCGACAATATCAAAATTGCGTAAATAGCGTTTGACTTTATCCCCGTTTTTAGAAGTAATGTCTGCCCTGCAAAGAGTCATTAAGGCCTCCAACTCCTCCCCTGCTTCGAATAACAAACGGCGTAAAGCAGAATCAGTAATTTCTTCTTTAGAGAGTGCAATGGGTCTTAAGTGCAAGCGGACTAATTTTTGCACCAACTTCATTTTTTCGTTCAGAGGCAATTTAAAGCGCTTAAAAATGGCCGGAACCTGACGTGCTCCCATTTCTTCATGGCCATGAAACGTCCACCCTTTACCCTGCACAAAACGTTTGGTTTGTGGCTTCGCAATATCATGCAAGATGGCTGCCCAGCGCCACCAGAGGTCATTGGTATGCAAAGCAATATTATCCAAAACTTGAAGCGTGTGGTAAAAATTATCCTTGTGTCCCTTTCCTTCTTCCGTGTCCACCCCTTTCAATTTCATGAATTCAGGAAAAATAAGGGGTAAAATTCCACAAGCATCTAATAACAAAAAGCCGTATGAAGGCTTTTGACATAAAATAATCTTATTCAATTCATCCGTAATTCGCTCCATAGAGATAATCGACAAACGATCTTTCTCTGTCTGAAGTGCATCAAAAGTCTCCGGTAAAATATCAAAGCCTAACTGGCTAGCAAAACGAATGGCGCGCATCATCCGTAATGGATCATCTGAAAACGTAATTCCAGGCGCCAATGGAGTTCGAATGCATTTAGCCTCAATATCCGCTATACCGCCAAATGGATCAAGTAAATGTCCCCAATTAGCCTCATTCAACTGAACGGCTAATGCATTGATGGTGAAATCACGCCGATTTTGATCATCCGCCAAAGTTCCTTCCATGACGAGCGGTTTGCGCGAATCGCGCTGATAAGACTCTTTTCGAGCACCCACAAACTCAAGATCCCAATCATCTACCTTCAACATCGCCGTGCCAAAATTCTTGAAAATAGACACTGCGTGATCTGGCAATTCAAACTCCCTAGCAACTTGCTCAGCCAATTCAATACCGGAACCAATACAAACAATGTCGATATCCTTACAAGGCCGACCTAATATATGGTCTCTCACATAACCTCCTACCACATACGCATCGATGTTCAATCGATCCGCTGCTTGTCCAATGCGTTTAAATATACCCTCCTCGATGATGGCTAATCCCTGCATACTTATGATCTAATCATTGAAAATTCACCCCCAAGCCCTAATTTGACTATTTTTGAAGGCTTCGTACCTGCTTGCTTTGCCTGAGGAGCTTGTAAAATAAAATCAACTTGATCTTTTATCTCCGCGGAAATCGACGCAAAATCAATCGGTGATGGACTCCCTGATAGATTGGCCGAAGTCGAAACAATGGCCCGCTGATAGCGATATACTAAGCCCTTACAAAATTCATCTTTCAGTAACCGAATGGCAATGGAGCCATCAGGGCCTAATAAATGCTTGGAAACGTTTTTCCCTTTTGGATAAATAACGGTCAACGGATCCTCCGCAAACTCAACCAAATCCCATGCAATTTCTGGGACCTCCTCCACATACTCGCTTAATTGTTCTATTTTCGATATTAAAACAATTAATCCTTTCTCTGCAGGTCGTTGTTTTATTTGCCAAATTTTCTCAATCGCAGCATCTTGACGTACATCACAACCAATACCCCAAATGGTATCCGTGGGATACAAAATTACTCCGCCAGCTTTTAAAGATGCTATGGCATCTTGGTACAGATTTTGCATAATGGGCACAAAGGTAGCAATGTTTACCCGTAATTGGCTACCTTTGCGGTTTCAAAATCAACACGCTATTTGATTTAAATATGTTGCAAATTCAAAATTCCATATGTGCAAGTATTAGCCTTGGACTTCGTCAATTGTTCGCTATTGAAGCTAATGATCTAAGCTTACAAGAAACAAAGAAGGAGTTTGAAGGCACCTTTACATTCGTCGTTTTTCCCTACACCAAACAAGCTGGCATGGCTCCGCCCATGATCGCTCAAAAGTTGGGTGAATTTGTGCAGGCCAATAATAATCTAGTTAGTGGCTTTCAAGTCGTACAAGGATTCTTGAATTTAAGTTTAACAGAGGAAACCTGGGTAGCTATTTTGGCAGAAAGCTTAGCGGACACCCAAGCGTTCCAACTCGCTCCAAAAAAGGAAACTGTATTAATTGAATATTCCTCTCCAAATACTAACAAACCGTTACACTTAGGACATTTACGCAATAATTTCCTTGGATATTCGGTCGCACAAATCATGCAAGCGGCTGGCTATGAAGTCATTAAAACGAATTTAGTCAATGACCGAGGTATTCATATTTGCAAGTCGATGCTCGCTTACCAATTATTTGGCCAAGGAGAAACGCCTGAATCGAGTGGTACAAAAGGTGACCACCTCGTGGGTAAATATTATGTCGCTTTTGACAAAGCCTACAAAGAAGAAATTGAAACGCTAAAAAAAGCCGGGAAAACAGAAGACCAAGCGAAAGCAGAAGCTCCCATCCTATTGAAAGCGCAAGCGATGTTACTTGCCTGGGAACAACAAGACCCGGAGGTACTCGCACTTTGGGAACGCATGAATTCGTGGGTTTTTGCCGGTTTTGAGAAATCATACGCGCAGATGGGCGTTGATTTTGACAAAATTTACCGCGAATCCAACACCTATTTATTAGGAAAAAAATTGGTAGACGAAGGCTTAGACCAAGGGGTATTTTACAAGAAACCAGACGGTTCCGTTTGGATTAATTTAGAAGAAGAAGGGCTGGATGAAAAACTCGTTTTGCGTAAAGATGGTACTTCCGTATACATCACGCAAGATATGGGTACGGCCCAATTAAAATACACAGATTTTGGCGCGAAGCAGTCTATTTATGTAGTTGGCAACGAACAAGACTATCATTTTGAAGTTCTTTTCCACATCCTAAAAAAATTGAACAAACCGTTCTCCACAGGCAATTTCCACCTTTCGTATGGGATGGTTGATTTACCTAGCGGAAAAATGAAGTCGAGAGAAGGTACCGTTGTAGATGCGGATGATCTGATGGCTGAGATGGTGCAAACTGCCAAAGACCGCACCTTAGAACTTGGGAAAATAGATGGGTTTTCAGATGCAGAATCAAATGCTTTGTTTAATCAATTAGGCATGGGTGCGCTGAAATATTTCTTATTGAAAGTTGACCCGAAAAAACGCATGTTATTTAATCCGGCAGAATCCATTGATTTTCAAGGGAATACGGGCCCTTTTATCCAATATACACACGCCCGTATCAAATCAATTATTCGCAAAGCGACTGAATTGAACATAAATACAAAATGGGCAGTAGACCCAGCGATAACCCTAGCAGCTGCAGAAAAAGAATTAGTCTATTTAGTTGCTCAATATAAATTGAAAATTGAGGAAGCAGCCACGCAATTAGCTCCATCGGTCATCGCACAATATGTATATGATTTGGCGAAGCAATTCAACAAATTTTACAATGAATTGAGCATCATTAACGAAGAAGATGAAACGAAACAAAAGATTCGCTTATCTTTAGTGGAGCTTACCGGCAAAACAATTCAGCAAGCCGCGAAGTTATTAGGAGTAATCGTCCCAGAACGGATGTAAATGAAACGTAAAAAACTAATTTTCACCATTTTAATCATTAGTATTATGATCGTAGGCCTTATGAAAATCGGATCACTATTAACGGCGTTAGCCTTACCATTCACCCAAAACATGGCTAAATCAAGACCAGAAAACACAGAAGCAGTAGCCGGTAAAAATTTCCACTCATTCAAAATGAAAGGAATTGATGGCAAGGTAATTGACTTCAGTCAATTTAAAGGTAAAAAAATCATCGTGTTAAATACCGCATCGAAATGTGGATATACACCACAATATGCTGATTGGGAGAAATTCCACAAAGCGAATAAAGATGTAGTTATTTTAGGTTTCCCAGCTAATGAGTTTGGAGGTCAAGAGCCTGGTAGTAATTCAGAAATTGCTTCATTTTGCCAACTAAACTACGGTGTTTCCTTCCAAATGATGGAAAAAGTAGTTGTAAAAGGTTCTGCGAAATGTGAACTATACCAATGGCTTTCAGATAAATCACAAAACGGTTGGAACGAAAAAGAACCAAGCTGGAACTTCTGTAAATACATCATTAATGAAAAAGGTGAATTAGCGAATTTCTTTGCTTCGGGGATCAAGCCAACTAGCCCGGAATTTATTGAAGCGTTAAAAAAATAAAAATGAATAGATGGGTGGAAGCGGCTCGACCGCGAACCTTACCGCTAGCTGTCTCTAGCATTTTATTAGGTAACTTTTTAGCATTCGCTCAGGGATCATTTCACTGGGCGATTGCTATTTTGGCTATATTGACAACATTAGCCTTACAAATTCTATCCAACTTCGCGAATGACTTAGGTGATTTCACCAATGGAGTTGATACCCAAGACCGCAAAGTTGCCCTACGTGCCGTTCAAACTGGCAAAATAAGTCAGGCCGAAATGCAGTTGGCCGTACGCATCACAGCGGTTATTTCATTTATCCTCGGTATTTGTTTATTGGGCGTTGGCCTACAAAATGCCTCACTCCAAACATGGATTGGATTCTTGGGATTAGGACTTGCCTGTATCGCAGCAGCCATTGCATACACCGTAGGAAAACGTCCATACGGATACATGGGGCTTGGAGATTTATCCGTATTCCTGTTTTTTGGATTGACCGGAACAATTGGCACCTATTTCCTGCACACACATGTATTCGAGCTAGCTACCCTCCTTCCAGCAAGTGGATGTGGACTTTTATCTGTTGCGGTCCTAAACCTAAATAACCTACGTGACCTAGAGAATGACCGCAAATCAGGCAAGAATTCCATTCCAGTGCGCATCGGAAAAAAACTAGGATTTTATTACCAAAAGGGCTTATTAATTGCCGGTATTTTATGTTTTTCCGTATACCCTTTATTCCAATCTTTCCCCATTCACAATAATCAAAACATCATATTACTCTTGGGCTACTACCCTATTATATTAATGATTCGGGAGTTAAATGATAAAATGACGCCAGCTGAAATAGATCCCTATTTAAAGAAAACAGCTTTGCGCACCTTAGGACTTATTTTGATATTTGGGGCAACACAAGTTTTCTTGAGCCGCTGATTTCCCTTATTTTTACAAAAAAATCATTTATGAAAATCAAATTTCTACTTGCTATCCTTGTTTTCACCTGCCTTCAAACATCGTTGTTCGCGCAAGAAACCGTTGATTATTTGGAGTTAGGGCTTACCCAAAACAAAACCGGAAACTATGCGGATGCCCTTCGCAATTTTAGCTTAGAAATTGAGAAAAATACAGCTAACCCTAATCCAATCGCATTTTACAATCGTGGTTTCGCAAAATATAATCTGAAAGATTTCCGCGGAGCTATCTTGGATTTTGATAAAGCGATTGAGTTAAAGCCTACCTATTTTGAAGCGTTTATTGCCCGTGGACAAAGCTATAGCAAGCAGGAAAATCACAAAGTTGCCATCCAAGATTATAACGAAGCTATTCGGTTAAATCCCTTGGAAGCAACGGCCTATTACAGCCGTGGGGTATCCAAAATGAAACTCGCAAATTACCGCGGAGGACTCTCTGATTTTAACAAATCTCTTGAACTAAATCCGGAATATGCACCAGGTTTGGCAGCTAGAGGTGAAGCAAAATCAAAATTACTTGACTTTAAAGGGAGCATTGAGGACTTTGATAAAGCGATTGAATTAAGTCCTAAACGTTCCGGATATTTCTCTAATCGCGCCTTTGCGAAAATGCAGTTAACAGATTACGCCTTAGCATTAAAAGATTATGCAGAAGCAATCAAATTAAGTCCTGACAATGCAGACGACTACTATTTTGCCGGATTTTGTAAGACACAATTAGAGAATTTCCGTGGAGAAAATGGTGAAAAAGGTGCGCTTGAAGACTTTTCTAGAGCCATCGAAATGGATCCTGTTAAAGTGGAAGCTTATTATGGACGCGCATTTGTTAAAGCTAAGTTAGGGGATCAACGGGGTGCCATCGAGGATTACAGTAAATCAGCAGACTTGGGGAATAATGAAAATGCCAAAATTATGTATGACACCAAAATGACGAAAGTGCTTTTGGATGAACTTCGTAATGGCGTGCCTGATAAAGTTAAAATTTCACCATTTAGCACCGAACGTGCTGAGGTTTACTTCAATCGCGGTGTTGCCAAAGCAAAGTCTGGTGATTCAAAACAGGCCATGGACGATTATAACCGCGCTATTTCTTTGAATCCAATCTACGCAGAAGCCTATTACTTTAGAGGTGTAGCCAAATCTTCTCTTGGTGATCAACGCAATGCCATCCAAGATTGTTCGAATGCAATTAAGTTAAACCCTAAATATGCCGAAGCCTACTACGTGCGAGGTATCATCAAATTAGCCCTTGGAGATTCCTCAGGTTGCCTTGATTTAAGCAAGTCCGGCGAATTAGGGTTTAATCAAGCGTATCAAGTTATCCGCGATCATTGCAATTAATCGAACCGTAAGTGTTTAACTGATTCACCTGAACTAGCAAGTTCGATCAAGGAATCGATGCCTATCTGCAAATGTGATTCCACGTAACTCGTAGTCACTTTTTTATCTGATGCCTCCGTCTTTACTCCATCCGGGGTCATCGGATTATCGGAAACCAATAATAAAGCACCGTGAGGTATTTTGTTGACAAAGCCTACTGTAAAAATTGTCGCTGTTTCCATGTCAATTCCCATCGCACGGATATCAGACAAATAGGTTTTGAAAACCTCATCATGCTCCCAAACACGCCGATTGGTGGTATAAACCAAGCCTGTCCAATAGTCTAATTCATGTTTCTTGATCATCGACGAAACCGCTCGCTGCAATCGAAATGAAGGTAAAGCAGGCACTTCTTTTGGCATGTATTCATCGGAAGTCCCTTCCCCGCGAACTGCGGCAATCGGTAAAATCAAATCACCTAAATTTAGATTTTTCTTTAATCCCCCACACTTACCTAAAAACAAAACAGCCTTAGGACTAATGGCAGAAAGGATATCCATAACCGTGGCGGCCATGGGAGAACCCATACCAAAGTTTATAATCGTAATATTATTCGCTGTAGCTGTTTGCATGGGACGATCTTGCCCGAATATGTCAACCTGGTATTTGGCCGCAAACATGTCCACGTAATTCTTAAAATTTGTCAATAAAATATATTGGCCAAATGATTCAATGGGCGTGCCCGTGTAGCGTGGCAACCAATTCTGTACAATCTCTTCTTTCGTCTTCATATTTTGATTCGGTGTAATGTAAATAATCAACAAATAGCTTAATTTAGTCCTTTCGTTGGCTAAAAACTATGCGCCCGTCGGCAGAA
>JACCDW010736582.1_pt1 | contig 10848 bp, 27 predicted proteins | sample 7449781 | NCBI WGS metagenome assembly JACCDW01 (sample SAMN15323449, study PRJNA562643) | freshwater metagenome | isolation source: river surface water | place: USA:Blue River Watershed | collected 2017-08-18
GCTATGAGTGCCATCGGCTTGTACAAGAAACTCTACGAGTTCAGTGACTCTAAGAACATCCTTGTGTTCGACGACTGCGACAGTATTCTGCTCGACGACATTGCGCTGAACATCCTTAAGGCCGCTTTGGACAGTTCCAAAAAGCGTACTATCTCTTGGAACACTGACAGCCGTCTGCTACGCTCTGAGGGTATCCCAGATCGTTTCGAGTTCAAGGGTGGTGCTATCTTTATCACTAACTTGAAGTTCGAGAATGTGCGTTCTAAGAAACTGCAGGATCACCTGAGTGCCTTGGAGTCACGCTGTCACTATATCGATCTCAAGATGGACACAGATCGTGAGAAGATCCTGCGCATCAAGCAGATCGTCAAGGACGGTATGTTGGACTGCTACGAAATGGAAGACATCGCCAAAGATGAGGTCGTTAACTTCATCGATGAGTATCGCGGTGTTATGCGTGAGTTGAGCCTGCGTACTGTTTTGAAGGTAGCGGATCTTCGCAAGAGTTTCCCTACTAACTGGCAGAACATGGCCAAAGTAACCGTAATGAAAGGAGCCCACTAATGGGTAATCTTATCAAGTTCTTGGGAATAGCGGTACTGATCCTATTCCTGATCACCCTAGGGCCTTTGCTGACTATTTGGGCCCTGAACACCCTGTTCCCTGTGTTGGCTATTCCCTACACTGTTTGGACGTGGGCGGCTGCTTTGATCCTGGGTTCGTTGATTGGGCCCAGTGTCAAGGTAAAACGGTAATCTTGAGGCTTGCATTAGTGCCAGAAGGTTGCTATAATTATTGAACGCTGAATAACATTTTATCAGCTTTTAACTTTATAAAGGAATACACAAATGAAGTTTATCTCTAAAGAAACTAAGACTTACAAGGTTTTCAATGCTCTTTACAACGGTCAGAAGTTGACCCAGAGCGAAGCACTCAAGCGTTTCGGCGTCAAGAACTTGGCTGCTGAAGCAAGCCGCATCCGTGCAAATGGCTACGCTGTATATGCACATTCCCGCAAGGCTGGTAACGGTGTGACTGTTACTGAGTACGAAATGGGCAAGCCAAGCCGTGAAATCGTTGCTCTTGGCTACAAGGCTAAAGCACTAGGCATCACTCTGTAATACGGTTTCAAATTCCAATCCGATTCGCTCCCGGGGCGGAGTTTGAGGAAGGTCGCAGAAGCGGCCTTTCTTTTTGACCCTAGTGTGGCTTTTTTACAACACCCCGGCACTCCTCACGTGGTTGACAGATTGGGCTAGAGGTGCTATACTATAGGTATAGTAAATAGTTAGGAGCGAAGATGAGCAACTTTACGGCAGATCAAGTTTGGGGCCTTGCTGTCCGTGCCGACACAATGAACGGTGGCTACTGCAAAGAGCCCATGTTCGCTGCAACTGCCACACACGGCATAGACTACAATCAAAAGGTCAAAGAGGCCAACAAGGTCCTGGTCAAGCAATGGCTCCGTGAGAATGTGCAGCCTACCAACATCGAAATCCAATTGGGCCAGCAATATCGAGCCCAGATCAACACACTGACCCTTAAGGCTCTCTCGGGCAAGATCACTGAGTTCGAGCAGACTGCTCTTAAGATAGCACAGAAGGATGAGTTCACTGGACGTGATATGCTGGACTTTGCTATCGTGTCCTGCTTGCCTGATGTTGCTCGTAGAGATAAACAACGCACAGAGTTGAACCGCGAGATCTACACCAGCGAGCAACTGCAGGGCCAGGTCGGGGACACCATCGTAGGTGAGATCACTGTGATCCGCACACGATACAATCCTGAGTTCAGTCGCTACAAGATCCACGCTCGTATGGGTGAGAGTTTCGTAGACTTCTGGTTCGGTCGTGACCTAGAAGGTACTATGCGTATCAAGGGCAAGATCAAGACCCAGCGTGGCGATAAAACAACGGCTCTAAACTATGTGAAAATAACCGGTTGACAAGAAGTTCAACTGGTGCTACAATTATGATACTGGGAAAGCAATTTGTTTAACTGTAAAGCGAGGTCTAAATGAGTAAATCTACTGATATTTCTGTTCGTCAAGTTGGCCCTAAGAGCGCCAAGAAGTCGATCCGTAAAGCACTGAATGTGCGTCGTCCTGTATTCCTGTGGGGTCCCCCTGGAATTGGTAAATCCGATCTCGTTAAGCAGATCGCTGATGATCTAGGCCGTGAAGTCATTGACGTGCGCCTAGCCCTTTGGGAACCTACTGACATCAAAGGTATCCCCTATTACAATGCTGATGTAGGCAAGATGGTCTGGGCTCCTCCTGCAGAACTGCCTGTGGACCCTGAGTCTACTGCTGTTATCTTCTTGGACGAGTTGAACTCTGCTCCTCCTGCTGTTCAGGCCGCGGCCTATCAGTTGATCCTTAACCGCCGTGTTGGCACCTATGTTCTGCCTAAGGGCGTTGACGTAGTGGCCGCTGGTAACCGCGAAGGTGACCGTGGTGTTACCTATCGTATGCCTGCTCCGCTGGCTAACCGTTTCGTTCACTTGGAAATGAAGGTGGACTTTGACGACTGGCAAGATTGGGCTACGCTCAACAAGATCCACGCAGATGTTGTGGGTTATGTGGGCTTCGCCAAGCAGGACCTCTACGACTTCGATCCTAAGAGTGCTTCTAAGGCGTTTGCAACTCCTCGCTCTTGGACTTTCGTCAGCGACCTGCTCACTGATGACGATGTTGACAACGATACCCTGCAGAACTTGATCGCGGGTGCCGTGGGTGACGGTCTTGCCAACAAGTTCATGGCTCACCGTAAGATCGCAGGTAAACTGCCTAAGGCAGAGGACATCCTCGACGGTAAGGTCAAGGACTTGGCTATCAAGGAAGTGTCTGCGATGTATTCCTTGACCGTTAGCCTGTGCTATGAGTTGAAGGATCGTGCAGAGAAGAAAGCCAAAGGTTGGGATGCTATGGCGGACAAGTTCTTCCGCTACATGATGGATAACTTCCCGACTGAGTTGGTGGTTATGGGTGCTAAGACTGCTCTTACTAACTACAACCTGCCCTTGGACGCAACTAAGATGGATTCCTTTGATGAGTTCCACAAGCGTTTCGGCAAGTATGTGCTTTCAGCGATGGAGAATTAAGACCTCGCCCATCGCAGGGCTAGGGCTCACCCAGGGCTCTAGCCCGCCTTTTTGAGTGCCGGGGGTGTTGCAAAAATACAACACTTCCGGTGGTTGACAGATTGGGCAGACGGTGCTATAATAGATACATACAGTTAGGAGAGCGACAATGCAAAATGCCATCGTAGAAAAACTTACAACTGCCCGAGTGGGCCTGCTTCTTAAGGCGCCCTTCTTCGGCAACATGGCCACCCGTATGCGTCTTATTCAAGCGGATGACTGGTGCCCGACCGCGGCCACTAACGGCCGTGACTTTTACTACTCTACTAAGTTCGTAGAGAAACTCAGCGTAAAGAAACTAGAGTTCTTGTTCGCACACGAGATCCTTCACTGCATCCTAGATCACTTTGGTCGTGTTGGTAGCCGTGATCGTAACCTGTCTAACATCGCTCAGGACTTTGCTGTTAATCAGATCCTCGTTGATGAGCGTATCGGTGAGAAGATCACCGAGGTTAAGATCTGCTACGACAGCAAGTATCGTGGCATGGCTTGGGAAGAGATCTATGACGAACTCTACGAAAAAGCAGAGAAGATCTCTATGCCCGAACTGCTCAAGCAGGTAGGCGATCTGCTTGACGAGCACATCAAAGAGAGTGCACCTGGTGAAGAGGGTGACGGCAAGAAGCCTACTATTACCAAAGAAGAAGCAGAGAAACTGCGTGATGAGATCAAGCAGGCCATGATCCAGAGTGCCGCGGCCGCAGGTGCAGGCAAGGTGCCCGCAGGTATCCAGCGTATGATCAAGAACTTGACTGAGCCTAAGATGGACTGGCGCACTCTTGTTCGTCAGGAGATCCAAAGCATTGTTCGCAATGACTACTCCTTCCAACGCCCTAACCGTAAGAGTATGCACAGTGGTGCGGTGCTCCCAGGTATGAAAGAAGCAACTACCATTGACGTGGCTATCGCTATCGATATGTCAGGCTCTATCGGTGACGAGGATGCAACTACATTCCTCAGCGAAGTCAAGGGTATCATGGATCAATACGAGGACTTTGCTATCAGCCTGTGGTGCTTTGACACAGAGATCTACAACTTCCAGAGGATCACACACGACAACAGTGATGACTTGATCAACTACGAACCTCAGGGTGGTGGTGGCACAGACTTTGAGATCAACTTCACCTTCATGGAAGAGAATGGTATCCAGCCCAAGAAGTTCATTATGTTCACAGACGGCTATCCTTGTGGTAGTTGGGGTAATGAGGACTACTGCGATACGATCTTTATCGTTAAAGGCAACAAGCAGGCAGAAGCACCCTTTGGTCAGACTGTGATCTACGAAGCGGAGACGGAAACGGCTTGAGTGCCGGGGGTGTGGCTTTTTAGCCACTGACCCCGCTGCTAAGAGGTGGTTGACAATCGGTTAGATTTGTCGTATAATAAAGACTAGTAAGAAAGGAGCGGTACATGGATTGGCTGTTAGAGGATGTAAAACAACTGGGCTACGCTGTCGCTGTCTATGCGATTGCTGTAGGTTCTTATTGGATCTTTGTAGGATAACATCATGAAAATTCTTTTGGCATTCATCGCAGGTATGTTTGTAGCAACTGTAGGCGTGACGGGCGTGGCTAACGCTATCGACAAGGCCGTTGGTAAAACTCAAGAAGTCATGAAGGAGACTGTAAAATGAGCCGATTCGGAATGATCATCGAAGACCCCTTCTATGATGACGATGGTGTCCTAGTAGACGAGGACGCTAATTGGCAGGATATCAAAGAAGAAATCCAATACGATGTCCCTGAAGCGTGTTATATTCAGGATTGTGATCCATACAGTACAATAAATAGTTGACAATGAGCAAATTAGAGTATCTTTCAAGGCCCTTAGTGGCCTTTGATCCTAGTAATAAAGATCATAGACGTTATTACGCAGAGTTTGTTGAGTTTGGCGGATGGGGTAAGTGCCCCGTCCGTTTTATTTGCCCTGAAGACATTGGGCACGACTTACCTACCATGATCCGCAACAGACTGGTAGAATACTACGTCAGCAGAGAGTTTGGTGGCACAGACTTAACCAAGTCTCGAGCAGAAGAGATGCGCCGGAACGCTGATGAAATGTACAAGAAAGCCGGCAAACTACGCAAGGAAGCAGAACTCCTAAAATACCCTAGAAGAACCTAGGGTTTTTGGTTGACAATTTGGACCCATGGTGCTATACTATGGGTATTGTTTAACACAAAGGAGCGCAAATGACTATCACTGCTACACCTGAACAAATCCCCGCAATCGTTGCCGAGGCCAAGACTGCTGCGTATGCTGCGGCCGAGAAGTACTTCCGTGAAGTCCTGGGAGGTCAAGATCGTTTCGCCTGCGGCTTTGCCTGGGTCAACATCTATGGCGTCAAAGGCAACACCAAGATTGGCCGCGCACTGAAAGAGTGCAACATCCGTCCTTCTTACACAGGCGGCCTGCAGATGTATAACCCCAGCGGGTTCGGTTGCCAGAACGTGGACACACTTGAGGCCGGGGCTGCTGCGGCTGCTGCGGTATTCAAACGATATGGCTTTGAGGCCTACGCAGGTTCGAGGTTGGATTAACCCTAAGCCCGAAAGGGCTTTTATTTTGGTTGACATTTTGGACAACCGGCGTTATACTATAGGTATAGTAAACGATAAGGAGTTAATTATGCAACAGGAAATTGAACAGTTGGAAGCGGTAGCAGATGTGTTGTTTGCTGCTGGTAAGAACTATTTGGGCAACCAAATCCTAGAGGTTGTTTACTGCTTGGAAGCAGAGGCTGCTGATGCAGACGACGGACAGCCTACGGAGCAGGAGGAGTGGGCTAGTTTTGACCCAGACTGCTAAGGCAGTTTTTGGTTGACAGTTTGGACGAGAGATGCTATACTATAGGTATAGTAAATGATAGGAGCGATAGATGTATATTCACTTAATGACCGAAGATGAACAAAAGGCTGTGATCCGTGCCCTTAAGGGCCCACAGTTCGATCGTAAGCGCCACGGTGGCCTGTTTGATCGTGGTTCAGCAGACTCATACTACGGACGCAGACGTGACCCTCACTGGTATCCAGAGGGTAGTTATCAGGGCGAACCCGTAGAGGACCTTACCCAGGACGAGATCGCCGAATACATGGCGGGCTATGACTACAACGAGCGTTTTGGTGACAAGAAGGATTGGCGTTGATGGAAGCGGTCAGAGAGATCACTGAATGGACGGGTGTAGAATACCGCACCCCCAATCATGACTACCTGCTAGATGGTGATCGTGTGATCGCTTACCGTCCTTGGGGCACTGGAGAGATCCGCACACTGTCGGGCAAGATCAAGATCGATCGTAGAGGACGCAAGTTCGTAAAGTTAGATCCGAATCCTTTTGCAGCCCCAGAGAATGCTGCAGAGAATGCGATCGTGGAAGTAAAGGGGTCTAAGGGCAACTCCTACTTTGTAAACACAGAGGAAAAGACCTGTACCTGCCCGGGGTTCACATTCCGTGGTGCCTGTAAGCACGTGGATACTGTATGAAAAAGTACACATTCTGGCGCAACTGCATCGTGGCTGAGACCTTTGAGGTAGAAGCAGAATCCGAGGAAGAAGCACGTGAGATCGTGCGGGATTCGAACCCTGTCCACGAGGAATGGATCGATTGGCTCACCGATGATTTTGAACTGGAAGATGTGGAAGAAATTGACCCTTTGTACCGTATGGTTAAAGACTACAAATCGGTTGACAATTTGGTTTAGTGGTGCTATAATATACACATACTAAGAAGGAGCGAAACAAATGACAAAATCAGCACAGCAAAAGTTCAACGAAGTTCTCGAGGAAATGCGGGAAACTACCATGGCAGTAGGTGAGATGGTCCGTGCATCCTACGACAACTATGGCAACTACGCCTATGCGTGTGGTGCGTTGGAGTCCATGCTCAAGGATGCTATCTCTGAACTTCCTAAGGCTCGACGTGCTGAATTTCGTAGCCAATTGTTGAACCTAGCACAGAAGCAAAAGAACGAGCACTTGGCCAAGACCATCAAGGAGACTGCGTAATGACCCCAGAAGAGTTTGAATACATTCGACGGGCCGTTGGGGTTCTAGAGGGGACCTTGAGTGCCCCTGAGAGGATCAAGATCCAGCGAACCATGGGACAGATCCTAGAACGATCCGCACAGAAGCAAGAAGAAGCATTCTGTGAGTTAGTGGACACTAACATGGCTCGCAATCGTTTGGTTGACATTTTGAAATCTTGAGTGTATAATATACACATACTAAGGAGAGCGAAATGAGTGCTATGAGTGAACTTGATATGATCATCCAGGACATCGATACCAAATTGGACGAGATCGAAGAACTGGTAGCAGAACTGCCCATCCGTCCTGGACAGAAGCGTATCATCGTGCAGAAGATCTACGATCTATACAGCGAGATCGAAGGTGCTGTTGAATTGAGTGCTGTAGACTACGATTAAGGAGCGAACATGCCTAATTGGTGTAATAATAACCTAGTGCTGGAACATGATGATCCAGCGATGATCAAGCGTGCCTACGATGCACTTGAGCGTTGCGAGTTCTTGAATGAATTCTGTCCGGTGCCAGAAGATCTTAAGATCGTTGCGGGGAGTCTAGGTGATCCTGTAGAGCAGGCCAAACTGGAAGCACAGACCCGAGCAAATGTAGAGAAATACGGTTATGGCAACTGGTATGACTACTGCGTCAACGAGTGGGGAACTAAATGGGATGTGGGTGAGCAGGGATGTCAAGACATCCATCCGGAAGGCCGTATGCTACATGCATCATTTGATTCAGCGTGGGCTCCACCGGTGAATGCCTATGAGAAGTTAGAGGCTCTAGGGTTCCGAGTAGAAGCAATGTTCTATGAATCGGGTATGGCTTTCGCTGGAGTCTATCAAGATGGTTGTTGTGAAGAAATCAACCTCGAAGGTATGAGTGCTGATGAGATCGAGAGTGAGCATCCGGATCTAGACGAGTGTTTTGGTATCTCAGAATCCATCCGTGAATACGAAGCAGACAACGAAGAAGAACTCACACAGTGGATTAAGGACGGAGCCGATAAAAAGGCTCAGTTGATCGCAGAATGAATGTAGTCAAACTGAACAGGAACTATAACGGCTACGGTGTGTTCACACACCGAGTCGAGTTCTATGGTAGCCAAGATTATCGGATTCGGCAGTGGATCAGGGTTCGCAACTGGCTTTGGGCTAACTTTGGACCGTCAGCAGAGCAAGCATTGGCCCGAGCCAACTTCTTTGATGATGTGCAACCAAAGTGGGCATGGGATTCCGAAAAGAGTTCCATCTACCTAAGAGATGAAGCGTATACGATGTTTTTGTTAAAGAAGGAGTATTGGGACAATGCCCAGAACCTTTAAATTCCAATTCGAGATCACCTGCGCTGGTAACGGCGACGCTGATCTGGCTCGTGTCGAACAGATGATCGACATGAACATGCAGGATCTGGTCTTTGACGACGAGTTTGTCGCCGCCTTAGACGAGAAGGAGGCTGTAACCATTCAAGTGATACCCATTTCGGGCAAATGAATGGTTGCAGTTTTGAGCAAGTGAGTTTATAATATAAACTCGAGTAGTTGTTAACTTACACACACATAGGAGTACTAGGAAATGGCAACAGAAAAGAAGTTCGCAGTAGCAGGTGTTTCGACCCTTGCAGGTAAGACCAAAGTGCGTTTTGCCAATGATGTTATGCGCATCAAGATCTTGGCCAAGAACGGTCACTCGGACATCGAACTGGTGGATCTCCCATCAGAGATGACCAAAGGTGAGATCGCACAGCACATGCTGAGCATCGATTTCGCCAAGGGCCGCAAAGCAGTAGCAGACGCTATCGCATATGTGGCCAAGAAGAACCCTGTGGCAGCACCACAGGCCACAAAGGCTACTGTCGCGAAGACAGCAGCAGTCGCTCAGTAATCAGTTCGCTCCTGGATCTGGGCTTTGCCCCTGGTGTACCGAGTATGCCAGGGGTTTTTTTAATTGACAGCAGTGCCAAAAGACCGTATAATAAATACACAACATGATAGAAACTATAATCTTTTTCTGTATAGGCTGGTTCATAGGTAGTCTAGTTACCAGGATTTGGTTGACCCTGAGTTTCCGGGAGATCCTCAAGGATCTAGGAGTCACGGAACAGCAGTTGAGGAAATTGCTGGATCCCGACACCAAGGACAGCAGCACAGGGGAAGCAGCCTTGACAGCCATGGAGATCAAGATCGAAGAAGTCCAGGGCACACTCTATGCCTATCGCTTGGACAACAACCAGTTCCTAGGCCAGGGACCTGATCGCGATCAACTGATAGAACGCCTCAAAGAAAACCTCACAAATGTTCGCCTGATCATCACCGAAGACAACGGTGCGGGACTGTTGCAGAAAAACAACGTGTAAAGACCCTAAGGGTTGACGGGCTATCCAAAAGACCGTATAATACACGTACACCAGCAACAAAGGAGCGAACTATGAAAGCAGGCGAAATCGCGATCTATAAGACATTTGGCACATACCAACTGATCCAAGATGAAGATGACCGCTACTACGAGTGCCGTCATATCTACTCAGGTCAGACCTGCACAGCAGACAACTTGAAAGAAGTTAAAAACTGCTTGGATGACCTCAATGACACACATCAAGAGATCCAGGCTGCGATCCGCAAGTTGAAGATCTATGGCTATCAAGTGGTAAAGATCATAGAATAATCGGTTGACATTTTGGGCTGTTCGTCGTATAATAATGACATGAACAGAACAAACGAAATCATACAATGGACGGGCACTGCATTCATCTTAGTGATGTATGTGCTGATGAGTTACTTCCCGCAACTGCATCCGTGGAACATCGTGATGGGATTCTTGGGCGGACTGTGCTACTTCGCCTGGACCGTGCGTGTAAAGAATTACCCGCAGATGGTTATTAACGTGGTAGCAGTGACCCTGTGCCTAGGCGGGTTATTCAAGCATTTTGGTTAAAAGGAGCGAACTATGGCAATGGTAGATGGACAAAGAGTCAAAGTCGGGGATTGGGTCTGCTTCAAGAGTGACATAGAGCAGAGCGGACAGATCACTGCCGTGCTGAACGGTAATAGGTTAGTGCTCACTAACCCTAACGGATTCCAGGGCGACTACATAGGCGGGTCGGAAACCACCATCGAACGAGCAGAGGACTGCTGGCTTGAATAATGGTTGACACACAGTCCAAAACACAGTATAATTGACACATACACACAAAGAAAGAGAGCAAGAGATGAACGCAGTAATCAAAGCCCGAGTATCACAGTGATACTGGGCATCCTGGGCGCCGGTTTTGGTGTAGGCGGTGTAGAGAACAGTGTCACAACTGAGCAGTTGATGGCCAGTATCGGCCTAGCAGTTACCAGCCTCATGCTGATGTATGTGGGCGTAGAGTTGGTCAAGGAAGCCTAACATGTCTATCACGCTCACAGGACTTACTCAGCAGCAGTATCAGATCGCAGACATGATCTGGAACTGTGATAGCCAAGAGGACGTAGAACGACTGTTAAAGGCCATGCCCCCAGAGTACAAGCGGGATGCTGAAACAGTACACACGCTGATGATCGCAGCAGTGATGGATCAGCAAACAGAGATCACTGAAGATGTTAAAGAACTTATCCGTAGTATCGGTCATCGCTAGCCTGCTGCTTGTACAGGGCTGTGCAGCAGTGCGGGATCCTAGAGATGCAGCATGGGATCCTCCGCCGGGACGCA
>JACCDW011782575.1_pt1 | contig 10848 bp, 13 predicted proteins | sample 7449781 | NCBI WGS metagenome assembly JACCDW01 (sample SAMN15323449, study PRJNA562643) | freshwater metagenome | isolation source: river surface water | place: USA:Blue River Watershed | collected 2017-08-18
ATGAATGTTTCGAATTTTTGAAACCTATCATATTTGATTCAGAAATTAAAGACTATCATCAAAACATAGTTCAAAAAGAAGTGAAAATGTCGCAAGAAGTTTTGAAACATGGTTGGAACATATCATGCATGGCTAAAAAATACCAGAATCAAGATTATAGAACTCTCAAAGAAAATATAAATACGAGCGGAGGGGATCCGAGTTTTCCGGGCGCTTATTTTGGAGGTGATCTTGATGCATCAGAGACAATATTCATAAAAACTAATAGAGGGTTGAATATTTAATATACACATATTAAAATGTGGCGTTGGGGTTTAATTTTTCTGGTACTACTCCTACTCCTACTCCTACTACTTGAATCTACATTTTCGGAGGGTGGTACGTGTATTCTTTTAACATCCTATGCGAATAACGATGAAGAAAGGATCAAATGGTACACGTACGCTATAAATAATTATCTTGAAAATACACAATTGAAATTACGCCTCGTAGATTCGTCTGGGTACACTTTTCCAATAGAAGAAACCGAAAGGTTCAAACAGTATTCTTTTGTACAACCAGAAGGAATGACAAGCAGTACTCACCAAGAATCATACGCAATTCTAGAAGCTGAGAAGTCCGGATTGTTAGATGGATTCGACACGGTGTTCAAACTTACGTGTAAATATTATTTACCCGAACTCGAAAAAGAACTCGAAACAGTACCCAAAGATGTAGGTATAATTTATCAGAATGCGGGAGCTCAAAATTCAGAACTGTTCGGGTTTAGTAAAAATTTACTCAAAAAGATATTTGAAAAAGTTTTGAATGGTGATAAAATTATGGAAGATCAAATACATAACATACACGAAGAACTGGATGTAAAATCGCACCGACTTAAACCACTCGAAATACAATGCGGAGAAACATGTCCTATAAGAGGAGACACTAGCATATTAAAATATTTATAAATTATTAGTTATGAAAACAATTTGGATACTAGTTGTTTTTGCGGTGATTATGATTGGATTGTACCTTTTTAAGGGCGGAGGTGACTCATCAAAAGAAGAAGTAGGAATACCAAAAATTATTCACCAAACAGCCCCATCAGACGAATCTAAATGGAGACCGGTATGGAAACGGTGTCAAGAGTCGTGGAAGAGTAAACACCCCGAATTCGAGTACCGTTTTTGGTCGGACGAGGATATAGATAATTTCATGAAAACCGAGTACCCAGATTTTTACCATGATGTGTACCAACATTACGATCAAAAAATCAAAAAGATTGACGCGGTTCGTTATTTCATTTTGTACCATTACGGAGGTGTATATGCAGATATGGACTACTTATGTCAATTCAGATTTTTTGATGAACTCCCACAAGACAAAGTATCCATAAACGAAAGTCAAGTGGGCATGGATGAAGGATTCCAAAACGCGTTGATGATTTCACCAAAGGGACACGAGTTTTGGAAACATGTTATCGAAAGACTCAAAAAGACAAAAGATGAACCAGACGTTCTTATGTGTACTGGTCCAATAGTTGTGAGTCGTACTATTAAAGAGTTCCCGGAAATGGCAAATCCTCTACCAATTTCAGAGTACAATCCATACTTTCTTCACAGTTCGGATAAACCAGAAAATTATCCGAACGCAAAAGCTATACACATTCATACATATGCATGGTACAACAACGGAGTTTACGGATTTCAAGGTTCATAAAAAATATGTTATAACACTAAATATTAAATATGGATAAAAGAATATTAACTTTACTCTTATACGTATTAATATTGGTTGCTTTATTATACACAAAAAGAACAGAGACATTTGATAACGGTAATGATGAAATATATTTTACATCTTTTGCAGATACAAAATATAAAGCTACATTAGAGCGTATAAAAAATGAAGCAGAATATATAAACTTATTCAAAAAAGTATATACATATGATGAAAATACTATAGATTTATCCAGACATAAAAAATTTATAGAAGAAAATTCAAGAGGATATGGGTATTGGATATGGAAACCAAAAGTTATATTAGATACACTCAATAAAATTCCAGATGGAAGTTATCTTGTGTACGCTGACGCTGGCTGTACAATAAAAAAAGATTCAGAAATAGGAATACGTGAAATACTCAAAGAAATAGACGAAAAAGGGTTAGTTGCATTCAAGTGGCGAAAAAATGAACCAGAATGCATGTGGTCAAAGATGGATACAATAAAAAAAGTAGGCGTGGATCACGATGATAAACTTGCACTAATAGCTACTTATATATACTTTAAAAAGAATGAAAACTCTATGAGGTTCATGAATGAATGGTTGGACATATGTGAATCAGACGCGTATCATAATATAGATGATTCGCCGTCATTAGAACCAAATTGTGGTTCATTCATTGAACATAGACACGACCAAAGTATTTTCAGTATACTGTGTCACAAATATGGAATAAAAATGATAGGAAAAGACGATGAAACTACGCCTATAATAGGAACTCGATTAAAATTCTAATTTAAGAGTGAAAATAAAAATATATATGATAATATAATGAAGCTTCATCTAGGTTGTGGAAAATTGAAATTAGAAGGGTTTATAAACATAGATCTAGATGAAACAGCTGATATTGTGCATGACATAAAAAATTTAAAAATTTTCGAAGACGAGTCTATTTCAGAAATTTATGCATCCCACTGTCTTGAACATTTTTCAAGAAGAGAAATAGTAAATATACTTTTAGAATGGAAAAGAGTACTTAAAGTTGGTGGAATTTTAAGAATAGCCGTACCTGATTTAGAATCATGTATAAAATTATACAACGAAGATCCAGATAATATATTTTTATTAATGGGATTAATTTACGGCGGACAAAGAAATGAATTAGATTACCATAAATTCGGGTTTACGTTTGCAACTCTTAGTGACACATTAACATCATTAGGTTTTGAAAGCGTCAAAAGTTATGATACATGGGAATTTCTAGGAGAAGATTTAGACGATTACTCTAAATCTTATATACCTCACATGGACAGACATACAGGAACACTCGTATCTTTAAATGTTATATGTAAAAAAGGTACAAATGAAATAAAAATATCACCGCGTTTAGCAAGTATGTTTAAGATGCTCGTGAACGAGTGAAATATTCGTGTAATCACCATTTATCTCACTGCCAAATAAGTTACACGATTTATTATATTTGCATATTTTACATTCATTCGGTGAAGTTTCGTCTCTAAGGTGTCCACTGGTTACAAAATTACCATTACCAAAGTAACCTGCCATAAATGACATAGAACTTCCTGGTGAAATTACAAGAGGTGCGTAAAACATTCTTGCAAAATCTTCGATAATATCCCTACATTCAAAAATATTGACTTTTATACCAATAGAAGTCATTTCATCTGAAAGCAGTTTTGTATATTCTTCACATAATTTCTGATTTTCTATACCAGTAGATTCATGCTTATTACACGTCACAATATCAACTTCGCTGTATCCTTCTAGAGATTTTTTAAAGAAATCATATTTTTGGAAATAATACAAAGCAGACCCGTGATTTATAAATGGAATATCTGAACATCTGAAATGAATTATAGGATTTTTTTGTTCTGGTTGTACACCATAATCTTTCAAACACTTATCAATTATACTATTAACATGTGGCTTCATAGCTTCCCAAAAAAGTTTTCCTTCTTCGGTATCTGTTACCCATGACCAGTGTGGTTCGATGTTAAATTTAGGTATATTTAGATTATCTGGTTTTTTAACATTTTTGGGTAAAAGTTTGTAAAAATCATTTACATATTCATCAATGTCTGAAAAATCATTACCAGAACTCCACGCATTACCCATGTTATAAAAATAAACTGATAGAATATTACCTATATTTTTTTTCGAATCCTTTATTTCACCTTCTTTCATAAATTCAACTTTTCTGAACATCAAAAAGAGTAACAATACAGCGAGTACAACAACGAGCCAGAAACACTTTTTCATATTACTTTTACTTAAGGATTACGAAATAAAAACAAACAAAAAGAAAATGACAATCCACTGGCTACTCGCATGCGATCCTGAGACTGTAGTTATCAGACCCAACGGGTCTGGATCCGGAGGAGGAGGCTCACTCGTGTTCGCTCTCGCACTTGAGGCGTTCGGAAGGGATCCACACGAGTACACAAAAGTCAAGTCCAAGACATCATCTGCTTTGTCCGTACAACACGCACCGCTTCACAGGAGGGATCGTAAAATTCTTGCTGTGAAGGAATTCTTTGAGAATCGTGAACTTGTAAAACAATACCAAAACAAAATCAGCGAGTTTGTATATGGCGCGGACGACGTTGTAAAAGTACCTTACGTGGAAGTGCTACAAATTCTCGCGGATACGGCTCACGCAAATGGCGGAAAGGTACTCACACACTGTGTGGATCGGGACATACAGGCTCTGTGGTTCAGTGATGTATATTACTCCACACACATCTTCGGCGCGAATGGCCCATTTTACAAATCCCCAAAAATCAAAAATTGGAACTCGTTGAAATTTTTGTGTTCTCGAAAATTCTTTACGAGTCCGCGTCTGAATGCAAAGTTTATTGCGCGGTATCCAGAATTGATTGATTCGACTCTGGAGGGACTGGTGATGACGATTCGTAAGGATCTGTCATTTGTTCAGTCACATCGACCTCAAGATGATCTGGATCTTCTGATTGAGGTTCTGGATCATGTGTACACATCTGGGATCTCAAAGCAGGACTTTTGGGATCTTCTGAATATGAATCATGATTATTATGACAATAAACCGGTGACCGTTCACTCTGTTGTTTCGCCTGGTAGTACCCATTTTTGTAAAGTTGGAGTTTTTGATCAGTGCCCATTGAAAAATTGAAAATCTCGACATCTCTACTCATAGATATATCAATGCGCGGAAACCCTATGTACTCGGATCTTATAGTCAACATAGTAGACACGACACTGTACAAAAACTGAAAAAATGTCTTTGGCCGTTTATTCGGAGAGACTTCCCATACATACCTAATTTCAAAAACATCATTTTTACCTAGGAATGGTACATACGGACTTCGCTCAGTGACTGACCCGTCTATGTACCTGGAATCAACCGGTGTCATTATGATGGGAATTGCAATAGATCTTCTCACTGCGTGCGCAACCTTCATGTCAGGTGTGGTATCAACCGACATGTAGATTGTTTTGTTCATGACGATGTCGTATGTGGGGATGTGCAACTTTATCGGGTTCATGTCGTACAACTCTTTAAACGTAGGATTCCTACCTCCGGTAGCCTTCACCATGAACTTCTCAAACCTGTCAGCGTCGATAATACCAAACTTAGTAAGTAAGCTTTGAATATCTGGCTTTGCTATATCTGCCAACGGTGCGTCTAATGCAGTCTTGAGAATTTGGTCAACATTACCTTTATTCAAAACATAAAAGAATCCAATTATAGCACCTGCCGAAGAACACGAAATTTCTTGTAGATCATCGAGACAACTTGTATCTTTAAGATATTTTAGAGCACCTATAAATGCGTATATAATCATAGATCCAGGACCGATAATCAGATACTTCATTTATTGGTTACTCATATGCGTTTTTCTTTAAGTCCAACTGTCTTGCAGTTGTCCAAGTATACGGTACTTGTCCAAGTACACGGTACTTGTCCAAGTACACGGTACTTGTCCCTCTAGTAATACTGAGGGAACTGCTTACGCAGCAGTGCAAACACTACAGCGTACACAAGAGTGTGCACTGCGATAGCCGCAGTAGAAGACTGGCCTGACATGAACACACCCTTAGAGCCCGGGGGCAGGGTCAGCAGCACACCCGGAGTCAGTGCAATGAACAGCACCAGCGGCACCAGGATATCTGCACGAGTCAGGCTCTTCTTTAACAGGAACTTCATGATAACGTAATAGGTCAGTGCAAAGATGACAGCGTTCACCAGAAGAACACTGCCAAATGTATTCTGACCATTCTTCTGCATGAAGAACACAATGCCTGAGCTCAGAGCCGCAAACAGGAGTGCCGGGGTATAAACCTTGGGAGAGGTGATATCGATCTTGTCCATTTTTACTTGTATGTTTAGATAAAAAATTCTTCCCAATCAAGGTCCTTGATCCAAGGATGGTCCTTGATCGCCTGAATCTCCGGTGGTGGCGGTGACGACGACGGCGGTGACTCTTCGCCGAGGTATACAAATTCACAAAATTGGTTAAAAGTTTTAACGAGAGGCAAGTACCAAATTTCATGGTACTCTACGATAGACATCCACAGATTGAGAAGCTCCTGACTGTGTAGGTCCTGCCAATCTTCTGGAGAGAGGAGGTCGGTGTTGCCACCGCTGCCGTCATCATCCTGTGAGTCATCGTACGCATAGAGTTCGTGCTCAATTTCGTCGTAGTATTCCATGGACAACTACCCCGCAGTTGGACAAGTATATAATACTTGGACAAGTATATAATACTTGGACAGGTGAGTACACCTGGACTAGCCCTTGAGAATAGACAACGTAGAACGTTGCTTGACAGGTGCACTGTCTAATATAGCTTTCATGGCACCCTCAACTTTAACTGCGTCGCCTGAGAAATAAGAAGAGAGGCCGGACTGGATAACATCCTTTGTGATGCCACCCTTTGCATTTTTTGTACGCATGCGTACTTTGTTATCCTGAATCTTTACATCATCGACGTCATTCTGGACCATATTCTGTTTGATGATTTCAGCAAGCATCTTCTCGCGCTTTGCGAGAAGGGAAAGATCCTTTCTCGCCTGTGCAAGGTGCTTCTTTAACTCGATCCATTCAGTTACTGTGCTTTTCAAGTCGGACATTTTCTAATTATTATTTACGCGTATTCTTTATCTTGTATTTCGAAGAGAGGTCTCATCTCCTCTGGAGTGATTGTGGACAGGTTCCAGATACTTACGGGGTCGCGGGGGTTCGCGGGCTCTGAGCGAATCTGGAGGTTGGCGTTCCGGAGGGTACCGCCGACAGTCTCCGGGTAGCCGATTTGGCCACGCGGGTCCAGGTAGTTCTGTCCGCTGAGAATTTGTTCGGTGGAGAATTGGCCGAAATCATCAGTGACTGGGACCTCTTTGGGAAGGAGTGCAGCGGAAGAAAGGGACACGTCCGCGGCACCGTTACCACCTGTGCCGGAGTCGTACCCGTTACCGGTGGTCTTCATTTGCTTGGGTGCAGTCTTTGCAGTATCTACTGCAGTTGCAGGGACATCGTCATCGAGGGGTGCACCTTCGAGAATGAAAGGACTGGCCTGACAGTTACGGAAGAATAGGAGGTACACGATAACGGCAAGAAGTACGACAATTGCTAAAGAGTTTCCATTAAACGCCATTTATATTTCCTCGCGAAATTTTTTACACGTAGTACTCTTCAGCGGAATCGCCGTCACCGCCGTCATCTGAGAACATGTATTGGCTAGGAAAATTGGACTCTTTTTTGAGTCTCACCTGAATGACACGCCACACTGGACCGAACGACTTTTTGAGGAACCAGAGTCCTGTGAGTTCGACTACGATATCACACCGTGTGCCTGGAATAAGGAGATCAGTCGAGACTTCCTTGCGATCACAGTCAAACACCTTAGTGGCTACATGTGAATTACGACGGGCAAAAGGCGCCTCAAGAATACCAGTGGTTACTGAAGAATCAAACGCCTTTTTGAGGGCGTCGACGTCAAACTTCTTGCCGAACCAATCCTCTGAGTTTTTTTCAGCTTGGGCTATGATATCATCATCATACTCCTGTAGACTTACAGGTACCTTGAAACAGTTTGCTTCCTGTACCTCTGCATTGTTAATTTGCTTCAGGACACGCTCACCCCCTTCTTTAGTGATACGCAGAAAGTAACGACCATCCTGAAGCTTGGAGGGTTTTCCGTATTCCATCATTTTCTTTATGTAATATTATTACAAGATGGCAGACGCACCTCAGCTCTTCCCGCCGGAGGTTATGTCAGTACTTGATACGAGTTTTATGGGATTCAAAATATGGCACTTGTTACTTGTCGCTCTCATGATTCCATCTCCTGTCATGTTTGTTATTCTATTTTTCATGATTCCGGGGTTTAAAGAAAAGGCTGCTGAAGTAATCAGTAATGGCATCCCTGGACTCTATTCAGTCGTCTCTGGCAAGCCTCGAGAAGGCGATCAAGGCCCTCCAGCGTGAGACCCATAAGATTCGTCAGAGGCTCGATGACCCCACTGGTGAGAAGGCGAAGGCTCGTTCGGAGAATAACTCGTTCAAGCGGCCGCAGCAGGTTTCTGATCAGCTGAGGGTATTCCTGAAACTCGCAGACGGTGAGACTGTTTCGCGGTCTGAGGTTACCAAGCGTATCTTCGCGTACGCGAAGGAGAACAAGCTGAACAATGGAAAGGTTATCAATCTGGATGCTGCCCTGAAGGAGCTCCTGAATCCGTTGGATGGTCAGGATGTGACTGTAACGAATCTGCAAAAGTACATCAACCACCATTACACAAAGGCAACTCCTCCTGTTCCGCCGCCAACACCAACGCCATCAAAGAGTGCCAAGCCCAAGGTCACTTCTTCTTCAAAGGCTTAAAAAAGATGATGTATAATTCTATAAATGAACGTAATCACAAAAACAGAAATAGAGGGGATCGTAGGTACAAAAGTTTCAAATGTAAATGTGTACATACAAGCATTTACGCATAAATCGGCAATCAAACAATACACTGAATTAACGACATCGTATGAGAATTTAGAATTTATGGGTGATTCTGTGCTCGGTTTTATAGTGACGAGGTACCTTTTTGATAAATATTCAGGCGAACACGAGGAAGGGTTTCTCACAAAGGCTCGAACCAAGATTGTGAGAGGGACGACGCTTTCGTCCATCTCACAACGATTGGGATTGTATAATTGGGTGATTATGGATGATAAGGGTATAAAGAAGGGTTGGAACAAGAATCCGAAAATTCTTGAAGATGTACTGGAGGCACTTATAGGTGCGATTTACATAGACCTTGGAATCATTCATACCAAACAGTTTGTCTTTAAACTTCTTGACGAATATCCAATTGATATGAATGATGACAACTACAAAGATCAACTCATGCGAATTTGCCAAAGTAGACGTTTTGATTTACCAGTGTACAATGTCGATTCACAATTGAATAGTGTATTTTACATTTCAGTGTATGTGAACTCGTTTGTGTACGGAAGGGGGTATGGAACAACGAAGAAACAGGCTGAACAAGCTGCTGCATTCGAAGCTATTAAGAATTTGGGAGGCTGATCAAGCAATGCACCCTCGCGTAGCGGAACTTTTAGCACAGACGTACGATGATCAAAGAAGTCCGGAATGGTTTGCTCTGCGAGGTCAGATGCTCACTGCGAGTGATGTAGCCGCGGCGATCGGATCAAATTTCTTCAAACACCCCGAAACACTCATTATTGAAAAATGCGGAATGGGGCGTAAATTCACCGGAAATGCGGATACGGCTCGAGGTACGAGACTCGAACCTTACGTGCGTGACATGTATGACGCGCATACACATAGTAAAACACACGAAATAGGTCTTTTGGTACACCCGGTTCATAAATGGCTCGGAGGGAGTCCGGATGGTGTTACCGAGGATGGAATTCTCATAGAAATCAAGTGTCCGAAGAAAATTTCGAGCAAGGTTCCCGAGTATTACATGCCACAGATTCAGCTTTTGCTCGAGATTATGAATCTTGAAGAGTGTGACTTTATTCAGTACCTCGAAGAGAAGGACACAATGAAAATTATTAGAGTCCAAAGGGATCGTGTTTGGTTTAGTGAAAAACTACCCATCATGGATGCATTTTGGAAGAGAGTACTGTACAAGAGAGAACACGGAATCTGTGAACTTCTTACATGGTCTCCACAACAACCCCTTTCGTCAACAGACGACGACGCGGAGAAGGAGACTTTTTCTCGAGACGTTCACGAATCACACGACGATTCGTGAATTCCTTCAAAAGCTTCTTGTATGCAAGTTTACTGACTGCACCCTTCGTAGTAGAAGGTAATAACATGTATTTTCCTAGGAAATTCTTGAGTTCATAATTTGTGAAACCGTTTCCTATGATGTTACGAGCTATATTTAAAGGATTTCTCCGCGGACTGGGCGCTGGACTAATACGTGTATTAGGACTAATACGTGTATTAGGACTAATACGTGTATTAGGACTGGGGCGCTTGTTCGACCCGGGACTAGTACGTGTACTAGGACTTGAGTTTGAGCTAGAGGGACTGAAATTATTGAACAGGTTGCCCGCGATATTCTTTGTGCGTTTACGATTTATGAGCAAGTCTATGAGTTGCTTTTTAGATTTGTTTGATGTGTTTGCCGTACTGTTTAATTGACGGATCATATTTGCGAGTTCGCTCACCTTGAATGAATTCATAGCCTTTGTTCGCGTGTTTCGTTTTACGCGGCGATTATTCACAAGTATATAGTGCTTTACACCGTTCGCGGATACGAAATTCGGTGCTGCGAGCGTCGGAGCCGGAGCCGTAGCAGCAGACATCTTTCGTTGAATGGCCGTGCACAATTGTGTCTTTGTTTGTCTTATAATGGGAACTCCTAATCTAGTTGCAATTGCTTGAAGTTTTGGAAGTGTGTATCGCATACATTCAAGTCCGTCTATTCGGAACCTTCCTTTATTATTCACATTTGTTTTTAGGGCCACCACCACTGAAGCCGGAACCGGAGAAGAAGAAATCCCGAATATGGTTTTGACCTTTGCAGGTATGTTTATACCCGCTTGTTTGTATGCCTGAATCACGGTTTTGCGACCCTGTGCTATGAGTTTGGGAATTTTGTACAGTTTTGGAAG
>JACCDW010018655.1_pt1 | contig 10847 bp, 12 predicted proteins | sample 7449781 | NCBI WGS metagenome assembly JACCDW01 (sample SAMN15323449, study PRJNA562643) | freshwater metagenome | isolation source: river surface water | place: USA:Blue River Watershed | collected 2017-08-18
ATAATAATTAATTTAACAAATGTTTAGACAAATAAATACTATTAAATATTGTAGTTCTCAATTAAAAAATAAAAATTATATACAAATAATTAGATGTTTATCTAGTTATAATTATAAAAAAAATGATACTCAAGATAAATATGAAAAATTATCAAAACTATCAAAATTATCAAATATTGATTCTCCTAATGCTATAATAAAATATGTTGAATCTTCAGATATTACTAATAAACAACTTATAGATTCAAATTATGGTTTAAGACAATTTATTAAAAAAACTTATATTTGGACAGGAGGTGGTATTTGTGGTTCAGTGGGAATATCAATGTTAGGTGCTACATTTTTCCCAGAATTTGCTTCTTCACTCCAACCACTCGCTGATGGTTTTATATTAGCAATAGTAAGTACTGTTGGTGTTGCTTTTTCTGATTACACAGTCCATAAAGATATTATTGCAAATAAATTTGGTACAGGGTTTTACAGAAAACAATCTCAGGTTGAAATATTATATACAAAAAATTCAGGTAAAAGACTAGTTTCATATGCAGGATTTATAGCAGGAAATGGTCTAATGATGATGCCTATGTTTATTCTTTATCCTCATGCAATTTTACCCGCATTTTTTGCATCAGGAAGTGTATTTGGTGGAGCAGTAATGTACGCGCTATCAAAAAAACAAGGTGAATTAGAAGTATGGGCTTCAGGATTGTACAGTGGTTTAACTGGAATGGTTGTGGTTAGTTTACTTGGACTAAGTTCTATGTACTTTCAAGGACCAAATATGTTTTCAGATACAACACATTTAATTAGTCTTTATGGCGGTATTCCATTATTTAGTGGATTTGTTGCATACGATACTCATAAATCAATTGATAAATATATGAAAGGAGTTCCTGACCATTTAATTTGTTCAACAGAATTATATTTAGATTTTGCTAATCTGTTTGTAAGATTTACAGAACTTATTAGTAAATTTAATGAATCCAAATAATAATTAAATCTTTATAATTTACAAAAAGTTTTATATATAATCACATGCTTCCGCAATCCACTTTGGGTTTTCCTCATCTTTGGGTCCAATTTCAGTCCTACTTGGATCGTATTTTGGATTAGGTACTAATCTAAATGGTTTTGCACAACCATAAATTATTCCTGTTTCAAATAATTTATCACAAAATGTTTTTTCCAAATGAGGTGGAATTTGTATACCTGTTAAACGATTAGTTCCATGTCTAAATATCGCACAATTTATTTGCTCTATAATTATCCAAGTTTCACAATGTGGACATAATACTGTAAAATTTTTATCTGACATATTATTGCTTTTATAAATTATTTATTATTTTATTAAATTCAATTTTTATCTTTATGGAAATTGTTCTTCTCTTCTAATAACTCGAATAGATGCGGGTAAAGTAGATAGATCAGATGCGTTGTATTCTGGATAAACAACTAATTCTTCTAATCCAGCTGGTAAATTTTCCATATTGAGTGGTCTGTTAAACATATTATTTTCAAAACTTAAATATTTTAAGTTTGGTGGTAAAACTCCTGGATTTAAGTCTTGTCTAAAGAATTCACCAAAAGTTAAATGTGTAATATTAGGTGGTAAAACACCTGGTACTAACAATTTATTAAATCCACCCAAATCTAAATGTGTCAAACTTTGTGGTAAAAGACCAGGATTAATTTGCTGATTTAAAATATAACCTAAATTTAAATATGTTAGATTAGGTGGAAAAAATCCTGGTTCTAATGGTTTAATAAATTTCCTTCCAAATTCTATACCCATTGTTAAATGTGTTAGACTTTCTGGTAAAATACCTGGTTCAAAGAATTGATTAATATTTCCTAAATTTAAATGTGTAAGATTAGGTGGTAAAACACCAGGTTTTAAGTGTTTTTTATACATTGAGCCAAAAAATAAATGTGTTAAAGTAGGTGGTAAATCTCCTGGATTTAAAATTTCATCAAATTTTTCACTAAAATTTATACGTGTTATAATAATATTTCTATCTTTAAAAAAATTTATATCATCTTTGCTATTAAATTTTATATTATTTCTTAATATTATTTCATTAACATCCAAATAATCATTAATATCCATTTCAAAGTAATTACTACGAAGTATTTTTTCACATATTCTTTTTAAATCATCTATACTTCTAATGTTTTCTTCTAAATGACTTGTTTGAATTATTTGATTAACTTCAGGTGCAATAGTTAACAATGCTAATCTATTTTTTTCTACTTCTTTTTGTCTACTTTGTACAACTTGTCCACTAACACCACCATTTTGTTCTATAGTTTTTTTAAGTTCTAAATATTTGTTTTTGTACTTGAGATACTTGGTTTTCCAATCCATTTTATATAATTATTTATTATATATAATTTTCATAATACTAATTAAATTTTATATTAGACAACATGTTTGAAACAAACTATATTTTTTTACAGACCATACCGTCTTAAAACATATAATTTATTTTTTTTACCAGACCATCTCGTCTTAAAATTTAAAATATTATATAAAAAAAATGCAAAAAATGTTTTAAAAAAGAAAAATGAAAAAATTTTCATTTTTGTTAGAAATTTTTTCCATCCTACACACACACAAAATAAAATTAAAAAAACGGAGGAACTAAGTAAAGTAACAAGACAACAATATAAAACGATTAATAAAATCAAAAAGTGAAATAGAATAACAAGAGCAAAATGCCAAAAAACGGAGGAGATATAAAAGTAATTGAGATAAAAATATTTGTATTGTGAATTGGTAAAAAAGATTATAAATCTACAAATTGTAAAAAAACGAAATTAAACGATTTTTAACGATTTTTTAACGATTTATTTTTTATTTAAACATATATTATATATAAATATAGTATAATGGTAATTTACACATGTCCTAATTGTTTAAAAGATTTTAAACAAAAATGTCATTTTATTGAACATACACAAAAAAGAAAATATCCATGTCGACCAAAAGATATAACTCCTCCAAGCTCCTCCGAAAATAACGAAAATTCCTCCGGATTTGCTCCTGTAAATAATAACAATTGCGAAAATAAATCTGATTTAGAAGAAGAAAAAATTTTTAAGTGTATAAGATGTAATATGAATTTTAAAAAAAAATATAATTTAGACAGACATCTAAATGGTAGATGTAAAATAGTAGAGGAAAAACTTAAACCAAATAATCCTGTAAATATTGATGAATTAGACCTTGATGAAAAAACAAAAACTATTTTAACTATTTTACTTAATCAAAACAAAAAATTAATTGATGAAATGAATAAAATAAAAGAAGAAAATAAAGAAATAAAAGAAGAAAATAAAGAAATAAAAGAAGAAAATAAAGAAATGAAGGAAAAAATAGGTAAAATTAATGTAAAAAAAATAAAGAATATAAATAATAATTCAACAAATAATTCTCATAATACAAATAACAACACAATAAACAACACAATTATAGTAGCACATGGAAAAGAGGATTTAGGAAAAATAGAATTGGAAACAATAATGAAATGTTTATCAACTATTCAATACAAAGATATTATACCAAACATGACAAAACACATATATATTAATGACAAAAACCAGAGAACAAAAATTTTTGTGTTGTAGATATGGCTAGAAATAAATGCAAATACAATGACGGCAATAAATGGCAGATTGGAAAAACTACAGAAAAAGTTAACAAGATTTTTGATAATGTACATACGCTTTTGACAGATCCATTTGAAAAAGAAAATATAAATAAAACAATTGAATTTATTAGAGCAAATCCTAAAAAATTTAATGAAAAATGGATTAAATTGTCTAATACCTATTTACAAAGTCTTTATGACGAAGATGATAAAGAAAATATAGAAAACAAGTTAAAAATACTTGAGGAAATTAAGTTAATATTTTTTAACAATAAAGAAGAGATATTAAAACTTAATTGTTAATATTATATACTATAAAGATAGATATAGATATAGATATAGTTATAGTTAAATTAAAAATTATTTCTAAATCATTGTATATGGAAAAATATTTTAATAAAAAAAAATATAATAGTGGTGAAATAATTTCAGATTTAATAACTGACGTAATAAATAAAAATAAATATACAAGTATACTTTTTATAAGAACACCTCCTACAGGTGGTTGGTTAGATAATTTTCTAAAAAATAATAAAAATATTATAAGAATTTTATACAAAACACAACACCATAACAAAAAAACAAAAATATTAGCGCATCCGCTAACTAAAATAATAAATTCAGAAGAATTAGAACATAAATTAAAGACATTTAATAAAACATTTGATTTAATTTGTGTTGACCCATTTCATGAATATGAATATAGTAAAAGAGATTTTTTTTTGTTATCAAGTTATTTAACTGACAATGGAATGATAATATCACACGATTGTTTTCCTAAAAATGAAGCTTATGCAAATCCAAAGTTCAATCCTGGTGCATGGAGTGGTGAAACATATATTGCATTAGTAGAATTTGCTTACAATAATCCTGAATATTTTTATGGAATTATAGAATTAGACACAGGTATAGGAATTATAAGTAAAAAAGAATTTAATGGTTTGACTAATAAACTTAATAAAGATAAACAAAAAGAACTTTTACTTTTACATAAAAATTCTGACAAACCTTATGAATATTTTTGTAATAATGGTAAAGAAATTATAAATACTATAAATATTTTACCTAAAAGATTATAAATTATTAATATTAATAATTTAATGGATTTATATGAAGATAATGATGTTATTAATGGAGATTTTAATTTAATAAATGAGCTTAATAATGACTATAATGAATCATCAGATAATTTACATAGAGAAAAAAGAATACCAGAAGCTTGTGAACTACTATTTTCAATTGCATATGGAGCATTAAATCATCAAATAAATAAAGAAAACCGCGTAGACTATAAAGAAAAAAAAGGTCCATGGGTGTTTAAAAAGGATAGAAGAGAATATTTACTTAGAGTAGAAGAAGACCATTTAAAAGAAGAAATAGAAGACAGTGAAGTCAATATGTTAAGAGAATTAGAATATCAAAAATATGTTTCAGAAGTAGAATATCCAGATACGTCTTCTGTAGACCCCACAGATTATATAAAATGTCTTGAACTTAATGGTAATAGTTATACATCAGTTTTATCAGCAAATACTTTTAATATATCCAATATGTTTATGGAGTTTGAGTCTACAGAAATTATAGATGTTAATGAGTTTATTGATATACTACAACGATTTAATTTAAAATATGTGCAATTTGCTGATAGAACTTTAATGAATTCAAAAGCGAATTTTAATCAGTATGAATCTGAAAATACTACAACACATAATTTTATTCCTGATATTATAAGTGGGTTACTCGAAGGATATGATTTAAACCCTGATTTGAACAAATATGTTATAAAATTTTCTAATACAAAGTTTCTTCAATTTCGAGATAATTTACAGTTTTGTTGGGATTTAAATGATACAATATTTGAAAAATTCAGAGTAAGACTATTTATATATGGTAAATACATTAATAAAGAACTATACAAAAAACTATATCCAAAAGATTATACAAATATATGTTTAAAATCAGGCCTTACAAACATTTATAACTACAAGTCTGAAAATTCTTGGAAAATGGATACTAAACTTATGAATAACTATGACCAAATATTTGGATTTATATTTGACCCTAAAATTGATGGTGAACACATGCTAAACGAACCTAAATCTATTCTAGAAATAAGTATGGTACCGAATGGCTTTTCTAAAATTAAATTTAGTTACGAAGATTGGGTGATTATAAATTTTGGTTCAATTAAAATATATTTAGTGATGTTGGACCCAATGTTAAAAGATATAAAGACATTTAAATCTTATTTAAAAGGAAATATCGATTATGATCATGTTTCTGGTATTAATTTATCGCGAATTGACAATATTAGACTATATATTAAAATAAACACTAACGAACCAACACATTTAAAATTTTTTAATATAGGTATTGGATATGCAAATTAAAAAACAGTTAAGTCGCTGTCCACTGTGGTAATCTTGTAATTTTTGTGTATATCAATCATCTTCTATATAAAAAAATTGCAAAAAACTTTCTCTAGGTGTCCTTTATTCTATTCAGATTACGAGCAACCGGTAACCAACTATACACAACTGGAAGCAATCATGAGCGAGAGAAGCTTTACCAGCCACGCAGCTGCTACAGCGGCTCAGGAAGCGGCTAGGGCATTGAGTGAAGTTGTGGCTGGGGTAGCAGGGATGCATGTTGAAGTCAAGCCAGCTGCTATAATGAAAAACTGGGAGCGACTACGAGTTGCCGCACTTCAGACAGCAGCTCTAAAAGGTCCAATCCGAACAGAAGCTGTGCATGAGGGATGGGAGTCTCAGAGACCGGCGGTTCAGGCAGCGGTTGAGGCAGCTCAGGCAGCGGTTCATGGAATGTGGGGTGCTCCTACTGGTGCAGCAGCTATAGCGGCAAATGCGGAGTTTCAGAGGTGGGCTCAGCAACCAGGATTTGATTGGGCTGCTGAGATGCGCGTAATGGAGCTTCGTGCTTATGAGAGATGGGTTGCTGAGAGATGGGTTTCTGAGGCTGCACTGAATGAGTACAGGGCTAGACAGGTGGCTGCAAAGGCTCCTGTGGTTGGGAAGGAGTAGTACGCGAACACATTGCCTTGTCTTGTTTTGTGTGTTTTTGCCTTGTGTTTTTTTGTATTGTGTGTTTTTGTAATTATAATAATAAAAATAAACTTTTCTTAATGAAAAAAAAATTGCAAAAACTAATTGTCTAAACAGCCTATCTAAATATAAAAAATACGAACCCTTAAAGCAACAACAAAGCAACGAAGCAACCAAGCGACTAAGCAACGAAGCAACGAAGCAAAGCTAAACAGGGTAAAATGGAGCAGTTTACGAGTCATTCCGTACTGACCGAGAAGCAGAAAAAGGAGCTTGCGAGTATTGGAGTCACTCAAGAGGAGGTTGATGACATGTTCCCGTGGGTGGTGACGCGTGAATTCGAGGTATTGAAGCGCATCATACGCAAGTATAGGGAGTATTGGGAGGACAGAGGCAAGTGGGCAGAACTGGTGAAGGAGGAGTACGAGGATGAGGAGTACTTTACGTACCAGGAGCTCATTGATTACTACATCAGGCACCTGTACGGGATGGACATTGTGAACCACGAGAACCACGAACAAGCCATGGAAGCAGGCAAGTACTTCATGGAGTACAGAGATGCCAGGGCTAAGGTCATCATCCAGGAAAAGAAGAAGAGACTACTGGCTGAGTGGGGCGTGAGTGTCGTGAGTGATTCGGGTACTGGCTCGGCTGGTGGTGCTGGTGCTGGAGGTGCTGGTGCTGGAGGTGCTGGTGCTGGTGGTGCGAGAGACGTGTAGAAGAGGAGTCCTGGAAGGAGTAGTAGAAGAAGTAGTAGTAGTACGTGAACACATTGTCTTGTCTTGTCTTGTTTTGTCTTGCCTTGTCTTGCCTTGTCTTGCCTTGTCTTGTTTTGTCTTGTTTTGTCTTGTTTTGTCTTGTATTGTGTGTTTTTGTATTGTGTGTTTTTGTAACTGTAATAATAAAAATAAACTTTTCTTAATAAAAAAAAATTGCAAAAACAAATGTCTAACCAGCCCTATTTAATACTATAAATTACGGACCCTAATAAGCAACAACGAAGCAACGAAGCAACTAAGCAACGAAGCAACGAAGCAACGAAGCAACTAAGCAACGAAGCAACTAAGCAACGCTAAATAGGGTACAATGAAACACAAGCGCACGGATAAGGTGTGGCTTGTGCTCGAGATAGTGTACAATGAAAGAGGAGGGTGCGGCCCCAAAGTGCACTGGCAGACCCATGAAGACCCCCGCGAGGAGTCTAAGGACCTTCAAAAGCTGTGTTTGACAGTCAGAGAACTCATCAAGTACTACGATACGTACTACAGGGAGCTCTACAGGAATTACACTGTTGACAACCCGTTCGGCGACGGACCAGCTATCCCGTTCGAATTCGTCAACACAGCCCTGTCGGCTGGGAAGTACTTCGTCGACTACTTCAACGCGAGGAAGCTCGCGAGGGAGAGGAGGGAGAGTAGGGAGAAGAAGCGGGCGACTGGGTCGGGAGGTGCTGGTGGGTCAGCTGGTGCTGGTGGGTCAGCTGGTGCTGGTGGTGCGGGAAACGCGTAGAAGAGCGGGAAACGTGGGGAGACCTGAGAGACGTGAGAGAAGAGCAAAGTGTATAGTAGCGGAGGAGCGAGCAGTAGTGAAGAGGAGTGCGACACATCATTTAACCATTATGTAAGATCATCCTTTTTGTCCTGTATGTACTTTAGTCTTTGTGTGTTTTTGTATCCATAACTTTTTGTAACTGTAATAATAGAAGTAAAGACAAACTCTACTGTGTTTTATAATAATTTATAATTGTATTGTGATAAAAAAATTCCAAAATCCTATCTCTGAATTGACTATTTATATAGGAATATATACGCCAGGAACCGCACACACGCTCGTGATGATACTGCTGGGGCCGGTAATCAAACCGGTCTCAGTAGTGCGAGATTTGAACTGGCGACCAGGGCTCTTAAAGAAGGTTTTTGCGCGTTTGTAGTAGCGCTTTCTATGACTGGAGAAGGTGCTGCTCTTGTTCACGAGTTTATGGCTAGGGTTATCAAGTCCTTCCCCGGTGGGTTTGAAGCCATCGGGGGATTTGACTCCTCAGACTCTAACGGGATAACACACTTTATCGAGACAGCGTGTACAGTCGAGCACCTTGACAGAATCATCCAGGAGGCGGAGAGTGTGCAAAGAGAGTTAGGGGTGCTTGACCCCAGTCCAACTGTGGCTCTTTGTGGACTACGCGTTCTGCTGGTGATGGCTAATACCGCACGTGCACTCCTCACGATACCCCAGGCAGCACATGCACCCTCGGCTGTCCCTGTGCCTGAACAAGCCTAAGTACTCACGTCCATCATTTTTGTATAAAGTATTCATATCCTTTTTCTATTATTTATTAAATTATATGTTAAAAAATTGAAAATACTTTTTTATAAATGAATTTAATATTAAAAAATAAATACAACATACTTATAATCTAGAAAATGAGCCGTGTGTTCGCAACAAGGACTGATGGGATTGTAGAAATTCCCAAGATTATTCCTCTGACAAATGCTATGAATTCAGGTATTAAGCTTACAAAGGCTAAGCGCAAGGCTTATTATGAACAACAGACTAGGGCACGTAATGATGCAATTATTCAGAAACGTATTGATGATATCCTATATTTTTCAGATGAGAGGAGGGCAATTGGAGATTTGACTAAGGATATTCATTTTTATTCAGTAGGTATTAACACTTTTAATATTTATTATGATGATGACCCTCATGGTCCAATTAGGGAGACACCTGCAAACTTTTCCCTTAGGGATTCAGTTGTTTTTGATAATACTTGGGTAATTGCAATTGATATTGACGAAACAGACATGAGGGTTGATATTGGTGGTGTTATGTGTATTCCTAATTATGAACTGGCGGATCCTGAGACTAGGGCTGAGTTTGATAGGCAGATTGAGGCAGGTGCAAGGTCAAATCCTAAACTGATGACTTTTAATAAGCATAACCCTACAATTGTTTACTCTGTTAGGATTAATATCTGGTTCAGACCTACTTCTATAGATTACTGGCTGAGGATTATTTATAGACCTAATCGTATTTATTTGAGTGATTACGATGGTTTTAAGGTTTTTGATTTTGAGTTGAAGCTTTTGTACTTTAAGCCTATTCTTGATACAGATGACGGTGTTTATGGATTTAAGGTTGATCCGGAGAATTGGAATAATGTCTGGGTTTGGAACGCAGAAAATGCTCGCGAGGTTACTGGTTATTATGGTGTTAATGGTCAGGAATACAATGGTATTTGTCGTGATATTTATGAGGATACAGATGGTATTTTGGAAATTTGTGAGTATATTCGTACCTAATTTTTATATATAATTTAACAGAAATATAATAATATTAGATGAAAAAAATATATTAAATAATTTTATGATAATGGAAAAATATTGTGAATTTAAAAAAACATATAATAAATCAAGTACTAAATATTTATTATCAGCATCTTTATTTTTACTATCTAAATCATACAAAAAATCATATAAATATATAAACGGATTAAAAACAATATATGAATTTATAAAAAAAAATAAAGATTATACTTTAAGAATATATTACGATGATTCAATTTATAATGATTCATATTATAGTTTTACAATAGATAATTTATTAAAAAATAAGGAAAGAGTAGAATTAATTAATTTTAAATGTACTCCTTTTATGATAAATTCAAATATACATAAAGGAACATTTGGAACACTATTAAGATTTTTACCATTATTTGAAAATTCAAATTACAAAGTAATAAACATAATAGATATTGATGATAAGGATTATGATTATATAGATATGCATTTTAAAAAAATAGAAAATTCAAAATATAATGTATTTGGAACTGTTCCAAAAGATTATAGTTCGCGTTATGATTATGAATTTGATAATAAATTTAATAATGTAGTTATAGCTAATATTTATGTTAAAGATTATAGATTTGATATAAAATTGTTTACAGATTATTTAAATTATTTATCAAAATCAAATGAATTATATAAAAAAATACGAAAAATTAATAGCCAATTTATGGATGTAAAAAAGGTTAGATCTGATATATTAGAATCTTATGGAGTAGATGAATATTTTTTAAATAAAATACTAATAAATAAATTAGATAAATCCCAAATATATTTTTCAAAAGAAAATAAAT
>JACCDW010486979.1_pt1 | contig 10847 bp, 9 predicted proteins | sample 7449781 | NCBI WGS metagenome assembly JACCDW01 (sample SAMN15323449, study PRJNA562643) | freshwater metagenome | isolation source: river surface water | place: USA:Blue River Watershed | collected 2017-08-18
CCTTATTTCAATTGGAGATATTAAGACGGTGGAGGCTTATCTTTATAAGTCATCTCTTCCAGCAAAAACATTGATTAAGGCTGATCTAGAATATGTCGCCTACCATTGGAGAAATTCGAGTTTTGATTTATGGGAAGAAGTTCGAGCAGATCATTTCTTCACGCGAATGGTTCAGTACAAGGCGCTGATTAGAGGAGCGGAATTTGCGCTTAAAATGAATGATCCTTACGCATCGGTATTCTACCAAAAAGAGGCATCAGATCTTAAAAATGCTTTGATGGACCATTATGAACCCAAAGGTGCTACACTCATTCCAAGTTTAAACTTCCAGGAAGGTGTCAGTTACAAATACTCTCGCGTAGATATCGCGGTTCTATTGGGAGCGCTTCGTGGAGCAAACTCGGTATATCCCTTGGAAAGCAATGAAGTCAGAAACTCTTTTTATAAAATAGTAAAAGCTTTTGCAGATTTGTATCCAGTGAATCAGAGATTCAATACGATGGCTCCGGCTTTGGGCCGCTACCCTGAAGACATTTATGGTGGAGTTGATTTCAATGGGGGAAACCCATGGGTTCTCGCGACATTGGCCGCGGCAGAGTATTCTTATGAAATGTCCTTGAGAGTGAATCGTAAATTTGATGTGAATTACTGGTTCAATAAAGGGGATGAGTTTTTACAAAGAGTTCAGCTCCACGCGAATCCAGATGGCTCTTTGGCTGAGCAGATCCATCGAGACACTGGATTTATGGTTTCAGCGGCTGATTTGAGCTGGAACTACGCAGCTATCTTGACAACAGCCGACGCGCGAACAAGAGCCTGGCTGCATAAGCTTAACTTTAAATAATAATAACTAAGTGAGGTTTCTATGAAATTTTTTATTTTATTCCTTTCGTTACTTGCGAATGCTGCACTCGCAGCTCCCGTAAAAATCGGTCTCGTGTTGTCGACTCTTCAAGAGGAAAGATATCAAAAAGACTTAAAGTACTTCAAAGATGAGGCTGCAAAGTTGGGTTTTGAGCCGGTTGTTGTCAGTGCCGACAATAATCCTCAAACTCAGTCAGCAAAAGTTGAGAATTTACTTTCTCAAGGTGTTAAGGCGCTGATTATCCAACCAGTAAACTCTGAAGCGGCTGCAAATTTGGTAAAGCTAGCGCACGAAGATAAAGTTCCAGTTGTTGCCTATGACCGAATGATTACAAATGCTCCTGTCGACTTTTACGTAACTATGGACAGCTTTCAAGTAGGTGTCTTACAAGCAGAAGCAGCTGTTAAGGCAACTGGTGGAAAAGGAAACTATGTTATTTTGATGGGGCAAGCTGGTCATTCAGTTGCCAATGAAATTACTCGTGGAGTTGAGAGCGTTCTGGCTAAGCACCCGCAAATTAAGGTTGTGCTTAAGAAGAACCACGAGGGTTGGAGTTCACAGTTGGCGATGGCGACTGTCGAGAATGCTTTGACACAAAATAAAAACAATGTGCAGGCCATCATTGCAAATAACTCGGGAATGGCGAGAGGGGCTGTTCAGGCATTGTCAGATCAAAAGCTGGCTGGAAAAGTGTTTGTTGCTGGCGCTGATGCTGATTTAGCGGCCATAAAGGACATCGTCGCAGGAAAGCAGCAATTTGAAGTTCTTAAGGACATAGCACCTTTGGCTCAAAAGGCCGCGCAAGTTGCTTTTGAATTATCAAAGGGCCAAAAACCAATGGCAACAACGACAACAGAAAGTGGAACTTTTAAAGTTCCTACGGCTGCAACCCCAGTCTATGCTATTACAAAGGAAAATCTAGAAGAGAAAATTTTTAAGACTGGATTTCATTCGAAACAAGCGGTGATGGGAAAGTAATTGTCTTTTCATCTGCAATTGAAAGATATTTCTAAGAGCTTTGGGCCCGTAAGGGCCCTTTCTCATGTGAGCGTGGAGCTTCGCGATGGTGAAGTCTTAGCCTTAATGGGCGAGAACGGAGCTGGGAAATCAACGCTCATGAAAATTCTCAGCGGTCTTTATCCTTGTTCTGAATACCAAGGGCAAATTTTATGGAATCACCAGGAAGTTCAATTTAGATCTCCGAAGGATTCAGAAGCTCTCGGAATTTCGATCATTCACCAGGAGCTTTCTGTCTTTCCTGATTTAACAGTTGCAGAGAATTTTTTTGTAGGTCAATGGCCGACACATCGGGGATTAATAGATACAGAATCGCTTATGAAGGACTCTCAAGATTGGATCGATCGAGTCGGAACAGGTATTCAGTCTTTTCAAACTATGGGTCAGCTAAATACTGGTCAGCAACAAGTCGTCGAAATTGCGAAAAGTTTAGCAAAGCGAGCGAAAGTAGTTATTTTTGATGAACCGACTTCTTCTCTTTCTCAGCAGGAAACTGCAAATTTGTTTCGCATCATTCAAGAGCTAAAAAGTCGTGGCTGCGGAATTGTTTATATTTCTCACCGCATGGAAGAGATTTTTAAAATATCTGATAGAATTACAGTTTTGAGAGATGGACAGTCGGTGCTCACGGTTAAAACTCAGGAAACAACAGAAAAGCAGATTATCGAATCAATGGTGGGGCGAAGCATGAATCAATTGTTTCCTCCAGCATTGCAATCTCCTCTGTCAGATATTGTTCTAAGAGTTGAAGATTTTAAAGCGCGAAATACCTTGAAGAAAACTCAATTTGGACCACTCAATTTTGAGCTCCACAGAGGAGAAATTCTTGGCTTTGGCGGACTTTTGGGGGCTGGACGATCGGAAGTTTTATCGGCTTTGCTAGGTGCTGATGAGTTTGAAACATCTGGAAAACTAAAAGTTTTTAATTCAATTAAGAGTTTTTGTAATTTACGTGAGGCTTTTGCAAATAAACTAGGGCTCCTCACTGAAGATCGAAAGATGATGAGCTTGCTGCCGACTCAGAGCCTCCAGGAGAACTCATCTCTGACCCGTTTAGTTCTGAAGGGTTTGGGAACATACATACCCTCGATGGCTGAGACTTATTTCAATGATCTCGAACTTAAAAAACTTAAAACAAAATTTCATCATGTTGATCAGTTGATAACTGATTTAAGTGGCGGTAACCAACAGAAGGTGATCTTTTCAAGAATTATGCAGAATAGTCCGGATATTTTAATACTGGATGAGCCGACTCGCGGAGTGGATGTCGGGGCCAAGTTTGAGATTTATCAGTTGATTCGAGAATGGACGGCAAAAGGTTTATCGATAATATTAGTCAGTTCTGATTTGCCCGAGCTTATGGCTCTGAGTGACCGAGTTCTCGTCATGAGTAACGGGCAACAAATGACAATTTTAGAAAAAGAAAATATTCAGCAGGAAGAAATTATGAAATTTGCATTAAAGGGATTTGCAAAAAAAGAAACCTTTTCCGAAGGGATGAGGAATTCATGAAGCAGTTCTGGCGTAATAATGGAGTTTGGATCGGATTGGTTCTTCTGGGGCTTATCTTAACGGTGTGGACTCAAGGTGATTTTTTAGCTCCTCGCAACCTGAGCAATCTTGTTCGGCAGGCAGCGCTCAATGGAATTTTGGCATCTGGAATGACTGTTATTATTTTAACAGGTGGGATTGATCTTTCGATTGGAAGTCTTGTGGCTCTTACGGGAGTCTTGGTCGGCATAACTCAGGTTCAGTATCAGTGGGGTGCTTTAGAATCATTTGCAATGGCCCTCGTTGCAGGAGCCTTCCTTGGTTTTGTCAATGGCGGTTTAATTGCTCGACTTAAAATTGCGCCGTTTGTGATAACCTTGGGGATGATGGTTATTGCCAGGGGATTGTCGATGATCTTTTCGGGTGGTCAAAGTATTTCGCCAATGGGTGAGATGCTTAATGAAGTCGCTGGCGGCTATTTATCACCGACTTTTTCGGGGATCGTAGTTGCTATCATCATCGGTATTTTGGCGAAATCATTTTATTCTGATCGAAAAAATTATTCTCAATTTATATTTCCAGTCTTTTTTGTGGGCCTCTTTTCATTTGGATTCTTTCAATATAAGGGAGTTCCTAATTTAGCACTTTTTCTCATTGTCGTGGTTGGGTTGACTTGGTTTCTGCTTCAGAAAACTGTGTTTGGTCGCTCAATTTATGCTATCGGATCTAATGAAAAAGCGGCCTATTGGGCTGGTGTTGCCATAGATCGAGTCAAAATTCTTGGCTACACACTCATGGGTGTTTTGTCGGGTCTTGCAGGATTTTTGCTCTCGGGGCGATTGAATGGCTCCGATCCCAATGCCGGACAGCTCTTTGAACTTGATGCCATTGCCGCCGTTGTCATTGGTGGAGTCAGCCTCAAAGGTGGTAGAGGCTCAGTGCTGGGAAGCCTCGTCGGGGCGCTCATGATTGCGACTTTGAATAATGGAATGGATTTGTTGGGAATTTCCAGTTTTTATCAGATGGTTCTGAAGGGTGTTATTATTGTTCTTGCTGTTTCTTTGGATAAGAATCAAAGGGGATAATTAAAATACCAAAGCAGCGGCGCCAATCAGTCCGGCTTTACCTTCGAGCTGAGTGGGTAGTAGTTGAAGCTTATTTTTTAGACTCTGAAAACCTTGCTCATTGATTAAAGCATTCAGTCGTTCGAGCACTATTGTGCCTCCGCTCGTGAACAAGCCACCAGAGAAAACAATGGCTTCGGGGTCAAAGATATTCACTAAAGAGCCAATTCCAATTGAAATATTTTTTACATATTCATCTAAAAGATCAGAAAGATTTTGGTGTTGCTGAGCCAGCTCTAAGATTTCTTTGGAACTTAGGTTCAGCCCTAACTTTCTTTCGGCCATTCTTTCCAGAGCAATTGAAGAACAATATCTTTCGAAACATCCTTTATTACCACAAGAACAGTTTTCGCCAAACGGGTATAAAGTCATGTGCCCAATTTCACCTGCAAGGCCTGACTTACCTCTGATAATTTGGTTTTCAGAAAAAATAACTCCGCCAATCCCTGTCCCGAATGTGAGCAAAATGAAGTCTTTGAGATTTTTAGCTTGACCAAATTTTTTCTCAGCAAGACCTGCACATTTGGCATCATTTTCAATTTGGACCGGAAGTCCTAATTGCTTTTCTAAATAATCGCGAAACTGAAAATTCTTAAATAATGGTATATTGGGGGTTTCGTAAATTAAACCTTGAGGAGAATTTACAGGACCAGGCCATCCAACTCCGATGCCAGCAATTGGCAAAGGTGAGATTTTTTTTATGTTTTCAATAAGGCTAATGAGCTCATCGAAGAATAATGCCAATGAATCAGTCGGCGTAGGGCGTTTTTCAAAGTGAAGCACTGTCCCGGTCTTGTCTACAAGTCCTGCTCTCAGGTTAGTACCACCAACATCGACGCCGATAAAATGACTTTGTAGGGAAGAGCTCATAGCGCAGTTTTACTTGTGAAGAGGGATCACATTCAATCGAAAATTCGATGCAGAAGAAAGATTTTTTAGCAGGGACAAATATATTTTCTCGCCGAGACCATTGCAAAGGCCATCGGCTCACTATTGCTGAGTTCTCAGGATAAATTTTGCGATTTCCGAGTGACTCGGAAAGTAAGATTTCACAATCTCTTGAGCTTCACTTATCGACAATTGTTGGGACTCATTCCAGAGCTCTTCGAAAATAGTTCTAGTGGCTCCAACAGCTAGACTGGGGAAGGCTCCATCGTCAACTTCGCCAAATCCCACTATTAAAAATTTTCCAAACAATTCTCTGAGGGCTTGATCATAGATTTTTTGATTATCTTTACCTTGGAGTTCTGAATAACGTTTGAGTTGTTTTGTAGAAAGTGGGGAATCGTTTTCAAGAAGTTCTAAAATCATCTGTGCTGGTGCAGAGAGTGGGGATTTTTTTTGACTTTGAATTTTCAATAGTGCGCTAAAGACCCTTCGACTGAAAAAAGTGGCGCGGCCTTTAAACCATTTTAAGTAAACAACCGATTTGTCCGTCGATAGCTCCTTCATTGTTGCCCAAAGGCGAACAACTCGGTCATCAGCCTGTTCATCCCAGCTCCAATTCATTTTTGATCTCGGGTAAAGGCAGCCCCAAAGTGAGAGAGGTTCCGCTTTGCCCTTTATTGGAAAAACAAGGAGGATCCCATGCTGATTGATGGCTTGAATGGATTTTTGTATTTCTTTAGCTTGAGTTGCCATTTTTCAATTGATCATCATTTCGCTTTTCAAAGAATTATTTCCTTCGGATCCAGTCTTTAAATTCAGAATTGAGATCTTTAATACGACAGATATTATTGAGGTGATTTTCCAATTTCCTTTGCACGCTCATCCGAAGAAGATTGATAAAATCGCAACGGCTCGCGATCATTTCGGTGACAGCCTGCGAGGCTAGATATTTCATTTGAATTTCTTCGAGTTTGCCACGCATGGGATGGCTCAAACTTTTGACATCGATCGAATGGATGGAAGCTTTTAATTTCCGATAGTCAACTTTTTTAGATTTGGCGATGAAATTGGCCATTCCTTCTTCGAGCCATGGCGGAATGGCATCTTTATATTTTTGTTCGGAAGTCACATGAACAAGCTCATGCCCAAAGATTTGATCAAAATTAGTTTCATTGACCTGGGGACCAAGGAGAATTTTATTCTCCTTTCTTTTGGTCACAGCCGCAGCATAGGGGCCCAGGCTATGAGCATTTTGAAACTCACTGGAACTAGAATACCAAATTACTTCCACTCGACGAATGCTCCACTCCATGTAGCGGGAGACATTTTCAGCGATGCGATTGACCCGAGTCGAGTTGAGCCATTGGGGAGCATTTTGAAAGTGAGCGACATTGGTGAGCAGTTCTGAGGCGTGAGTCGTAAGACCCAAGGTTAGTGATAGGGTTATAATTAGAGAAAAAAGTTTCATTGTTAAAATATAACAATTGAGAAGAAATTGAGTCAGTAGAATAAATTTGAATCTTTTGATTACCGAGGAAAATAAACTTTGAGGCCTTACTGGCTGGCGATATAAAAAGATCCTTCGACCTCTTTGAGTTTTAAGCAAAATCTGACTTTAGATAGCCCTTTTTGATTTTTGTGGCGTTACCGACCAATGATAGACTATGAACTCCAGGTGCTCCACCGCCTGACCACCTCACATTGCTTTCAATCACTCCACACTCGCTCAGCTGCCCCCAGCTGCCGGAATGCTCGCTTCGAGCCGTACATGCGCCACAAATAATAAAACCACCTTTCGGTGGCTTGATTTTATTTGGTGATCGCGGCACGACTTGAACGTGCGACCTACTGCTTAGAAGGCAGTTGCTCTATCCAGCTGAGCTACGCGACCACATATTGAAAGAGCGTCGTTGGTTATCGCTTTAGACCTCGAAGAGGTCAATGAAAACCTGAATTTATGCAAAAAAAATCAGCAGTTTTATGTATTTAGTAAATATTTTCCATCAAATAGGGGTGGAACTCAAGAGATCGAGTCCTCAGTGAATCATTGGATTTTGACCTTCTTTCAGGCTCTTTGGGGGCTCAATATTTGACCAGTGGCTCTAGTTAAAAGTCCTGCTAAAAGTCAGAGTTAGGTTATTTATGAAGAGATTCTTAAATCTAGACTCACCAGGTGGCACTAAAATGCGCCAGCATTAAGCTATTGGGGGGCTAAATGAACCATGGTCTTTTCTTCGCGCCGGCGACGCTAATAGTTACATTGATAAGTTGTGCCACATTTGCAGAGACGCAAGTTTCTCGAGGGAGTCAGTACGGCCCCTGTGCTTTTGCTTGCGAAGATATTCCTGATGATCCGGATGTGCCCAAATATTTTGGGGAAGCAAAGTTAGGCTCCTACACCTCTCGAAATCTGAACGTCCTTGTTTGGAATTTATATAAAGGAAAGATGATTAAATTTTCATCTTCGTTCAAAGAATTATCTCAAAACAAAGACTTGATTTTAGTTTCTGAAGCGACATCGGCATCACCAGTGACAGACGCCTTTGCGACGCTTTCCGATTTTGGCTGGAATTTTTCTACAAGTTTCAATATGAATGATAATGTCGGTACTGGGACGGCGATCGGTTCTCCCGTTATGGCAAAGAATGTTAAGCATTTCCGCACTTTGGATTTAGAGCCTGGTTCGAACACACCCAAAGCAATTACTTCAGCAGAATTCCCAATTGAAGGTTTGAATCAAAATCTTTTAGTCCTCAGTATTCATGGTATCAATTGGGCAGGAGACGCTGCCATTGTTCGCCAAGTGGAAGCTGTTATTCCAACTATTGAGGCTCACCAAGGGCCGATTCTCTTTGCTGGAGACTTTAATTTCAAAAATAAGAAGAGGCTGAAATCGATCGAGGCCTTGCTGGCGCCTTATGGTTTAACTCGTTTGCCATGGGAAGATCCAAGTTTAAAGGCCGCTCAGCTGGATGACGGGTTTTCGCGAGGAATGACAATTCATCGAGCCTATTTCAATAATAACTATATGAATATTGGTTCGGATCATCCAGCGATTGAGTTAGAGATTGAGTTGCCATTGACTCAAACGCAATCAAATATCCTTCAAAAGCTCTAGATTGAATTAAAAGCAAAGCGGATTTTAAGAAAATAAAAATTTATTTTCAACAGCAAAGTCGCCATTTTTTGCAACCACTGTGGCGCCATCGCAATAAGGGTCATGTTCAAAAAACAAGTACCATTTCTCATGGGCAGCTTCTTTGAGGATTTTTTCTTTTTCAGAGATTATTTGCAGTGGATCTAAATCATAACCCATGATCCAAGCCAAACGCACATGGGCACTGGTTGGTATCAAATCAGCACAGTACAAGAGCCGTTCTTTTGAATTGCCCACCAGAACCATTTGTTGACCCACTGTATGTCCATGAGAGGTTCGAACGCTTACCTGAGGCAATAAGTTTTCGATATTACCATCAATAATTTGTAAAACCTGAGCGTCTATAAGTGGTTGATAGTTAGCAGACAAATAAGAAGCCTTTTCGCGGATATTGGGACTCTGAGCTGTTTCAAGATTTTTTTTCTGGATATAATATTTTGCGTTGGGAAAAGTAGGGACCAATTTCCCATTTTTTTCAGTCACACCACCACCAGCATGGTCAAAGTGTAGATGAGTTAAAATGACATCTGTAATTTCATCAAAGCGGACATTGAATTTTTCGATTGATTTTTGCAATTGAATGGCCTCGCCCTGAACGCCATACATTTCGGCAAATTTTGTTCCCAGCTTTTCGCCATATTTCGCAATGAAGCTGCCACCATTTCCACAATCAATAAGAATTTTATGGTTCTCAGACTTCAGCAAAAGGGCCCTAGCTTCCATAGGAATGCGGTTCTTTTCATCTGGAGGTATTGATTTTTCCCACAAAACTCTTGGGACAGTTCCAAACATGGCTCCGCCATCGAGGCCGAATAGACCGGTGGGGATAGGGCAAACTTCATAGTCGCCGATCTTTAAACTTGTTCGTTCAATGGACTGCTGTCGATGAGTTTCCATTCTTCACTTCCTTCTTCGTATTCAAAAACTTCTGGGGAAATAGAACGGCCCCATTTTACGTAAGCCTTGTAAACCTCTTCGATGGGGGCCGGTGGGTGGACGGGGCCTACATGGATCGTCAGTTGGCCAGGCTTCGCAAAAAAAGCACCCTTGGGCCACAACCGGGTATTTCCATCCAAAAATAAAAACAAAATAGAAGTATTGGTTTTTTCAGCGAAGACGCTGACGCCCCGTTTGAAGGAGTGTACTTTTCCGTCCTTTGAACGGGTCCCTTCGGGAAAAAGAATCAGCCACATTCGCGGCAGACTTGATAGCAAATTAATAATTAAGTTGATGGCCTCCCCTTTTCGATCCTTCCGATCGATCGGGATGGCTCCCAAGCAATGTTGGGAAAAAAAAGTAAACAGCGGATTTGTAAAAAAGTAGTCTTTAGCTGCTGCAATAAAAAGATCAATCCAGTAAGGAGCCGGAATTGATGTTGCGATGGAAATGGCATCAAGGTGACTTCCATGATTGGAAATGACTAGAAGTTTAGGGTTTTCGCGATGGACTTTTGCAAAGTCTCCATTAACTTTGAGGCGAATATAAGTTTTGAAAAAAACGAATTTTAAAAAGAAGGCCCAGATATAACGAATGACGATACTCGACAAGTCGAGATGTCGGGTAAAAAGAGGCAGATGCTTCAGGTGTCCCGGAAGTTTTGTCCACTGATCATTGTCATAGTCCCAATCGCGCACTGATAGGTCCCTCTTAGATTTTCAACTCTGGCAAGTGAAGCATGGCATAGTAGTAAAGGGGAGCGACAAAAATAAGTCGATCCATGCGATGTAAAAAATCCCCTCGACCTAAAATAAAGGCTCCCATGTCTCTAATTCCAGCATCTTTTCTGACGACTGCCATAACCATGTCCCCGATGAACCCACCGATGGATGCAATCAGTCCTGAGACAAGCCAATATCTTTCAGACCCATCAGACAAAAGATGTCTCATGCTAAATGCAAGACCAATAGTGATGACAGCTGAAACAGCCGTAGATTCCAAGGTTCTCCGGAAGTCGATTCGATTAATCAGTTTTATTTTTCCAATGTACCGAGAAATCGCGAGGTTCGTATTGTCACAAAACTCTGTCAAAATAATTAAATACATGACTTGGTATATTCCTTTATCCATCTGCATGATCCAGCCGAGATGCATGAATGACCAACCAAGAAAGACATAGGCCATTGTCGTTAGAGAAATATATTGAATCATACGCTTATAGTTATTGCGAAGAAGCGGAACGAGACATGAAAGGCCAATGATCACCATGGGCAAAAGATTATAAAGATCGAGGCGATTAAGGTGGATGGTCCAGCCAAGAGCTAAAATTCCAAAATAACAAATGAAAACAAAATAAGATCTATGGAAC
>JACCDW010507352.1_pt1 | contig 10846 bp, 13 predicted proteins | sample 7449781 | NCBI WGS metagenome assembly JACCDW01 (sample SAMN15323449, study PRJNA562643) | freshwater metagenome | isolation source: river surface water | place: USA:Blue River Watershed | collected 2017-08-18
CCCATACCATTCATCGTCAGCTCGCCGTTCGCGTCGTAGTCGAGGTCGGCGATATAGGTCTTCTGGACGTCGCGGACGCGGGGGACACCGGCGACGATGCCCTTCTTTGGGTCCTGCGCCCACGCCATCAGCCGGAAGATGTCCTCCGGCTGGAAGTTAATGTCCGAGTCGATGAACATCAGGTACTCGGCATCGGACTCAATGAAGTCCTGCACCAGCAGGTTGCGGGCACGAGAGACCACCGAGCAGCCACAGATGCTGCCGATGTTGATGTCCACGCCGTGCTTGGGAGCTGCCTGCGCGAATCGCGCCAGCGACACCGCCAGCTTCAGGGACACCTTGAAGTCATAGGCGGGGAGGCCAATGAAGATGCCCTTCCCCGCCATGTCGAAGCCTTTGGTGGTCTGCATGGTTCACCCATAGAAGATGGTTACGGACGCCGCGTTGGTGACCGTACCATACAGACCGTTCTCCGCCAAAATGCCTTGGTCAGGCATGATGATGTACACCGTACCTGCGTCGGCGACCGTGGGGGTATTAAACGTCGCCAGTACCGAGCCGCCTTGACCATCGGCGATGGCCACTGAACCGGCGTTGGTACCGCACACGATGTAGACACCCTTCACGCGGGTGCGGAAGGTGCAGTTCGCATCCGTCTGGGTCTTGAACACACCGGTCGCCGCAAGCGGCTTGGTGGATTTGACGTCAGTCTGCATAGCCATAGGAAGGCCCTCCTATTGAGCTATTACGACGCGGTAGTAACGGCAATCCAAGTGGTGCCACCGTCCGAGACGTACATGCGGGTCGAAGCCGAGCTGCCGTCGCTACGCAGGTAGAGCGAACCCTTGGCCGCAGCCACGGTCGGAGCACCCGAACCGAAGTAGACGCCCATGCCGGCAGCAGTGTTGGTGCCGAGGAAGGCAGCTGCGCCGCCAGCAACGAGAGCCGAAGCACTACGCGCGGTAACGGTGCCGGTAGCGGCGACGGTGGTAGCCGCCACGTTGCCCGTCACATTGCCTTCGAAGCCGTTGTCCGAAACTACCGGACCTGAAAAGCGAGTAGACGCCATTACAACTGTCCTTTCATATGCCCATACCGAAGGGCCAATCGCCGAACCGAGCTGGTGTCCGAACCTAAACGTCTGGCCCTCTCTGCGTACGACATGTGGTCGTTATCCACGATAAATCGGATTTTCGCAACATATACCGGGTCCGAAAACAATCGTGCCATCTGGGCACGGGACAGTGTTTCTCGGTACACAGGGTCGCGGTAGTCAAACGCACACGCTTTGCGGCCTAGACTTATCCGCGTTCTGACTTCGTCTGAATGAGTGCGGTTACGCATCGGTGCTTTTGCGAAGGCAGCAATATTGTAGGTGGCAGGCTCCGTAAACCATGCGTCACCCCGCAAGAACGCCTCCTCCAACCGGTCAAGTTCGTCTAAATCCGCGCACTCGACCTCCATGACACCGTAAAAATTGTCGGCCCCATGCTTGTTATACGCCCTCTGTAGATGAGTGTTGTTATGCTTACCGCATCGGAGCAGACGAAAATGCTCCCCAAGGCGCTTCCGCATGTTCTGAGACTGCCCGACATACGCGCAGCCGGTGGCCTTATTCACGATTTTGTACAACCCGCATATAGGCGCTTTATACGGCATAGGGACCTCGGATGTTGTGGTTGCCATACCACGCTACTTGGGCAAAGAAAAGACCCCCCAGATTACTCCGGGGGGTCTCGTAAGTCCCTACTTCCTCAGGACTTAGGCAGCGCCTTCACTGCCGTACATGCCCAGCGGGTCCGACCAGCCGAAGCTGTAGCGTTCGCGGGCCTTGTAACGGACGTTGCCCGTGTCGAAGTCTCCATCCATATTGGTCGACATCGGGGTACGGACGAAGTGCTTCAGGCCGTTCGGAACGTCAGTGGTCAGGAACCAAGCGTCCGGGTCGGTCAGGAAGTGGTTGACCGTGTAGCCTTCCGGGATCGACCCGTTCGACTTCAGGGCGTTGATGTCGTTGTCGGCGGTCGACACGCGGAGTTCGGTCTCCAGCAGTCGGGTCGCAACGAACATCAGGTTCGGCGGGATCACCAGCTTCTTCGGCTTGGCGGCGATCAGCAGACCACGCTCGTCGGTCCACGCAGCAATCTGGATGACCGCAGCCTCAAGCGAGGTTTCGTTGAGGTCAGCCGTGGTGCTGGGGATGTTCGAGTTGGTGCCACCAGCAACCAGCGGGTGCGAAGCCGAGAACAGCGGCTGGCCGTCGCCACCGGGGAAATCGGTGTCGAAGCCGTTGTTCAGGATGGCCGCAGCCTTGGTCTGCTTGGTGTAGGCCATGGCACGAGCCAGAGCCTTGGTGTACCGAGCCGACAGCGAGTCATACAGGTTGTCTTCAATCGCTTCTTCCGTGAGCGAGAACCCGAGGGCAATCGTCTCGTGGTTGTAGCGAGCGGTGAAGACTTCCTGCGCGTTGTCGTAAGCGATGGCCGAACCTTCGTTCTTCACCGGCGCAGCCGAGAAGCCCGAGAGCTTGGTTTCTTCTTCGAACGAACGCTCGGAGCTTTCGGTTTCGAAAATCTCCTTATGCTCTTCGCCGTAGCGGGCGTATTCGAGGCCGAACAGGGCGTTCAGACCCGGCAGAAGCTCCTTAAGAAGCTGTGCGCGTGAAATTGCCATGTGTCAGTCTCCCTTACACGCCAGTCGGGTTGAGGTACTGGTGCATACCCTGATTCCACTTGACGATGACCTCGGTGTAGGAACCGGGGTTACCAGCAGTGGCGGTCTCGGGCACGACGTCGATGATACGCACCGGCCACGTCGAGGTGGTAGCGGTGGTGTCGTCGATGGCAACGCGCGAGTCACCGTTCAGGGTGTTACCAGCGTTCTGGACCAGCACGGCGTTGTTGCCGACCGCAGTGCGGTTGACGTAGCCGATGGTGGTGCCGCTCGAAACCACGGCGACCTTGAACAGAGCATCCGGGTCATCCTGCACGTAGGCAACGATGTCCGCGATGTTGGTGGTGCCGGGGTAGTACTGGCGGAACGTCTTGCCGTACACCGGATCGGTGAACGAGCAGCCGAGGAACACGCCAACGGGGGTGGCGGCGTTCGTACCGGTGTCCTTGTCGAGGGTACCGTCGCTGTTGAGCTTGACGACGTCACCATAGAAAATGGCGGTCGACGAGTTCACAGCAATCGGAATCTGACGCGTAGCACCAGCGAACACCTGACCGCCGATCAGATTGATCGGAATCAGGCCGTACGGGCCTGAAACAGTAGGATAAGCCATGTCTAGCTCCTATTACCTGCCTTTGCCAAATGACGTCGTTGACTTCTTCTCGCGGAAGAGAGGCATACGAGCGTCGCTCTCTCGCATGAAGTTGTTGTCCACGCTCTCCATCTGGGCCTGATTTTTGCCGGCGAAGTAGTCCTTGCGCTGACTCATCAGTTCCTTCGGTGCCTTGCACAGCAACAGACCTGCGACTTCGATGTTGTCCTTGAAGCGGCTATCCGGGTCGACCATCAGCTTGAACTGGGGCTGTTCTTCGATACGAACAGGTTCCCAACCTTCGCGGAGCTTGGACGAGATGTTCCGAGGGTCCTTCTCGTTCAGGGTCGACACACGCACCCAACGGTACGCATATCCCGGCTGCTTATCCGGCTCGGGCAGCGTTGACGCCGGTGCCCAAGACTGAACTCGCTTCGTCTCTTCACGTGATTTACGAGGAGCACGGGTGGTCGCCACATTCATCGCGGCGTCATCGGTGTCTTCGCCGAAGGTGTCTTCGATAGAGCGCGTCATGTTAGTTCTCCGTCTTCATGAGTTCACGAGCGTACTGCTCGGGAGTCAGCCCCAGCTTTTTGGCAATGGCCAGCTGTGACTGCTTCAGCACAATCTTTTTGGGGGATCGGCTGCGAGAAGCAGGAGCGACTACAGCGCCCTTGGGTTCACGCGATGAGGCCGGTTTGGTAGCCTCTTCCTCCCCGAAATAGTCCGGGAAGCGACGGCGCATCGTTTTGTCGACTACGCCCCAATATTCGTCGGTGCCCACGAACTGCGGACCCCGTTCTTGGACGAGCTTCTGGTGAAGCCCGAGCGCGGATGCAGTCATCTCCGGGTCCGAACCGTACCACTGGTTGCGCTCTTGCCACGCCACCGTTTTCTGGTCCAGCCGGGGCTGTTGCACCGCAGGCTGAGGAAGTTGTACCTCAGTATCTTGGCTGTGTAAAGTGGGCTGATAATTAGCCACCTGCTGCATCTTCATGCCAGCCGACTGCAGCTGTTCTTGAGCCTCAAGAAGCTTGTCGGGGTCGCCGGCTTCGTAGGCCTCCTTGTAGGCGCGGCGAGCAGCCTGCAGCTCGTACTCGGTGGCCTGCTTATAAGTACCGATCAGGGTCTGTTCACCCTGCGTCAGGGTCTGCTTCAGGCGATTATTCTCTTCGAGCAGCTGTTTGGCCACGGCCAACGCTTCCTGTTGCTCGCGGAACGCCCGTTCCTTCTCCCGACGCTCGTCGTGCCAGACCTTTTTCATCTGTTTGAGACGAGATTTGACCTTTTCGGAGTAGTCCTCCAGCTCATCGGCTTCCAGTTCGTCGACAAGCTCCTTCGGCATGGGTGCACGACCCCGGTCTTCCTCCGGAGTGTCGTCCACGACCTCAATTTCGGGCTTTGCGCCGGTGTCCGGAGCCTCATTCTCCTCGACTTCCCACTGGAAGTCGTCGTCTTCGGTCGGCTTGGTAGCCATTTTCACTCTCCTGATGCGGGTTTTGGCCCGTTACGCGCGGGAAATGCCGCGCGGGTCTTCGACAACAGCCTCAACGCTGTCGTCATTGATGAGACGGAACTCCTTGCCGTGGATTTTCACCCGCGTACCAGCCATCGGGCGGGTCAAAATGAAGTCCCCCTCCTTACACCACGGCCCCGACGGGAACCGTTTGGCGTCCTTGAAGGCATCCGGACCAATTTTCAGCACGAACAGGACCGGCGTGGTCAGCTCCTCGTACTGCTTGGTCATGTCAGCCTTGAACAGGCCGCTGGCGAACTTCTCTTCGATGTCCGGCACCGCACACAGGATGCGATAGCCCGACGGGTCGGGAAGCTGCTTGGCCTTCTTCTCCGTTGGCTGCGCCTGCGCTTCGACGTTGGTCATCTTCCGCAGGGTCGGCAGTTCATCGAACAGAGTTTTGTCCTCTGCTTCAGTCATCATCGTTCTCCAGTCGTTGGGCAGTTTCGGCCAACGTGCTGTTGGCCATCATCAACCCACGGATTACGCCACAGGCGTACTTGTATTCTCCGTGGTCTTTGGCGTGCCCGCGCGCCAAGTCATCCGAGAGACGCTTGATCTCCTCGTTGTTCTGCTCCGCCAAGTAGCGGAAGATATCCCCACTCATTCAACCTCACTCCTTGCCGGGTTTGGCCGGCGCTTGCGGGGCGGGCTGAGAGGCCAACATGGACTCCTTGGCAACCTGCACCCCGATCCGTAGGCCCTCAAGCTGCTCGCTGGAGGACAATTTCGCCTTGTCCGTGGCCACCTTGACCCCGGCGTTGAGGCCAGCGATCTCCTTCTGAGCAGCGATGCGCTTCTCTTCCAGCTCGATCCGGTCCTGCTTCTCGGCAGCTTCGACCTGCAGCTTCTGCTGCTTGAGCTGCAGCTCCTGCTGTTTGATCTGCAGCTCCTGCTGCTGCATCTGGATGATGGGGTCCTGCGCCATCTGCTGCGCCTGCTGTTGCTGCGCTTCCGCTTGGTTCTTCTTCAGCAGCTGCTGCGCGGCCATGGCAGCGAGGCGCGAAACCTCGACCTCGGTCTTCTCGTCCATCTCGGCGTCGGGCGGCGGCAGCGGCACACCGGCCTGCTCCTCGACCTGCTTGCGGTACTCGTACGCCAAGTGCTCCTGCAGGTGAGCGGCCATGGCACCCATGATGGCCTGCGCGTTGGGCGACTGCCCCACCATCCCCTGTACCTTGGGGTCCTGCGACATCGCCATGTGGACGGCGATATGCGCTTGGTGGTCCTGATACATAAACGCCTTGACCGGCTTCATGTTCAGCATGTCCATGTTCTCGCTGACCGGGTCGCGCGGCTTCATGTCGTCGCTGTCGACCAGCGGCACCAGCTTGCTCGCGTTCTTGATGCCCAGCACCTCCAGCATCTGCCGGTGCAGGTAGGGCAGGTCGTAGATGCCCGGAGCCTGCTGCGCCAGCTGGATGACCGCCTGATACTGGACGATCTTCTGCGCCATGGTGGCAGCGTTGGGGTCCGACACGGGGATGACGTCCACCATGTCGTAGTCGGACTTCTTGGCCTTACGCCCGCCTTCCTCCGGCTCGTAGCTGTACGTCTCCGGCGTGTAGTCGGCGATGATCTCCTTGAGGAGCTTGAACTCCTGCTTCATCGCGTGGTGGACGCGCGCCTGCACGGCGCTCATCATCTTCAGCGTCCGCTCAAGGATGGCCAGCGTGGTGCCCACCGGTGCCTGAGCCGACATGTCGCTGATCTTGAGGTCAGCTGCGCCCGCGAACCGGCGACCTTCGTCGACGATATTCTGCAGTAGTGCGAACAGCGTCTGGCTCGGCTCCTTGTACGGCAGCGGCATGATGTTGTCGCGCATCGTACCCGACGCCACGTCGACGTCCCGCCACTCAGCCGGAGCGATGGGCGTGTCGTCACCCTTGACCCGCAGGCCCTTGGTCTTGAAGCCACCGGGCAGGTTGCTCAGCGTGCCCGCGTCGACCAGCTGACGGATGAGGCTGGTGCCCGACTTGGCGAAAGCACCGATGAGGTGGATGAGACCGAAGGCATAGAAGCCAAACCCCGGCACATAGGCGTAGTGCACGAAGTGGTTGCGCTTCTGCTTCAGCTTGTCGTCCGGGTCCCAGTTGCGCCGGATGGCCAGCACCGTCTGAGTCGCCTTCTCGATGGTCACCACGTAGGGCACCGCGATGTCCGCAGCCGCCTCGTCCTTGGCGAACCTGTCGTCCTCAATGACGAGGTCGACGTGCATTTCGAGCAGCTTGTAGCGGTCGTCGGAGCTGGCCCGGAAGCCCATTTTCTCCGCGATGGCCTTTTCGACCTCGTCGAAGCTGTCCACCGGCTCGGCCATCTCGACCTCGCGGTAGAAGCCATTGGCCTGCAGCTTCTTGATCTCGTTGGGCGTTTTCCGCATCACGTGAGTGACGCGCTCCGCCGTCTCAAGGCTGGAGGCACCGTAGGGCACCACCACGTCCTCGGCGGGGATGTACATCGCCGTCTGCCGCCCAAGGCTCGGGTCGTAATACACCTTCTTGAACGCGTTCCCCGCCAGCCCCAGCCCCCACAGCATCCGCTCGTGCTCGGGGCGATACTCCACCATGACGTCGGTCAGCTGGTGATTCATATCCTCTTGGACGCGCTGCGCGGCGTCACGCTTCTCCGGCGTGTCCTTGCCAATGACCTTGGTCCGCACCGGCCCCTGCGCCGGGAACGTCTCGGTCATGGTCTCGGCTTGGAACTTGACCAGCGCCTCGCTCATGATGGGGTGGTAGACACCACAGGCACCGGGCCACGGCTCGGTGCGGTCCTCGACCTTCATCCCCAGCAGCTCAAGCCCGTCGACGTAGGTCTGTATCCAGTCCTTGCGGCTGCTGATGTCCTCGTCGAACTCGCTCAGCAGGTCACCGACCAGCTCGGCCAGCTGGCTCTCGTCCAGCTTCTCGGCAAGGTTCTCGTCGAACTTGTCCTCGACGTCGTCATCTGGCTCAATGACGATCTCCATGTCGCCGCTGGCCAAGGTCACCCGCTCCGGGTCTTCGATCTCAATCTCAAGGTCCGGCTCAGCCGGCTCGGCATACTGCTTGTCGATCTCGAAGGACGGCATCATGGTCGTCAGACCAGTGGGTGCCGGGTTGAGTGCCTTGTCGACGGCCATGGGTTACGCCTTTTTCTTGCTGCGGGTGGCCCGCGCTACGGTGGCGGCTACGCCGACGACGGGATTTACCGCTGCAGCTACGCCAGCCACGGCTTCCGCCGCCTCGGCTACGTCGCGGAGCACGCCCAAGAGGCCTTCGCCTTTAGCAGCATTAGCTACGGCTACGGCATCCATGAACGGCACACCAGCTTCACGCGCTTCGTTGAACGCAGTCTTCTGCTTGTTGCTCCACTTGGCCCACTGGGTCTTGCCCACCGGGAACAGTGCCTTGACTTCGGACATCAGTAGTACCCCTGCCTGCGAGAGCTTTTAAAATACACAGGCTCGTCCTCTGCGTCTAGCGCAGTAGTCACATAGCCTCCGCGCCTGAACCTGTGCATGGCCATAGACACGGTATCGACAAAGTCGTCGTGCGAACCTGCAGGAAACTCAGCCACTTCGTCGATGACTTCCTCAGCCCAGCGCGTGGCCGGTGCCCACACCCTTCCGGATGCGAAGATATCCGCAACCGCGTTCAACCGGCTGATCTTGTCATTCCCCCTTGTCGGGGTGAACTCCTGCACCGGGATGCCCATGGCCCGCAGCTCATATATAAGTGGTGCGCCCGACGCCTTCTTTTCGATGGTGACGCTGTCCGGCTCCCACTCCTTGTACTCGTCGATGGCCCACTGCTTCAGTGTCGGGAACTCCACGCGGTCGCGCCCTGCGTTCAGCAGGATGATGTTGGCTTGGTCGACGCCATTGTCGTCCGGGTGGTAGAACACACCCCACGTCGTCTGGGCGCTATAGTCGGCGCGCTGCGTCTTCTCGAAGGCCGTATCCCAGCACTGGAGGATGAAGTCGCACTGCGGCGGGGTCTCACGCTCCCACATCTTCCACCACTCGCGCTTCACGATGGCCGCAGACTCCGACACCGGGTTCTGCTGGTACTGTGCCATCCACTTCGAGTTAGGGACGTCACGCTTGACCTTCAGAAGCTCATCGACCGACCAGAACTCGGGCCACAGCGGCGAGCCGCTGGGGAGAATGGCCGGAAACTCGATGACCTCCCACTCGCCAAGGCTCTCGTTTTGCACCGAATCCTTGAGGATTTGGCCCGTCAGGTCCCTTTTAGACCAACGTGTCATGACGATGACGATGGCCCCGCCCGGCTGCAGACGCTGACGGGGACCGGAGGTGTACCACTCGTAGGTCTTGTCGTAGATGTCCGGGTTCACTTCGGCCAGCGCCGCTTCTTGTTCGCTGTGCGGGTCGTCGATGATGAGTAGATCGGCACCCTTACCCGTCACGGCACCGCCGATACCGATGGCGAAGTAGTCACCCATCTTGCTGGTGTTCCAGCGCCCCGCCGCCTTCGAGTCCGCTGACAGGACGAGGTCCGGGAACAGCCTGTGGTATGCCTCGGTGTCGACGAGGTTACGCACCTTGCGGCCAAAGCCCACCGCCAGCTCCGCCGTGTGCGAGCACTGGATGACCTTCTTGTGAGGGAACTTGCCGAGGAACCACGCCGGGAGCAGGTAGCTGGCGAACTCGCTCTTGGTATGCCGGGGCGGCATGTTGATAATCAACCGCTTGAGTTCGCCTCTGGCGACCCGCTCGAACGCATCGGCCATCTTGGCGTGGTGCCGCCCAGCGATGAACGTCGGCCACATGGCATTGACGAAGGGCAAGAACCGCTCGTTGCAGCTCTGCTTCTTCTTCAGCTCCTCCAGCTTGTCCAGCTCAGCCAGCAGATACTCCTGCTCATGCGCTGGCAGCATAGGTAGGATTTTTGGCAAGTCCGCCAATGAGATTTCATCGAGGACCTTGCGACGGCGACCCATTATTCGCCTTCCGCCGCTTCACCGTCTTCGAAGCTACCGGGGTTGTAGACCCCCAGCTCCTCGTCCAAGTCCATGCCCAGCGGCTTGACCTCCACCGTCTCGGCGTTGAGCAGGCGCTTCACGCGCTCCTTGATGGCCGCTTCCAGTGCCTCGGGGCTGTTGTAGTTGACGTTGATCTCGCTGCGCTCGGTGAACAACGAGATGTCGCTGTGCTTGCCCAGCAGCTCAATCGCCTTCAGCTCGAACTTGGTCTCACCACAGTTGGCGATCTCCAGCAGCTTGTTGGTCAGCGCGGCGCGCACTTGCATCACATCCACGGCCAGCAGCTGGCCGTACTGCTGCAGGAACGCCTTGGCCGCCAGTGCGGTGGGATAATTCTTCAATGGTTCGGTGTGCTTCTGTTTGGCTACCGCGTCGATCAGGGACTTCTCCCTGTCCAGCGTCGTCGGGTCCACCTCCAGCGGAGCGCCAAGTGCTTCGAGCAGCTCAGCCGTACTCGCCGCCGTTTCCAGCGAAGCGATGAAGTCTTCCGGCTCCTCGTCGTCAGTCCTGTACGGAACTGGATGTTTGTCGCTCGGTTTGACTTTGACCACAGGCATAGGTGCAGCGTTCCGGTTTGGAGGAAGCAGACCTTATATATAGGGGGGTAGCTGGTGGCTTGTAAAGCTGGTCCGGTCCCCCAGCAGCGGGCGATGCTGCTGCACATCCGGCTTCTCCCCGAAAGGAGGGGACCACGCCAATAGCCGAAAATTACCGGGATGCAAGATGGGAGCGCCCGTCGTTGGTCAGACGACGTTTATTCCTGTTATCCGCATCCCTACAGTGGGGGAGAGCGAGAGACGCGGGGCGCTTGAGCGCACTCTACATTATATACCCCCTACGGGGCAAGCAGGAGGTTGGGACTCCTGACGGGGGGTGTTCGCCAGAAGAGGGGGTGGGGTCCAGCCGCAGAGGTTTTTGGTTTCCAGCGGAAGTGATGGGATGTGCATATTATTATGTATACGAGAGCGAACCGCTTTCTCCTATTCAGGGGGGTGGCCCCCGGTATGGTCGACACAACAGGGAAAGCGCAACCCCCCGCCCCCTAAGTTATTGATAACATTAGGCTTATATCCCGTAAG